>MDSV01078628.1_pt1 | contig 13892 bp, 13 predicted proteins | sample 810851 | NCBI WGS metagenome assembly MDSV01 (sample SAMN05326640, study PRJNA326480) | marine metagenome | isolation source: seawater | place: Atlantic Ocean: North East | collected 2012 | reverse complement strand
CAAATAACCCTTCTTCTGCTCTTTGGGCTAGGCCCTGATAATAACCGATATCTGTAAGTAACTTTGATGATGCACCGGGGTGATTCCACGCAGCTTCATGGTGACCTCGTGATTGTATAAATAAATTTAAATGCAATTGGCGTTTCATAGAAAACATATTACAGAAAAGTAAATATTGGTAAACATTCGTTTGCAGTAACGCTTGGCATCATTGTATCCTATAATTATTTTATAAATACCATCTCGTATCTATATCGAAATAATTTCATATATCATCGCAATAATTATAATAAGAAAGGAATATAAATGGCACTGTTACCTATGATATCTGATGAAGAGGCAGGACCTGAAGCTCAAGTCGTATTTAAACATTCAACAAAAATGTTTGGTAGAGTTGCTAACGCACTTCGCGTTGCAGCCCATTCACCTAAACTAGCACAGTCAATATATGGCTTCGCCATGGCAGCTCTTCGTCAAGAAATCACCGAGGCCCTAGATGTTCGTACTAAAACACTAGTGATATTAAAGACCTCAATGTTAAACGGGTGTAAATACTGAATTTCTCATAATGTAACGCTCGGTCGAGGGTTAGGTTTCGAAGAAGAGTTAATTTCTGCCATCGAGGGCGACTTCATAAATTCAAATAAATTTACAGCAGCTGAGAAAGCAGCAATTAAATGGGCAGAAATATTAACTGAGAAGACCTACCGTGGTGAAAATCCGCAAGCGATGCCCGAGCTAAAAAAACATTATACTCATGAGCAAATAATCGAAATTACTATGGTTTCTTGTATGTTCAATTTTTGGAATCGTTTTACTGATAGCCTCCAAATAGATATTGAAGATTCACCCGTTATGGGTAAATTTTCTAAGTCCAAAAAACTTAAGAAAACTGATTACATTTCGTTTATGTGTGATTGCTGGTGGAATAAGTAAAATATATAATTATACTGATTAAAAATACTTCTTAAATAGCAAACCCAAGAGATTAATCATAATGATAGAAACTTTTGATTATGTTATTATAGGAGCAGGATCAGCCGGGTGTGTTTTAGCAAATAGATTATCCGCCAGTGGCGCCACTGTTTGCCTTTTAGAAGCAGGGCCACGCGATCGCAACCCTTTCATACATATTCCGGCCGGGTTTATAAAAACGCTAGTAAACCCAAATTTAAACTGGCTCTATAAAACAGAACCCGGCTTAGGAACTGCCGGACGGAGTATTGCTACACCGCGTGGAAAAACACTAGGAGGGTCTAGTTCAATAAACGGCCATATTTATAATCGAGGACAGCAATTAGATTTTAATACATGGGGACAACTAGGTAATCGTGGTTGGAGTTTTGAAGAGGTTTTGCCTTATTTTAAGAAAAGTGAACGGCGAATTGGCTATGGGGATGATAAATTTCGTGGGCGAAATGGTGAACTATTAGTTACTGACGTTACTGAGACCGATCAGGTTAGTGATGCATTTATTAAAGGGGTAGTTAATCTTGGAATTCCTTTAAGTCAGGACTACAACGGAGCCATACAAGAGGGCGTAAACTACTTTCAACGCACAATTTTCTCCGGCCGACGCATTAGCGCAGCAAAGGCATTTTTAGAGCCAGCACATAAGCGGAAGAATCTAAAAATTTTAACCAACAGACATGTTACAGAAATAATTTTTGATAAACGCACCGCCATAGGCGTTAAATACTTATTAGGAGGCGTTGAACAAGAAATACACGCCCGCAAAGAGGTTCTGCTTTCCGCCGGCGCAATTGCTTCACCGCAACTACTTCAAGTATCAGGTGTCGGCAATCCTGACTTGCTAAATAAAATAGGTGTTTCAACCATATGTGCATTGCCAGGTGTCGGCGAAAATCTCTCAGATCACTATGGTGTCAGACTTGCTGCTCGCGTTCGAGGTGTACAGACAATTAATGAACGCACTAGAGGCTTAAGGCTAGCTGCCGAATTAACAAATTACCTAGTATTTCGCAAAGGGGTCCTGGCTCAATCACCAGGAGTGGTATTAGCCCTCTGCAAATCCAATAAAGTATATGACAGGCCCGACCTACAAGTAATTTTTGCTCCGGCAAGTTACAAGGAAGATGCTGCTTATAAACTTGATAACTTCCCAGGCATAACTATTGGTTCATGGCCTATGCGCCCTGAAAGTAGAGGATATGTACATGCCCTTAGCAGAAACATGAAAGACAAACCATTGATACAGCCTAATTACCTGAAGGCCGAAGCAGATCAACAACTTTTGCTTTCAGGTATAAAGTTATCTCGACAAATGCTTCAAACGCCTGAACTAGCAAAGTGGTATCAGGAAGAGACCACTCCAGGCAAAAGCCTCCAAGGTGATGATGAACTTCTCGATTATGCCCGAAAACACGGAACTACAATTTTTCACCTGATGGGAACCTGTAAAATGGGTCCTTCTTATGACCAAAATGCAGTAGTTAATGATGAACTAAAGATACACGGGCTAGACGGAATAAGGGTTGTCGACACTTCCATAATTCCAACAGCACACTCTGCCAATACAAATGCGGTAACAATAATGATTGCAGAAAAAGCCTCTGATATGATTTTAGGCAACCAGCCTCTACCAGCCGTCACACTTTAGACTAAAGTTAAGTCTACCCTACAAAAGAAACTTAGAGCCTTATTTATCGCTTTCCATATTCTTAACAGCCTTGTCATAACTTAATTCTGCATCTTGAGAGGCCTGGCCAGCAATTGCGTTATAATCCTGCTGTAAATCCCCAGTTCCAGTAGGGCTTTTTACAGTAAAAAAGACAGCAGGCCCATCAATGGCCCTACTTCTATGATTAACATTTCGAGGAATATGAATTATATCTCCTCTTTCAACGATCTTCTCTTCATCACCCAATATGTAATGTAACTTGCCTTCCAAAATTAAGGTCCATTGTTCTTCATTGGGGTGCATGTGAAGGCCCGACCCTTCGCCCTCCGGTTTTGTTACCACTCCCGCCTTCATGTATTCACCCGCAGCCTCTTGTAAAATCATGTTTGGGTTTTCATCTGGATTTCTTTTTGACATTTCTTTTACAACATAAAAAGGCATTAAAATTCTCCTCAAAAATAACCTATTATTATTTTAAAATTAATTAAAAATATTATAGTATTTGATAATTTTACTTTTTAAATACACAGTTCAGGACTTCAATAAAAGAACTTAACAGCTTATTTTTATATACACTATAAATAAAATAAATTGCTTAATTGATAATAAATATAAAAATACAACCAAAACCTTTTGTAATATACCTACTTAATGTAAATATTTACTTTAGGGGCTATTCCAATGGGGCCATCCCATGTAACCTTGAGAGCCTAAGAGAATCAGGTATAGATAACGCCACAGGAAAGCAATATGACTAATATACAGTACCTAGCTCCAACTACACTTGATGAGGCAGTAAGCCTCTATGCCGCGGCTGCGGGCTCAGCTCGTATCCTAGCAGGTGGAACAGATCTTCTTGTCCAGCTACGGTCAGGAATGATAAACCCAGGTATAATAATAGATATAAAAAAAATCAAAGAGCTAAATAGCATAGAACAAAAAGCTGACGGCAGTTTCGTAGTTGGCGCATCAGTATCAGGTACCCAACTAGCTAAACACTCAAGCTTTGGAAAAACTTGGCCTGGTGTCCTTGAAGCATTGAATCTAATAGGTTCTACACAGGTACAGGGTAGAGCATCTCTTGGAGGTAATCTATGCAATGGTTCTCCTGCTGGCGACAGTATACCAGCCCTGATAGCTGCGGAAGCTACTGTCAATATACAAGGACCTAATGGCAGCCGCCAACTAGCTGTAAAAGACGTCCTATCTGGCCCCGGCAGCACTAACCTATCTCAAGATGAAATTGCGGTAAATTTTATATTCCCAACTCGCCAATTAGGCTCAGGTGATGCGTATTTACGAATGATACCAAGAACCGAAATGGATATTGCTGTAGTTGGTTGCGGTGTAAATTTGACCCTTGAAAATAATATATGCACCTCAGCAACTGTTGGACTAGGCGCAGTAGCACCAGTTGTTTTAGAGGTTGAAGCAGCCGCAGAAGCACTTGTTGGCAATAAAATCGAAGAAGAAACCTTAGAAAGAGCTGCTGAAGCTTGTCGGGCTGTTTGCAACCCCATTGATGACAAGAGAGGGACAATTGCTTACCGCACAAAAGTAGCAGGAGTTTTAATGAAAAGAGCCGCGACAATTGCAAGTCAACGCGCAGAAGGAGCCTAAAATATGGCTAAAATGCATGTTTCTACTACTATAAATGGTGAGCCAGAGGAGTTTCTCTGCGAACCCAACGAAACTATGTTAGATGTATTACGGGATCGTCTAAACCTAACGGGCTCTAAAGAAGGCTGTGGATCAGGAGATTGCGGAGCCTGCAGTATAATGCTGAACGACACTTTAGTTTGCTCCTGCCTCATGCTTGGTGCCGAGGCAGAAGGAGCAGAGATAAAAACAATAGAAGGTATGGCTGACGGGCTCAGCCTTCATCCATTACAGCAAAAATTTCTTGAATCTGCCGCACTGCAATGCGGGATTTGTACTCCAGGAATGTTAGTTGCTGCCAAGGCACTTCTCGATGAAAACCCTGATCCTACAGAAACTGAGGTTAGATTCTGGCTAGCAGGTAATCTCTGCCGCTGCACGGGATATGATAAAATAGTAAGGGCAGTACTAGATACCGCAGAAGAAATTCGGGGGAAAGCATAATGAACAAAAATAAATGGATCGGGGAACGCACAATTCGTCCGGACGGAGCAGATAAGGTTACAGGGCGCGCTAGTTTTGCAGCTGACACCACAATGCCCGGGATGATTTGGGGGAGTGTATTACGTAGCCCTCACCCTCACGCAAATATTGTTAATATAGATATAACTAAAGCCGCCTCGCTCCCGGGTGTTAAGGCGATAGTTACAGCAAAAGATATTGTGGACTTTCCTTTTGATACTCCCGCTCCTCTAGGAATTCAAGATATGCGATGGATGACTAGAAACGTAATGGCACGAGAAAAAGCTCTTTTTCACGGACATCCTGTTGCTGCAGTAGCCGCTACATCAGAAGAAATTGCTGCCGAAGCATGTAAACTAATTGAAGTTAATTATGAAGTACTACCATGGGTTATTGAGCTTGAAGAAGCCATTAAACCAAATGCACCAATTCTACATAATATTTTAGAATTTGACGGTAAGCCATCAAATATTGCAGGAACACTAGAACATAAAAAAGGAGATATAGAACTCGGCTTTCAAGAAGCAGATACAATAATAGAACGCAGCTTTACTACTCGACCAGTCCACCAAGGTTATATTGAACCTCATGCTTGCCTAGTAAGCGTTACCGCTGATGGAAAAGCTACTATTTGGAGTTCTAGTCAAGGGCAGTTTATGGTCCGTGCCATGACTTCCATGCTTACGGGAATACCTCAAAGCGACATTAGAGCCATCCCTGCCGAAATTGGCGGAGGGTTTGGAGGTAAAACTATAATATACCTGGAACCTATTGCTACCGTCCTAGCACAAAAATCAGGTCACCCAGTTAAAATGGTTATGAGTAGAGAAGACGTTATGAGGGCAACAGGCCCAACGTCTGGGTCAATGAGTAAAGTAAAAATTGGCGCGAAAAAAGACGGAACAATAGTTTCTGTTCAAGGAACTTTTTACTTACAAGCTGGTTGTCTACCTGGTTCTCCAATTAGGGGGGCAGCGGGCTGCGCATTTGCGCCTTATGATATACCCAATGTTCATTCTCTCGGTTATGACGTTGTCTCAAATAGATCAAAAGTTGCAGCTTATAGAGCGCCTGGAGCACCGATTGGTGCTTTCGCAGTTGAGTCCGTTCTTGATGAAATTGCAGAAGAAATTGGCATGGATCCATTGGCTCTAAGACTAAAAAACGCAGCGAGAGAAGGAACAAAGGCCGCGCATGGGCCAGTTTACCCTCGTATGGGCTACGCCGAAACTCTCGAAGCAGCTATAGAACACCCTCATAACAAAGTAGCTCTAGGAAACCTTCAAGGTAGAGGCGTTGCAAGTGGATTTTGGTTCAATGCTGGAGGAGAGTCTAGCGCCCAGGTTAATGTCACAGAAGATGGAAATGTAGTTGTAACAACTGGCCATCCAGATGTTGGCGGTTCACGCGCTTCAATTGCTAACATTACGGCTGAGCTACTTGGAATTGACTATCAACGTGTATCAGTACTTATCGGAGATACTGCTACTATAGGGTATAGTAATCTTACTGGTGGTAGTCGGGTGTTATTTGCTTCCGGCATGGCCGTGACAGATTCTACTGAAAAAGTTATAAAATCACTCCGCGAGCGTGCTGCTATTATATGGGATATTGATCCTGATGCAGTTACCTGGGAAGAAGGTGAGGCGCGACCAGCAGGGGCTAATGCAGGAATGTTTGAACCGCTATCACTGGAAGATATTGCTGACAGGGCTACTGAAACTGGCGGACCAATAGGGGCAGGAGCTCAGTTAAATACTGCGGGAGCAGAGGGAGGTTTTGCCACACATATATGTGATGTTGAAGTAGATATTGAGCTAGGCATCGTTAGGATACTGCGGTACACCTCTTTTCAAGATGTAGGCCGAGCAGTCCATCCCAGCTATGTTGAAGGGCAAATGCAGGGGGGTGTAGCACAAGGAATTGGCTGGGCTCTAAATGAAGAATACATATATAATAAGGACGGTATAGTTGATAACCCCGGCTTTCTTGATTATAGAATGCCAGTTTGCTCCGACCTCCCGATGCTAGACACTGTAATGATTGAAATACCTAACCCCAAACACCCTCAAGGCGTTCGTGGAGTAGGTGAGGTTCCTCTAGTGCCGCCTTTAGCAGCAATCCGAAATGCTATCTATAATGCTCTTGGAATTCGATTCTACAGCCTTCCGATGTCTCCGCCTGTAGTTTTAGAGGCCTTGGATATTTCTCAAGCAGCTGAGTAAGGTAAGTTGAACCAGACTTAAAAATGATTAAGCCATAGCTACTATATATAAAGCACTAACTCTATAGTTTTACATTGATAGATTAGCTATAAGATTGGTCTATCACTGCACTTGCGGATCGAAAAATAGGTTTGGTTTGTTGTGTTAAGGAACCTATAGTAGGCAATTTATTCATCTGGAATAAAAAAAATCTACGTGTTTTCTATAAATAACTTTAAGTATTATGGCTAAAAATTAGTCCTATAAAAAGCTTACTTCCAATAAAGATATTTACCGTATAGGAATAAATCTTATGGGACCTTCAGTATCTAAAAATCTAAAAAAAGACATAAAACTTTTAATGTTCGACCAATACGGCACACTTGTTGATATTCAAAAAGGATTAACTGATATGGTGACACCCTTCCTTAAAACAAAAGGATGGAAAGGAAACCCTAATCAATTAGTTACCTGGTGGAGAAGAACTCATTTCGAAGACTCTATGATTGATTCACTCATAGACAGTGGACACACCACCTATAGAAAAATTGGAGAAAGAGCAGTAAGTCATGTTCTCAATAGAGCCAATATTGATGTTACTCAAACAGAAATTGCATGGCTTGTCTCTCAGATAGAAAAACTAAAACCATTTCCAGATGTAATAACGAATTTGCAACGCCTACATACAGAATACAAGCTTTCTATATTATCCAATGGTGATAGAGATATGCTGAAAGCCTCAAAAAAATATATTGATTTTAATTTTGATGCCACTATATCCGTCGAGGAAGCAGGTGCATTCAAACCACACAAAAATACTTATTCAAAAGCAGAAAAAATAATAAATAACAAATATAAAAACATAAAAAGAAAAAACATTCTTTTTGTAGCTAATCATGCCTTCGATTGCATAGGAGCAAAAGCTTGGGGTTTTAAAACCGCCTTTATAGACCGAAGGCAGAGACCTTTTGGAAGTAGCCCTCACCAACCAGATTTAATCGTTAAAAATTTTCATGAACTAGCAAATAGTCTCGTCGGAAATTAAATTCCAACTAATCACTTATGTTGACAATCAAAAAACACTGGACTTCGATACAGATCTACTAATCCGTCCCTAATTACGCCAAAATGATTTAGTTAAAGCTTCGTCATTGGAGTTAGTAATAGAAGGATAACTATTATTCAAACCTAGACCAATAGAGTTTGCATACTGTTTTCTAATATTGGTTCTTCGATTTGTTCGCCTGAGAGACAAAGTATTCACTTCAGGTAGACAAATTGCAAAACACACACCAAACCAAGCACTAAAAATAAGCAAATATTGCCACCAAGACATCGCGCAACCTCCAAAGATTTTATAAACCTATTAATCTTATTAATTATAAAATATTTTATCAAGAATTTTGCATGCAAAGTTAGTTCACTTTCTAGTTAGCCTGTCCAGTTACCGCCATTAACATCTAGTGTTGCTCCAGTGGTAAAAGCTGCCCCTGGTGTGCACAAATACCAAATAGCATGAGCCTGTTCAGCCGCTAATCCAAGACGGCCCACTGGTATCCCTCTTGCCGTCGCGGCTAAACGTTCTTCACTGTGTCTTTCTGCCCGCGGTGTGCGAGTTGTACCGGGAGCTATGGCATTAACGGTTATTCCAAAAGGCGCTAGTTGCATAGCTAAAGCTCGCGTGAAACCTAAAACACCCGCTTCCATAGTTGAATACTGTAGCGCAGCATCAACGCGACCACGCCTACCCGTGGTAGAGGACATATTAACGATACGTCCATAACCGTTTTTCTTCATCAACGGCACTAAAGCTTTTGTCATCAAAAATTTTGAGGTGATATTCCAAGAATAACTATGATTCAGGGCCTCAATTGTTACACCTTCTATCGGGGGCGCCTCGATCCAACCTCCGGCTATATTACATAAAATATCAGCACGACCCCAACGTTCTTGGATCACTTTACTAATTTCTAAAACTTGGTCTTCGTTGGCACAGTCACAAGCGAGAAAATGAGCTTCATGACCAGATTCACGTAGTCTGTCGATCAATTTCTCTCCTTTCGCAACTACTCGTCCAAGGGCAATCGTCGTGGCTCCTTCAAATGCAAAGCGCTCTGTACAAGCCCCACCTATGCCAGCAGTACCTCCGGTAACTACCGCAACTTGTCCCTTGATTGAGGTTAAATGTTTAAAGTTATTTGTCATAAGAAGTTACTTAGCCCGTCCAATTGCCGCCATTAACATCGAGTACCGCGCCTGTAGTAAAAGCCGCACCAGGCGTACAAAGATACCAGATCGCATGAGCTAATTCTTCTGGTTTTCCCATGCGACCAACTGGAATTGACTTTTCACGCTCAGCTAAAATTTCCGGTGGATGCCGTCTTACCCTAGGTGTTAGTACGAGGCCTGGCGCAATTGCGTTTATAGTAATTCCGAAGGGCGCAAGCTCCACGGCTAAACGTCGTGTCATACCAAGGATGGCAGCTTCATTTGTCGAGTACTCAATCGAAGAACCATTGCGGGCGGTGCGACCAGCCACAGATGAAATATTAACGATACGACCGTAATTATTGCTTTTCATAACCGGTACTAATTCACGTGTAATCAGAAATTTTGCAGTAACATTCCAATCAAAATTATGACGCATGTCGGCATTTGAGACTTCTTCTAGTGGCGGTGCATCAATAAAACCTCCTGCCGTATTAACAAGTATATCTACCCGCCCCAAATTATCAATAATAGTGCGGGTTGCGTGTTTGACTTCGGATTCATCTGCGCATTCAGCCATAATAAACATAGCCTCCCCACCAGCCTCTGATATCTTCTTAACTACCGCGTCACCCTTCTCCTTAGTTCTGCCTATTACTACAACTTTAGCTCCTTCGGCTCCAAATCGCAGAGCCGCCGCTTCTCCCATTCCTGCAGTGCCACCCGTAACGACGGCAACCTGTCCTTTAATCGATGTCAATGATTCCATATTATACCTCTATACTTATGCACTAATTTACTCTTGGTGAGTTATAGCAAGCAATATATCTTTATAATTTGTATTAATGAATAATAGACTTTAACAAACATATTTGTGGAAAATAAAATGGTAAAAAATAAAGCACGCGCGCTTGGCATTAATCATATTGTTCTTGAAGTAGATGACCTTGATAAGGCTTTAAACTTTTACGGAAAAATTTTTGAATTTAATCTGCGTGGTAGGAACGATAATAACGCGTTCATTGATATGGGAGACCAATTTATCCAACTTAGACTCGGCCGCACACAAGAGCCTGACGGTGCACGACATTTTGGGTTTGTTGTCGATAACCGAGAAGCAGTTAAACAAGCGCTAGATGAAATGGGTGTTCAGATGCTAGAGCATCGTATGAATTTTCATGACCCTTGGGGTAACAGAGTTGAGGTTGTTTCTTATGAAGATATTCAGTTTACAAAAGCACCTAATATACTCAGAGGAATGGGGATAAAAAATTTGGAAAAGACCCCATCAGCCATCAAAGAGCTCGCCAAAAAAAATATGGCGCCATAATCACTCTTTACTAGCAAGTATTAATTATTTTTCGTTTTATAATGACATAATCTCTCTAAGATTTATTCTGAATTATATTTATTTTCTAGTTAATTCTCTTAAACTTTTTAGTCTAAATCTAAAAACAAAGTATGGACAATCTAATCAGCTAACCCCATTGTTATTTCTTATAAAAATAACAAACATAAAATCGTTTATAAATAGAGAGTAAAAATATGTCATTTGCATCTTCTCGCCGCCTTACAACAGACGGTGCTAAACTCATGCTGAAGGCAGCTATCGCTAAGGCTGAAGCCATAGGAATACCTGTCACAGTCGCGATAGTAGACGGCGGCGGTCACATGCTAGTCTTAGAACGCATGGACGGTGGACGTTTTCACACCGTACACTCGTCAACAACCAAGGCTGTAACTGCAGCATCTAATATGAGACCCACAACAACTAAAGGAGCTCAAGGACAAGATTTAGACACATTGCATGCCATTGGTCTTTCTTTGGCTGCGGGTACAGATAGATGGACTGCAATGGAAGGCGGCTTTCCAATCATGATTGAAGGGGAGTGTGCTGGGGGGATAGGCGTTAGTGGAGGAGATTGGCAACAAGATCAAGATGTTGCTACAGCCGCAGTAGACGCAGTCGGAGCAACAACAATGTAATAAATTTTAACAAAACTCAACTAAGGGAGAAGTTATGAGTATTATTAATTTTACATCTAAGTGCTTACTAACAATAGGGCTAATCACTGCAGCAACGACAGCAGTGGCCTTTCCAGAAAAACCAATTGAGTTTGTAATTCCTTTCGGGGCTGGAGGCGGAGCAGATATAGAAGGCCGTCTACTCGCACAGGAAATGGCTAAAGTTTTAGGGGTGCCCGTAACACCCGTAAACCGCAAGGGGGGGGGAGGAGCAATAGCATACACCCACACTAAGAATGCGAAACCTGATGGATATACCATAGCGTGGAATTCTACGTCAGTTTTGACAACAACCAACCTGGGCAATACAGATTTTTCATATGATGCGATGGACCATGTTGGTAGAGTAGAGTTTCAACCGCAACCTTTTGCAGTCAAATCAAGCTCAAAATGGAAAACTTTTGCTGACTTTGTTTCTGATTGTAAGTCTTCTCCAGGAAAACTAAAAGTAGCTAACTCCGGTACAGGCAGTGCTACCCATACAGCCGCTATAGCACTGATGAACGCCGTAGGGTGTAAAGTTATACATTTACCAAAAGGTATTAAGGGGCGCAACAAATCAGTTCTTAATGGAGAGGCTGATGCAATGATTGCGCCTTTAACTGGAGCCGTAAATTTAACAAAAGCCGGTAAAATCAGATTATTGGTAATGCCTACAGATGCAAGAAACGACGTTTTTCCGGACATACCAACAGCTAAAGAATTGGGTTATAATGCTTCACTAGATCTATTTCGTGGACTTTCGGTCCCACCGAATACACCAGAGAAAATTAAATCCATTCTTGCTGATGCTATGGCTAAAGCAGCTAATTCAAAACCCTTTTTAGCTTTAGCTAAAAAGAAGGGGTTTAAAGTTTCAACACTTGGCCATAAAGAATTCAGTGCATTACTTTCACGTGAAGACAAGAAAGTTAAAACTATTTTTGCAAGTGCGGGATTATTAAATAAAAAATAAAAATACTTACGGGACTGTTCTTAAGAAAGAACAGTCCCCTTTTATTTTTATCGATAAGTTTCATCATGCATATTTCTTAATTGAAAGAGAGTCTTATGCGACGGAAGAATATTATAGCCGCCGTAGCAATAATTTTATTAACCGTAGTATATGCTACTCTAACAGCTCAACTGCCTACTAGGAGTCTTCCTGATACTCCGGGACCAACTTTTTTCCCGTGGGTAAATATATTTTTACTTCTAGTTTTATCAATTTCATTATTAATAAGTTCTATTTTTACTATAAAAACAGTTGAAAACAGTGATGAGTTCCATGAAGGACCACGCAAAACCAAATCTACAGTTATAGCTTTTATAAGCTTTATTTTATATCTTATTTTATTGCCAAGTATAGGTTTTGTGATGGCAACAATTCCATTTTTTGCAGCCATGATGGTCTTATTTTCTGAAAAAAGATTCCTGCAAATAATAATCGGCTCAATAACCTTCACAGTATTTTTCTATATTTTATTTCGATATGGCTTTAATATATTTTTGCCCACTGGTAATTGGCAAAACCTACTAGGGGCTTTTTCTTAATGAACCCCGATATTTTAATTGGCATTAGTCAAGCAACAGGAATTATAGTTCTATTTTCTTCCTGTATAGGGGTTCTTATTGGTCTTACAGTAGGAATGATCCCAGGATTAACTATAAGCACTGGAATCATTGTTCTTCTTCCTATTACCTTCGTGTTACCTCCTGATGTTTCTATTGCTCTTTTGCTTGGTTTGTATGTTGGTGGCATGACTGGAGGCAGTTTCTCGGCAATTCTTCTAAACATTCCAGGAACTCCTTCCGCCTCGGCCACAGCTATAGATGGTTACCCCCTCGCAGTCCGGGGTGATGCTGGCAGAGCTTTAGGAATAGCAATCACTGCTAGTTTTATTGGTGGGGTTGTTAGCTTTCTATTTCTTTTATTTATAGCACCAATATTAGCAAACTTTGCCCTTCATTTTCGAACAGAGGATATGTTTTCTATTCTTCTTTTCGGCCTTACAATAATTTGTAGCTTCGCGACAAAATCCTTAATTAAAGGCCTACTTTCCGCTGTTATTGGTTTGAGTATTGTAACTATAGGACAAGATCCTGTTATGGGAACCCAGAGGTTTACATTTGGACAAGTGAACCTTATGGCAGGCATCCATTTTCTAACAGCTATGATTGGTCTATTCGCCATACCTCAGCTGATCAGCAATATAAATAGTAATAATAATGCTAAAGGCCATGTTAAAGAAAAATTATCCTCTATCATTCCTAACAGATTAGACTTTAAAAAAATTAGATCACCAATTGCGATCGGGTCTACCATTGGTGCATTTTTAGGAACATTACCAGGTGCTGGAGGACCAATTGCTGCATTCATAAGTTATGATTACGCTAAAAGGCTTTCAAAAAACCCGGAAGAATTTAATAAGGGAGCTATTGAAGGGGTAGCTGCTCCAGAATCAGCCAATAATGCAGTAACGGGCGGGGCACTTATTCCGATGATGACTCTTGGGATACCGGGAGACCCTGTTACAGCAATATTAATAGGTGCACTAATTGTACACGGATTAGCGCCAGGGCCGCTGATGTTTCTTGAGCGTGCTGATTTTGCATACGGAGTAATATTTTCATTTTTTTGGGCCAATATATTTAATTTTTGTATAGCAATTTTATCTGTAAAATACCTAGTGAAGGTATTGTCCACACCCACT
>MDSV01207346.1_pt1 | contig 13893 bp, 11 predicted proteins | sample 810851 | NCBI WGS metagenome assembly MDSV01 (sample SAMN05326640, study PRJNA326480) | marine metagenome | isolation source: seawater | place: Atlantic Ocean: North East | collected 2012 | reverse complement strand
TGCGCCCTGGGGTATGAACATCGGGGCACGGAGAATTACGGTATCGACCTCTGGTCTCGCCCCGGAGATTTCAAAATTAGGTGATGAGGGACTACCCATTAGACTCGCGATATCCTTACATGGAGCCACCAACGAAGTAAGGGACAAAATAATGCCGATCAATAAACGATATCCACTCGAGGAACTGATTCCTGCTGCTCAGTCATTCCAAGATAAAATTGGAAGAATGCTGACGCTCGAGTTTATTTTAATTGAAGGTATCAATGATAGCTTAGATCAAGCACGTGCCTTAGCTAAAATTGCCCGAAAGCTCCACGCTCATGTTAATTGTATTCCTTATAATAAAGTCGAAGGATTGGAGTGGAAAAGACCCAGTATCACACGTCAAAATAGGTTCGTGGACATTCTAAAAAAAGAGCGTGTATCAGTGACGATTCGAAGGGAAAAAGGGCACTCGATAAATGCAGCTTGTGGACAGCTTAAACTTAAAACCGAGCTCTCAATGGCGGCATCGGAAAAGCCTCCTACAAGTCCTTTTATAAAGCCTGAATAAAAAGGGGCTTAATTAATAAATTAATTTCGGATTTCACCTTTCCCGTGCACTATATATTTGTAGGTACAGAGTTCCTTTAATCCCATAGGCCCACGAGCGTGGAGCCGATCAGTAGAAATACCGATTTCAGCACCTAAACCAAACTCAAAGCCATCACTGAATCGGGTGGAGGCATTGTGGAGAACCGTCGCAGAATCAACCGTGTTCAGGAATTCTGCAGCAGCATCCGGATCTTTTGTAACAATCGTATCAGTATGCCCGGAGCCTTGGGTATTGATTAGACGCACTGCAGATTTTAAATCCGGCAAGACACTGACCGAGAGAATCAGATCATTATATTCTTCGCCAAAGTCTTCATTGGAGGAATCTTTAAAGGGTACACCAGAGCCCGCTAGAATTGATTTTGCGGCTTTATCTACTCTGAGTTCTACTCCTTTCCCATGTAAGGTTTTAGCTATCTTAGGGAGTGCTTCAGCCGCGTCTTGGTGGAAGAGTAAATTTTCTGTCGCATTACAAACACTGGGTCTTTGGCATTTGGAGTTTATAATAATCTTCTCGGCGAGTTCTGCATCACAACTGGCATCTACATAAACCGAGCAGACACCAGTGTAGTGCTTAATCACAGGGATATTACTATTTTCAACCGTAAAACGAATCAAACCTTCACCCCCTCTTGGGATGATACAATGAACGTATTGGTCTTGCTTAAGTAATTCATTTAAAGCGGCTCGATCGGTTGTGGGTATTAATTGGACAGAATCGGGATTGATTTTATGCTTTTTAAGGCATGCCTGAATTATTTTTATAAGGCATGTATTACTATTAAAAGCCTCTTTACCACCTCTGAGAATCGAGGCATTGCCAGACTTCAAACATAATATTGCACAATCAACCGTCACATTAGGCCGTGATTCATAGATGATCCCTATAACACCTATAGGCACTCGTATCTTCCTTAAGTCAAAACCTCTTGGAGGTTTTAAGCGCTCTATTTCTTCTCCAATGGGGTCTTGGAGTTTAGCTACTTGCCGAACACCTTCGGCCATTTTCTGAATGCGCTCTGGTGTAAAAGTCAGTCGCTCTAGCATCGGGGCAGACAAGTTCATGCTTTTCGCATTAGTGATATCGAGTGCGTTTGCCTCTAAGATGGTCTCATGCTGATTTTCAAGGGCTTCTGCTAGGTCGGATAAGAACTGATTTTTTATTTTGGCTGATAAGGGAGCCAAGTCTAAAGATGCTTTTCTAGCATTTAAAGCTATAGTACGAATCTGTTCTTTTAAGGTATATTCAGGCATTTAGATAATTAATTTATGATTTATAACTTTCCTATTTTTTCAAAAATTGAGTCCCATTGCAACTCATCTATGGCACTGCCTTGATTTTGAACTACAGCCGAGCCAAGAAGTGCGCCAATGTATGCTGAATCCTCCAGGGATTTATCATTGGATAATCCGTGTAAAAATCCGGCGGCCCATAAGTCACCAGCTCCTGTTGTATCAACTACTTTTTCTACCGGGAGGGCTTCTGTCTGAAGGATTTTCTGGTCTCTCAAAATTAAGGCACCTTCAGCCCCTAATTTAATAATGGCAGTCTCACAATACTCACCCAGTAGTTTTGTTGACGCTATAGGGTCAAAGGTGTCATGTTCTGAGAATGCGAAAGCTTCATCTTCATTGGCGAAAACAATATCAACATATTCTTTGAGAATATATTTCAAATCATCTCTTAATTGTTCAACGATTTCAAAGGAGGCTAAGTCAAAACTGATTGTGCAATTATTCGTGCGTGCTAATTCTAAGGCTTTATCAAATACAGCTCGGTTGTGAATTAAATAACCCTCAATATGAGCATGGTCATAAGGGGCAAAGTCTACATCGCTTAGTTCTTTAGGTGCTAGTGAAATAGCGGCACCAAGTGAAGTACGCATGGTTCTTTCTCCATCGGGCGTTACAAGAGAAAGGCATTTCCCATTCTCACTAGACCCGATTTTTAAGGAATCAGTGATCCCGCCTAGTTGGCTGAAGGCTTCTTTGTAATATGCCCCACTGGCGCAGTTTCCTATTTTACCAAGAAGCCCAGTTGTTGTTCCCAAGCGGGCAAGGGCAAAGGCGGTATTACCTGCAGATCCTCCTGGAATCCTTGGCAGCTTTTTATTAAGCCTAGCTTTAAGTGCTTCAATTCCTTCATTGTCAAGAAGCTCCATTCCGCCCTTAGTACCCTCAACTGAATTAATAAAGGCTTCATCTACGAAGGCTATTTCATCAATAATTGGACTTCCTAAGCCAATTATATCCTTCATCTATAAACGGTGATTGATTATACTATATGATGCGAGAAAATTTACTTTATTACAAATTGTTTAAGATATTAGTAAGTAAGATTTGAGATTCAGGTATATTTCCAAGTAAGCCTATACGTACCCTAACTTCAGTTTCCTCTGCAGAAACTTTAATAAGCTTGATGTGGACTTTAGTATCCCCCATTTTTCTTGCTATTACTGTAGTACTATTTTCTTTAATTATCTCACCAGTCCTAAAGTAATCATCTAACTCATCCAATGAGTTTATTGTAGCTCCAAAAGTAGAATCCATGCTCGCATTAATATATGTGACCAATGTGTTAGCTTGGTACTCTGCTACAGCTTTAGAGCCATCTGTGGGCGTGAGTCCTACCGTGCATGATGATAGTAGAAATGAAGCGGCTACAAGAGTGAAAATTGATTTTAAATGTGATGTAATCATGGTTTAGCTTAAGGTGATGAATAACTGATTTTTCAAAAATACTTTATATATTAATAAATAAAAAGCTTTTAGTTTAATTTAAAAGAAAAATAACAATAAATTATCATAAAAATTAGAGTTTTTAGTTATTTTTTTCTTTTTTTGTTTTCAAGTAGGATTTCGCCATGCAAGAAGCATGCTTTCATCGTCTTCTCCTTTTCTGCTGCCGATAAAGTGCTTAAAAGGTTATTTGAAGGGTCTTTAAGTATAACAAACCCCCTTTTTAGGCTAGATCTTATACTACTATTCTCTAATCGACGTTTTAGGTTAGAGAATTCCGCCTGTTTTATGTCAAAAGATGAATCTAAAAGTTGTTCTAATTGGTGTCTCCTAATACTGAGCTGAGAATTTTGTGCTTTAAAATCATGCATAGGATGATGCTGAGCCAACCGGGACAAGCGTTCTGTGAAAGCAGATCTTTTCTCACTGATCGATGAATTGATTTTATGGGAGAGTTTTTTCTCAAAAACATCTAACTGTATAGATTTTTTATCAATTGAATTTTGTGGCGTTAGGTGCGAAAGGCTTCTTGAGGCATTCATCAGGGCTAAATCTTGAACTTTAAAGGTATCTTTTATTTTTGATAAGATTGTGTTTTTTATATTATTGAAGGCTTCTTTAGTAGTTAAGTAATTAGAAGAAATGAATTCAGCCGCTCCCGATGGGGTTTCTGCTCTGTAATCAGCCACAAGATCAGTTAAAACCGTATCTATTTCATGCCCCACTGCTGATATCACGGGTATGCGTAATTTAAAGAGTGAACGAGCTAAAGATTCTTCATTGAAAGTCCATAAATCTTCAATACTGCCACCGCCACGAGTGAGGACAACAAGATCATAGTGGCTTCCTTGTTCGCTGAGATATTCAAAGGCTTGAATAATATCCTTATGAGCGGTTTTTCCTTGGACTTTAACGGGGATTAAATCAATTGATCCACTGAAGCTGCGGCGCCTTAAGATCCGCATAAAGTCCTTTATGGCTGCTCCGGTTGGTGAAGTTATAAGGGCTATACGCTTAGGTAATTTTGGGATTAGCTTTTTGTGAACGGTATCGAATAAACCTTCTTTTTTAAGCTGTTTCTTGAGCTTTTCAAAGAGTAAATAAAGGTTTCCTTGCCCAGATTTTTGAGCTATTTTAATAGACATTTGATAGCGACCATAGGGCTCATAAATCGAGAGATCACCAAAAACTATGATCTCCATACCTTCTTCTAAAGCAAAGTCGCAGGCATTGGCATAGCGACTGAAAAATACACAAGGTATTTGGCTATTAGAATCTTTTAGTGAGAAGTAGCTGTGGCCAGATTGTTGGATGCGCAAATTAGAGATTTCCCCCTTCACCCATAAATTCTTGAAATTAGGCTCTATTAGAATCTTTATCTCTTTAGTTAATTCGCTAACAGTTTGAATTGTGTCAGCTTCAATCGGGAACATTTCATTCATGATTTTATGATTCAAAATTATTGATGGCTTGCAAGTAAGTCTAGTAAAGTAGAGAACTATATTTTAATGGAAACAAATAATAAAAATCTAAAAAGCTATTTTTTAAATTTAATTCTACTAATCGCGCTAATCTTTTCTATATTGAGTTTATACTTAAGCGTAGGCTTCAGTGAAAAGGTTGATGCCGTTGACGAATTTTTAGCCTTGAATGATAATGCTGCGGATTTAGTGCAGATGCGTGAAGCCATTGCAGAACTTAAAAAACAGCAAGTGCATTTAGAGCGGGCACTTATAAATCATAAACAAACTAATGCGGCTTCACTGAAAATACCTCAGCAAAGTCAGAGATTAGACTCCAATATATTACCTGAGGTGAATACTAAACGAATTTCATCAGATGCCGTATCTAAGCAAAAAATCTATCTTATTAAAGAGGGTGATAACTTTTCAAAAATTGCTAGTAGGTTTAATATTTCTCTAAGAGCCTTAATGAAGGCAAATAATCAATTAGATCCTAGGCTACTTAGGGTAGACCAAGAGATTGTCATCCCCGAGCAATAATCTCTAATAGTTATATTTGAATATGGAAGATCAAGGAAAAATTCCCAGGTGGGAACTCAATGAGGATACCCTTACCTTTTCATCTAGAGTTTGGGAATTAAGAACGCGCCGCTACTCACATCCCCTTAAAAAAATTACCGAGGATTTTTATTATATTAATTCTCCGGATTGGGTCGTAGTGATAGGCCGAACAGTTGAAGGTAAAATCCTTATGGTACAGCAATTTCGTTGGGGAATTGATGATTTTTCTTGGGAATTGCCCGGCGGAATTATCGATCCGGGGGAAGACCCTTTAGCCGCCGGCTTAAGGGAATTCAGTGAAGAGACCGGTTATGAAGCCCCAGCAGGCGAAATTATTGGTGTATGTCAGCCGAACCCTGCGATGCTTAATAACCGCTGTCATTTTGTCTTCGCTGATAATGTGGTGCCCGGTGAATCAGGCACCCAGTGGGATGCAAACGAAGAGATTGAAATAACCAGTCTCTCAACAAGTGCGTTGAAAGACTGGATTGATCAGGCAAAAGTAGGGCACTCCTTAGCCTTAGTAGGCTTATTTTACTATCAATTAAAGATCTTAAATTAATAATAAGACTTTGTGATTAAATTACCAGTTTCGGGTTAATGATATTCCAAACTGTCTAGGGTTTGCTGGGTTTTCATATCTTTTTTCATTCCCAAAAACATTATAATAAAGCATTTTTTCATAATTTCTATTAAGAATATTTCTACCCCATAACCTTATATCCCAATCTTGATATTTAAATCCAGTAGATCCATTAAGTAGGATATATTGGCTTCTTTTCTCAGAATGTGAATTTGAATCAAAATATGAATCAGAGCCTCGTATTTCAAGTTGAGCGTAATAATTCTGGTTGTTATTGTATTTTATATTAGTACTAAAATTGTACGATGGTGAATTAGACAAATCGCGTTTAGCTATCAGCTTATCTTCAAATGGATCAATGTAACTGCGTCTAGTAGTTTTTAATAACCCAATGCTTGTATTTACTGACCAATTTCTACTTAAGCCTACAAATATAGATGCTTCAGCACCATAATGGGAGGCTTTGTTGGCATTTGTAGTATAATATGTGTAATTAACTCCCTTGCCCTCTGAATCTCTAACCTGTGCATGATTTCTTTCAGTCTTAAATATAATTATTTTAGTTCGAAATTTTGAATTCTTAGGACTGTTCTTAAGACCTAATTCATAATTCCATAGATCTTCTGAATCATAGGTTAATGGGACATTGTTTAAATAAGGGTATATGTTGATTCCACCTGCTTTATATGCTTTTTGTATAGTACCAAAAAGAGTATTTTCGTCGTCTATTTTATTTTCGTAAGTTAATTTACCTCCTAAAAGGTTATCACTTATTTTTTGGTTAGGCTTATTTTCAATTTTAGCTTTTAAATTAAATTCTTCGAGTGTAACCCCCAAACTAATTTGGCTTTTACCGTCTAATTTGTAGTTAGATTTCCCGAATAAAGTTGAACTTTTAAGTCTATAATTAGTATTAAAAGAGTCTGATGAACCCCAAAAGGATTCAAATAAAGTGTCTTCATCAAAGTTTTCAAAATTTACACCTACAGTCCACTTATTAATACCTTCAGTTTTAATAGTTGTGTTATAGTCAAATCTAAGTTCTTGATTCCATCTATTTCTGGATCTGTTTGTGGATCCGTAAGAATCCTCTATATTACCCCAGTCGCCATCATAGCTATTCAGATGGTCACTTTTTGTAATGGAGGATAAGCTCGTGAATTTTATATTATTTCCGTTAGAAAAGATGGACTTAAAGCTTCCTGCATATGCTTTAATATTATCTACCCCAAGTGTATTAGATTGGGTAATGAATTTTGTATTATTTGCCGACCATTCATCGTACCCATTTTTAATGTTATTATAAGCTAATGCAGATTCAAATTTCCAATTTCCATCTGTTTCATACTTTAGCCTCAATCTAGTATTAAGCTCATCTCTCTTATTACTATCTTCTAATTTCCTAGTAAAATTCTTCCTAAAGCCATCACTATTATGTTTATTAATGGCTAATCTGAAGGTAAATTTATTTGGGTTGGTTTTAAATATTGGACCACTTACAGCTAATCCATTTTCTATTAGATTGTCTTGTCCGAATGAGCTTTTGATATTTCCGCTCCAATAGCTTGTTGGGCCATTTGTGACCATTTTCACTATACCGCCTACTGCGTTTATGCCATATGATCCAATTTGAGAACCTCGTAAAATTTCTACTTGTTTTACATCATATAAACTGCCTACGGTTCCCAACCCAGTATAATCGATGTCATCAACTAAGAATCTAACAGAAGAATCAGGTGTTTCTCCCTCAAATTGTGAGTTTTCTCCAAGGCCTCTAATTTGTATGTGAGCTGGACGAGAAGTGCCTCCTGTCCAGGTTATATTAGGTGCGGAGTTTATGATATCTTCAAAGTGCGTAGCGCCTGAGTCATTGTTATCATTTTGGTCAAATATTGTAACGCTTTGCGTTGATTGGCTTAATTCGGTATCCCATAGGTCGGATGTTACAACATGATCAGGTAAGACATATTCTTGTAGCGAAGCGTCTTCTTGGGATTCAGCATAAATTGAGCAATACAGAGTGATTGAAATTATGTAAGTAAATATTCGTTTCATTGGAGTTTGATTTTTAGGAGTAATCCAGAATCAAACAACAGAAATAAAGGTATATTAATTTCAAATACCTTTCCCTCCGCCAGGATCAACTGGATCAGGTTATAAGGGTCTATCTCTGTACGATTGTAATGAGATATCTCAGACCAACAAGGTCACCCCTAAGGACAAATTAAAAAAGTATAAGAAAAATTAGATGTCAAATCTAATGACTAACTAATAGATTACTATCGAGTGATATCATTTTGACCAATAACTTTAAGCTGGTGCCTATTCAAAGTCTCACGTGCTAAATCATTGTCTTCGAGGCTTATTGCAAGTGCATATTTCTCATTAGGTCGAGTAACAAAAGCGTAAATATAGTGAATATTAATCTCTGCCTGTACTAAGGCACTGGTTACCTTATGAATTTCTGCTTCAGATTTGATTTCTACAGCGATTATTTCATTAGCTACAAATGAAAAATTTTTGGAAGCTAGTAGTTGCTGAGCCTTTTCAGTATAATCTACAACCATTCTTACAATTGAACTATCGGTTGTGTCTAGGATTGAAATAGCCATTATATGAATGTCCTGAACATTTAATAAGCCTAGGAGTTCATTTAATCGGCCTACTTTATTGTCCGCATGTATAGATAATTGAATCACCGGGTTGTATGAGTCTGGCTCGCTTATTAATCTAGAGTTCATCGTTATCTATTCTATATTTTGAACCTGCTCACGAATTCTTTCTAATTCATTTTTGGATTCAATAATTGCGCGTGTGGCTTCAATTTGCTGGGTTTTACTAGAAATAGTGTTTAGTTCCCTAAATATTTCGACACAAAGGAAGTCTAATTTTCTACCGTTTGGTATGTCGGATTCCAAGAAACTACTAAATTGCTCAAAGTGCGATTCGAGCCTTATGATTTCTTCTATTATATCTGAACGATCTGCATAGAGAGCAATTTCTTTGAGAACTCTATTATCTTCTAGATCAATTTCTAAATTCATAGATTTAAGCCTTTCCCTTAATAGAGTGGAATAGTCAGTAGTAGCTGATTTAGAAATTTCTTTAATAGACGAAATATGATTATTTATCAGCTTCATTCTATTCGTTAGATCCTGCTTTAGTTTTTGCCCTTCAGTATTACGCATAGTTTCAAAACTAAAAAATGCTTCATCCAGCGCCGCTTTAACTACTGTTTCATGATCGTTCCAGTCTGGTAGTATTTCTTGATCCTTAATCAGCTGACTTAGTTTAATCAGTAATGAACTATCAAGAGTTAATGGAATATCGCGAGCCTCTGAATATTCCTTTAGATTATGTATCGTTTGATCCATAAAAGTATGGTTGATATTAAAGCCAGATTTATTCTTTTTATTGGTACTAATTTTTAGGTGAATAAGGATGCGACCTCTTACTAGTCGTCCTTTGACCCATTCTGAAATTTTCTGCTCTAAATTTGGCCATTCCTGGGGAACATAGATTTGCAAATCTAAATTTTTTCGGTTCACCGATTGGATCGTGAATTCAAATAATAAGGGGCAAGATTCAATTTGAAATGAATTACTGCCGTAGCCTGTCATACTGTTCATCCAAATATTGATTACATAAGGTTCTATTTTTGGCTATATTAAAAAACATAAAAGCCCTTTACTAAGAGTAAAGGGCTTTTGAACTATCTTTAAATAATATTCTTTAGAGTGCTGCTTGAGCTGCGGCAAGACGAGCAACTGGAACTCTAGGTGGAGAACAGCTCACATAGTCAAGATCAACCTTATGGAAGAAATTGATGGATTGAGGGTCGCCTCCGTGTTCACCACAGATACCGAGTTTTAGTTTACTATTAGTAGAACGGCCTTTCTTCGCGCCAATTTCAACTAATTGCCCAACACCTTCTGCGTCGATGGATGCAAACGGGTTTTGTGGCATTATATCTAAGTCCTTGTATTTACCTAAGAATGATCCAGCGTCATCTCGGCTCATGCCTAGACCCGTTTGAGTTAGGTCATTGGTACCAAAACTAAAGAATTCAGCTGTGTTAGCAATTGCATCGGCAGTTAATGCCCCTCTAGGTATTTCGATCATTGTACCCACGAGGTATTTAAATTTAACTTTCTTAGCTGCCATAACTTCTTTAGCTACGCGGTGAATAACCTCAACTTGGTTTTTAAGCTCATCTTCGAAGCCAACCAATGGTACCATAACCTCAGGTACAACTTTCACTGGCTTCTTAAGTTTGTAGCAAGCTGCAGCGGCTTCAAAAATTGCCCTTGCTTGCATCTCAGTAATCTCAGGATAAGAGATTCCAAGCCGGCAACCACGGTGACCGAGCATTGGGTTTGATTCATGTAAACTTTCAACACGTTCATTTATGTCTGCAACCTTCACATTCAATGATTTTGCTAAGTCTTTTTTCGCAGCCAAATCGTGCGGAAGGAACTCATGCAATGGTGGATCCAGTAAGCGAACGGTAACTGGAAGACCACCCATAGCCTTAAATAGACCGGTGAAGTCTTTTCTCTGGAATGGAAGTAACTTCCGAAGGGCTGAACGTCGTTCTTTTTCATCGGTTGCTAGAATCATTTGGCGCATGTAAGTGATGCGATCACCCTCAAAGAACATATGCTCTGTACGACAAAGTCCTATGCCTTCAGCTCCAAAGGCGATTGCCGCTTGTGCTTGAGAAGGGGAGTCGGCGTTAGTTCTTACACCTAGCTTGCGATATTTGTCAGCCCATTTCATGACTTGCTCGTACATTTTGAATGTGTAGCTGTCGGCTGCTTTCATTTTGCCATTAAGCACTTGGTCAACTTCAGAAGGTGCCGTAGCAACATGACCGGCAAAAATGGCTCCTGTGGTTCCGTCGATTGAGATATCGGCGCCTTCTTTAAGAATCTTCTTACCAATCCGTAGTGTCTTAGCTTTGTAATCAATAATGACATCAGAAGCGCCACAAACGCATACTTTATTCATTTGACGAGCCACTAGAGCTGCGTGCGAACTGACTCCGCCACGGGAAGTTAAGATACCGTCGGCCGCAATCATACCCCTAAGATCTTCAGGGGTTGTTTCTACTCGGCATAAAACTGCATGCCCACCTTTTTCAACAACGCTCTCAGCTTTGTCTGCGGTGAAGCAAATTTTACCAGAAGCAGCGCCGGGACCTGCAGGGAGGCCAAGCGCTAAAGTTTTAGTCTTCTTGATCGCAGTTGGGTCAAAAACGGCAACAAGTAAGCTTGAAATTGAATCGGCTGGGATTTTCTTCAAAGCAGTTTTTTGGTCGATCAAACGTTCTTTATTCAATTCAACTGCAATACGAACGGCGGCCAGTCCAGTTCTCTTACCATTTCTTGTTTGTAGCATGTACAATTTATGGTTTTGAACTGTGAACTCAAAGTCCTGCATATCTTTAAAGTGTTTCTCTAGCTTTAAGCGAACGGCTTCGAGCTCTTTGTAAGCATTAGGCATTTCATCGTTAAGCTGAGCAATTGGATTCGGTGTACGAATACCGGCCACAACGTCTTCACCTTGAGCATTGATTAAGTATTCACCGTAGAAAACTTTCTCCCCGTTAGCTGGGTCACGAGTGAAGGCCACACCTGTCGCACAATCTTCACCCATGTTACCGAAGACCATAGCTTGAACATTAACGGCAGTGCCCCAAGCAGCTGGTATACCGTATTTTTGACGGTAAAGCGTCGCACGTTCATTTTGCCATGATTTAAAAACTGCACCAACGGCACCCCATAGTTGTTTGTAAGGATCTTGGGGGAAAGCTGATTTAGTGCGTTGCTTGATGATCGCTTGGTAGCGCTTGATTAGTTCTTTAAGGTGATTAGCGGTTAATTGGTTATCAAATTCAACTTTAACTTCTTTCCTTAGTTTTTCTAAGGCCCCTTCGAATGGGCAATGTTCATTTTCATCAGCCGCTTGAACGCCCATTACGACATCTCCGTACATTTGGATAAACCGGCGGTAACAGTCATAAGCAAAGGCTTCGTTTCCAGACTCTTTGGCCAAAGCTTTAACAGTTTGGTCATTCAATCCAAGGTTAAGGATTGTATCCATCATACCAGGCATTGATTCACGAGCACCTGAGCGAACGGATAAGAGCAGCGGGCTTCGAGCATCTCCAAGTTTTTTACCTAATTGTTTTTCAATTAGCGTAACAGAATTTTGAACCTCTGTAGTTAAACTTTTTGGGTATGACTGTTTGTTGTCATAAAAGTAAGTACAAACATCAGTTGTTAGGGTAAAGCCCGCAGGGACCGGTAATCCGATTCTTGACATCTCAGCAAGGTTCGCACCTTTGCCTCCGAGAAGCTCCTTTAGCTTTGCGTTACCGTCGGTCTTTTTGCCGAAATTATAACTGTATTTAATAGTGGAAGCGTTTTTGCGCTTCACTGTCTTTTTTTTGGCTGCTTTTTTTGCTGGCATGTTTGTTTTGAGTTAAATAAATAGTGAGGTTGCTGATTTAATTAGTTAATATTTGTAATATCAAAATTACTTTTGAAAATATAAATAGGGCAACTGTCAAACGATAAGGTACAGATAAGACCTAGATAGGGAAAAAACTTTTGCCTTTGCAGCTCCGTTTTCTCAATATTTTATTTGTTTAAAAACCTGAAAATAGCTAAAACTTTAATTTAATTGCTTAAATTTTGGAAGAATCATCCTCAGATATGACATTTTTCGAACACCTAGAAGTATTTAGGTGGACGCTCGGACGCAGTTGCTTGGCATTCTTTCTCGGTGTGGCGATCGTCTTCTTTTTTATGCAAGATGTTTCGGGTTTCCTTCAGTTGCCACTCGTAAAGGCTTATGGTTCGGTTGAGCTGATGGAGAAGAATCTAATTACCTATAAGCCTATGGGAGTTATATCCGTTTTTATGCAAGTGGCGGTTCTCGGAGGGTTATCTCTAGCAATGCCTTTCATATTATATTTTCTAGGTTGTTTTGTTGCACCTGGATTGGAGGTAAAAGAGCGAAGAATTTTAGGGCCGAGTTGTTTTGGAGCCTTTCTACTGTTTATATTTGGTTCCCTATTTGCCTTTTATATAATTCTCCCGCTGACTTTAGGATTTTCGGTGCGATTGAATGCGCTGCTTGGATTTGATTTATTATGGGCAGCCTCAGATTACTATAACATGGTCGTTTGGTTCTGTTTGGCTACAGGAGCCTTTTTTCAATTTCCGCTGATCATCTTGACCCTGATTTATTTGAACATTGTTCATATCCAAGTTTTGAAGTCGGCTCGAAGGTACGTCTTTCTAGGCTTAATGGTTTTTTCTGCATTGGTCTCTCCGGGCGGAGATTTTATTTCACTTCCACTGACTACAGGAGCCATGTACTTACTCTATGAGCTCGCTATTTTGATTGGCGGACGGTTCGATGCACGAAGGCAAAAGCAAGTCATCGATCAAATGGATGATCTATAAATATCGTTTATTGATACTATGGAAATTTTAGTAACGGGTGGCGGTGGATTTTTAGGTCGATATATAGTTGAGGCCTTAGTGAAGGAGGGCCACTCAGTCAGCATCTTGGGCAGAAGTGAGCAGCCTGAATTAGTCTCAAAGGGAATTCATCTTTACCAAGGTGATTTGCAAGATCCTGTATTTGTTGAAGAAGCATGCAAAAATAAAGAAGCCGTTTTCCACGTAGCTGCTAAGGCGGGCGTTTGGGGATCAAGGCAGTCTTATGTGGACGCCAATATTCTTGGCACGCGCAATATATTAAAAGCCTCTAAGCAAGCTGGAGTTCGTTATTTAATCTACACAAGTACCCCCAGCGTAGTTTTTAACCGCCAATCCTTTTGCGGGGATAATGAATCCCTGCCTTATGGGAAAGATTGGCTCTGCCATTATGCGGAGACCAAAGCAATTGCTGAAAAAGAATCATTGGAAGCTGATAGTT
>MDSV01134425.1_pt1 | contig 13893 bp, 11 predicted proteins | sample 810851 | NCBI WGS metagenome assembly MDSV01 (sample SAMN05326640, study PRJNA326480) | marine metagenome | isolation source: seawater | place: Atlantic Ocean: North East | collected 2012 | reverse complement strand
TGTATTAATCTTCCCGTCACTCAAACTTTTCTGCTATATGAATTCTAGTAAAAACACTTTATTCGCTTCATAGTTCAAATAAAATTTGGCATGTCATATCTTTAGGTAGATAATGTAGGCATGGATGCAGAAAAAAATATAAGTAATAACCCAACACTAGATGAACTATCTGAAGTTTTAGATAGCGGTGCAATTATTAAAGCTAGAAATCTTTTAAATGCACTTTATCCTTCAGAGATTGCAGATGTTATTGAAAGCTCGCCCAGAAATAGGAGAGACCTTCTGTGGAGTTTAGTATCTAATGATAATAAAGGTGAGACACTTGCTGAGCTTACTGAAGAGATTAGAAGTAATTTATTAGATGAGCTGATTGATGAAGGTGGTCCTGAAGGGTTAGCAGTTATTGCTAAGAATCTTGATACTGATGACCTTGCAGATATTATTCACTCACTCCCAAAAAATTTAGTCAGTAAAACTGTTAAGAGCTTAGATAAGCAAAATCAAGATAGACTATCTAAGGTATTATCTTTCCCAGATGATTCGGCAGGTGGATTAATGAATATTGATACTATCAATGTTAGATCAAATGTAACTGTGGAGGTCTTGCTAAAATATTTGAGAAGTTTGAAAAAATTACCTGAACAGACAGATATCGTTTTTGTGACAGACATTATGAATAAGTATTTTGGTTTTGTTTCAATTCAAGATTTATTGGTTACAAATACTGGAACTTTGATATCTGAGATTATGACTAAGGATAATAATATTATTGAGCCTGATACTACTCAACATGAAGTGGCAAGGATATTTGAAAATGCTGACCTCGTATCTGCGGCTGTAGTTGATAGAGATGGGATCTTGCTTGGTAGAATAACTATTGATGATGTAGTAGATGTCATTCGTGAAGAAGCTGATGATTCAGTTTTAAATATGGCCGGTCTAAATAAAGATGATGATATCTTTGCTCCAATTATTCAAAGCACAAAACGAAGATCTCTATGGTTAGGAGCTAATCTTTTAACTGCCATCTTGGCAGCAGCAGCTATAGGAATTTTTGAAGCTACAATTGAAAAAGTTGTGACTTTAGCAATATTAATGCCCATTGTAGCAAGTATGGGAGGTATCGCTGGTATGCAAAGTTTAGCACTTGTAATTAGATCTCAAGCTCTCGACCAAATTGGATCCTCAAACTCGAGATTATTAATTCTTAAAGAAGCATCTATTGGTGTATTGAATGGAATTTTATGGTCATCTGTCGTTGCATTGGCAGTCTATCTTTGGTTTGAGAGTGTATTTCTAGGTATTGTTATAGCAGCAGCTTTATTAATTAATTTAATTATTGGTGCGATTAGCGGAGTTAGTTTACCTCTTATTTTAGCGAAATTTAAAATAGACCCTGCACTAGCAGGAGGAGTTATCTTAACCACAATCACAGATATTGTTGGATTCATCTCGCTGCTTGGCATAGCCACACTCATTCTTTGAATGTATATTAGTATATAGTTCAAATCTTATATTCCTTATAAACATCTTATCCACAGTTTGTAAACAGAAAAAACACAACATATTGTGTTTCTAAATAATTACAACCACAATAATTAGTGTTATACTTTACACTTCAATCAAGGAATAAAAATAAAAATGACAGAAGAATTACAGAATAATAGCCTCTTGAATAAAGAGCAAAAACAGATAATGTCAGATAACTCAAGTTTACCTCCGATTCCTGGAAAATACAGGGTCATGCGAAGGAATGGAAAAGTTACAACTTTCGATCTAGACAAAATTATAGTGGCTATGACTAAGGCTTTTTTAAGTGTTGAAGGTAGCAGTGCCGCAGCATCTACTAGAATTCATAATGAAGTTGAATCTCTGGCAACAAAAGTTGATGTAGCCATAAAAAGGAGGTTTCCTGAAGGAGGAGTTATTCATATTGAGGATATACAAGATCAGGTTGAACTAGCTATTATGCGTGCAGGCTATCAGGATGTTGCTAGATCATATGTCATATACAGAGAAGAAAGAAGCCAAGCTAGAAATTCAAATCAGATAGAGAGTTTAGATGACTTACCTATAAAAAAAGTTGTCACTAACGAAGACGGTTCATCACAAGACCTGGATATTGTTAAGTTAAGATTAATCATTGATGAAGCATGTTCTGGGGTCGAGGATGTTTCGTCAACAACAGTCTTTGACCTCATTGATAAGAATATTTATGATGGTATTAAAAAAGAAGATTTATCTAGTTCTATATTAATCTCAATTCGTCCATTAATTGAGAAAGATCCAAATTATTCTTATGTTGTAGCAAGACTCCTTTTGAGTAGCTTATATGAAGAAGGCCTGACTTTCCTGAACTTCAAAGATAATACCCCAACGATAAAGCAAATGTCTAAAGTTTATCCAGAGTACTTTAAAACATACATTAATAAAGCTGTAGAGCTTGAATTAATAGATAAAGAGCTGTTGAATTATGATATTGATTTTATAGCCAAGAATATTAACCCATCTAAAGACTTAGCTTTTACATATTTAGGCCTTCAGACTTTATATGATAGATATTTTATACATGAACAAGGCAAAAGATTTGAGTTACCTCAAGCATTCTTCATGAGAGTGGCAATGGGATTAGCTGTAAACGAGGAAAACAGGGAAGAGAAAACAATAGAATTTTATAACTTAATATCGTCTTTTGATTTTATGTGTAGTACGCCAACGCTATTTAATTCAGGTACACTAAGACCACAACTATCCTCGTGTTACCTTTCCACATTACCAGATGACCTAAAAGGAATTTTTGAGGGAATAAGCGATGATGCAATGTTATCTAAATTTGCTGGAGGACTCGGAAATGACTGGTCTCAAGTTAGAGCCTTAGGTTCTCACATAAAAGGTACGAATGGTCAAAGCCAAGGAGTTATACCTTTTCTAAAAGTTGCAAATGATACTGCCGTTGCAGTCAACCAAGGCGGAAAGAGAAAAGGAGCAATGTGTGCTTACCTTGAGACTTGGCATTTGGATATAGAACAGTTTTTAGAATTAAGAAAAAACACTGGTGATGATAGAAGAAGAACTCATGATATGAACACGGCTAACTGGATACCAGATCTTTTTATGAAAAGATTACATAATGATATGAACTGGACATTATTTTCACCAAATGACTGCCCTGAGTTACATGACCTAACAGGTTTAGAATTTGAAAAAAAATATGAAGAATATGAAAAAAAGGCAGAAGACGGTAAGATAGTTAATTTTAAAATATTAAAAGCAGTCGACCTTTGGCGCAAGATATTAAGCATGTTATTTGAGACCGGGCATCCTTGGATAACATTTAAAGATCCTTGCAACCTACGTTCGCCTCAACAACATGTCGGGGTTGTTCATTCATCAAATCTTTGTACTGAGATAACTCTAAATACATCCAAAGATGAAATAGCTGTGTGTAACCTAGGATCTGTAAATTTAGCTGCTCATATAGATGAGAATAAACAGTTGAATACTAAAAAGCTCGAGAAAACTATTAGGACTGCCATGAGAATGCTAGATAATGTAATTGACTATAATTATTATAGTGTAGAAAAAGCAAAAAATTCTAATGCAAAACATCGTCCTGTTGGTTTGGGTTTAATGGGATTTCAAGATGCCTTGTATAAATTAAGAATTCCATATGCTTCTGAAGAAGCCGTAGAGTTTGCTGACAAAAGTATGGAGTGCATAAGTTATTTTGCAATTCAGTCATCCATGGAACTTGCTAAAGAGAGAGGGCCTTATCAAACATTCGATGGATCACTATGGAGTAAAGGTATTCTACCTATAGATAGCTTGAGAAATCTAAAAGAAATACGTGGAAAATATCTTGATGTCAATATGAATCAAACTCTAGACTGGAATTCTTTGAGAGATAAAATTAAAAAGAATGGAATGAGAAATTCAAATAGCCTGGCAATTGCTCCTACTGCGACAATCTCAAATATATGCGGAGTAGCTCAATCAATAGAACCTACGTATCAAAACTTATATGTTAAATCCAATTTGTCTGGTGAGTTTACTGTGATTAATCCATATCTAATTAAAGACTTTAAAGATGCAAATATATGGGATGAAGTCATGATAAAAGATTTAAAGTATTTTGATGGTCAACTTTCTTCGATTAGCAGAGTTCCGGATGAATTAAAATCTATATATCAAACATGTTTTGAAATAGATACTAGATGGTTGGTTGAAGCTGCTGCTAGAAGACAAAAATGGATAGATCAATCTCAATCTCTAAATTTATATATTCCTGATACAGATGGCAAGAAACTAGATAGCGCATACAAACTTGCGTGGATCAGAGGTTTAAAAACAACCTATTACTTGCGATCACTTGGCGCTACACATGTAGAGAAAAGCACGTCAGATGGATCGAAACTGAATGCAGTAGCTAATAGTTCCTCAGAAGTCAAACAATGTTTAATAGATGATCCGGAGTGTGAAGCATGTCAATAGTATATTTAGTAGCGATAGCTGTAATTATTGTTGTTATTGGGATTTATAGTCTCGTAGACATCAAAAGAAATAATGAAGAATTAAAACATAAACAAGATTCTATGTCTCCATATGTATGGGGAGAATCAATTAAAATTAAAGGTGATAAAAATGTATAACTGGGATGACCCAATAAATGAGGCTTTAAACAAGCCGGAAGAAGTAAAAGCTCCTCCTATAAAAGAAGATAAAGCTGTCGACCTATCTCAAATAGAACCGACAACACAAACTGATGTCCAAGAAGGATATACAGGTATGGAAAATTTGGAAAAAGGCGCAGGAAGAATACAGGTAGATGATAAAGCTATCATAAATTGCAGAGCAGATCTTAACCAACTTGTTCCATTTAAGTATGATTGGGCTTGGCAAAAGTATCTAGATGGTTCTGCTAATCATTGGATGCCAGAAGAAGTGCCGATGCATGATGATATTAAATTATGGCAAGATCCTAAAGGATTAACTGAAGATGAGAGGAAAATTGTTGAAGTCAACTTAGGTTTCTTCTCTACGGCTGACTCTCTTGTAGCAAATAATCTTGTTCTTGCAGTCTACAAGCATATTACCAACCCTGAGTGCAGGCAATATTTACTCAGACAAGCGTTTGAAGAAGCTATTCATACCCATGCCTATACTTACTGTGTTCAGTCATTAGGTTTAGACGAAAGTAAAATATTTAATATGTACAGAGAGATCCCAGCTGTAGCAACAAAAGCAGAGTGGGCTTTGCCATTTACTCAAAGCCTTGGTGATCCTAATTTTAGAACTGGCACTCCAGAAAACAATCAAAGGTTACTTAGAGACTTAATAGCATTCTATGTAGTCTTCGAAGGTATATTTTTCTATGTAGGGTTTACTCAAATTTTATCAATGGGTAGGAGAAATAAATTAACCGGCGTAGCACAACAATTTCAATACATACTCAGAGATGAGTCTATGCATATGAATTTTGGCATTGATGTAATAAATCAAATCAAGCTAGAAAATCCAGAGCTATGGTCAGAGCAATTCCAGTCTGAGATGATAGATCTTGTAAAAACTGGTGTTGAACTTGAAACTAGATATGCTTATGACACTATGCCAAAACCAATTTTAGGAATGAATGCAAACCTATTTGAAGAGTATATTAAATTCATTGCTAATAGACGATTTGTTCAAATTGGTTTACCAGAACAGTACCCTGGTGCCAAAAATCCTTTTGAATGGATGTCCGAAATTATGGATCTCAAAAAGGAAAAAAACTTTTTTGAGACACGTGTTACTGAGTATAAAGTTGGTGGGCAGTTAAAATTCTAATAAATCAAACTGAAGAATTTATTTTTTAACTAAAATAAGTTCTTCAGGGTTTTTAATCATTAATTTCATCATGAAATAAAATGTAAATGAAAATATTATAGTTGATACTAAGGATTCATCAAAGAAGGGTATGCCCGCTATATAACAAGAAATCAAACCTGCCATGGTCAATGGGTATAATGAGCCAGCTACCCACACACCAAAATTACTTACTATAAAAAATATTGATGGTGAAACTAGAGATGCTAGAAACACCGAACGAATATTAATTTTATTCATAATTATAGGGCTAACTAAGCCTATTAAAACATACGCGCTATATACAAAAAACATCGATGCATAAATCCCTATGTATAAGTCACTAATTACTTGCGAGATAAGAATTATAAAGGTAGTGAGTAGTTTGTTATGTATTAAATAGCCAGTAAAAACAATTAGAGATATGGTTGCAGTAAAGTTTGGAATATCACTAATCATGCGTGAAAGCACAAGTAGTACAAACATCAAAATCGGTAGTATTAAATTATTTATCATTACTAGAAGCTCCTAGACATGCTGATGCTATAAGCTCGTCCTTCACTATTATAATTATGCGCTTTACGGTATTTTTTATCAAAGATATTTGTTAGTTTAAATTGGATATCATAGTTTTCACTTTTTTTTAATAAAGAAGCATTAAAACTAGTATAACCCCCAAGTTTTTTATTATCATAAATTGAGTTATCGCTGCTAGTCTCTGATATAGTTGATAAGCTTAGTATATTACTAATATTAAAATTATATTTAATCTTTCCAACCAGCTTATTAACTGGTCTTCTTGATAACTTAACATTGTTCGTTATGTCTCTAGCATTGATAAAGCTATAATCTATTGAATAGTTAAGTTTTGAATAAGTATCATAAAAACTTAATTCAAATCCTTCAATTTTGGCTCTATTAATGTTTTGCATTATAGATCCGTCAGATTCAATTAAATTTGTAATATTATTATTAAATAGCGTAGCAATTAATCCAGAATTATTATTAATTTTATATTTAATGGATATTTCTCTAGAAATCGATTCTTCTGGTTCGAGATTAGGATTTCCACCATAGCCATATAAGTCAGTGCCATCAGGAGATCTGAAAGACTTTCCTATTCCAGCTATTATTTTAATTTTTTTACTCAGTTCATATCCAAGATTTATGTTACCTGTCAAAAATCCACCATATATACTATGATTTATATATCTTGACCCAATATTATATAAAGTTTTGTCTGCAAGATATTCTGATTGAGCATAATACTCTATGATGTTATTGCTTTGATTAAATCTTGTTCCATAAGATAACTCATATAAAGCTTCATCAGTGTATATCGCTCCGAATAATGTATTAGTTCCATGCAAATCATAAAAATTCTTTTCTAGATTAATTTGGTAATTTTCAGTATGAGTATAATCAGTTGCGCCTAAAGAATTCTGATTAATTTTATTTTGCTTTGTAATAAAAACTATATTTGATTCTGAATCAGTATATTTTTTATTCCAAGACAATCTGATATGACTATCTTTATGATCTTGATTTAGGTTACTTCCAAAACTATCATATTCTGTATTCCCATCACTCTGATAAAAATTAATATTCAACAAATTATTATTTTTACTATAAGAGTAATTAATACCTATATTATTATTCTCATACCCATGATTTTTTGTTGATGCAACTTTTGCCTTATATCCATCTGTTTCTAAATTCATAAAGTTGATTGATAGATTATGATTTTTATAATTAAAATATTTTTGAAAACCAATTTTATTAGTTTCGTCTCTACCTGTTCCAAAATATACTTTACTTTTGTTAGAACCAATATCATGCTTTGTAACAATATTAATTACGCCTCCTATAGTATTTCTTCCATATAAAGTTGACATGCTTCCTTTTGATATCTCGATTCTATCTAACATTTCTACTGAAATATGTTGGATTGATGGAACTCCAAGAGTTCCTGGATTCATTTCAACTCCATTAAGCATGACTTTAGTATGATTACTCTCAGTACCTCTCATAAATATAGATTTAGTCTGCCCGTACCCGCCATTACTCCCTATATTAATAGAACTAGAATTACTCAAAACTTCATCAACAGTAGAGTAACCAAAAGCGCGAATATCTTCAGAGGTGATAACTTCTATCGAGGTTAATGAGTCAAATATGGCTGTACCTTTTTGTCCAGGACTAACGAGTATCTGGCTGAGATTTGATTCTGAATTAACTATATTACTAGACAAGCATAACAAAATTATTATTGTTATTTTTTTAATTTTAAACATGTTGCTCCTTTTATAAAAAAGGACACAAATACATAGCTTACTGTCAAAAACTTGACAGTTACACCCACTGTAGAAGCATCCACCGCTTTATGGGTTACTTATTATTTGGCATTCGGACTGTTATACCGTTGCGGGGGCAGTGATAGAATCGTTACTATCTTTCCCAAATTTATAAGCAATTAATTTTTAATTCCGATACCTTTGGATAGTATCATCAATGCAACAACAAATAAAATTATAATTAATACTACAATTATAAAAACTGAGAGAATTATGCTGGTTTCCTCAAGTCCAAGAAATGCTAATCTGTATGAGCTAATAATATACGCAATTGGATTAAATATAGATATATCCTGCCAGACTTGTGGTAAGGCTGAAATCGAATAAAATGTTCCCCCTAGATAGGTTAAGGGTGTTAAGACAAAAGTAGTAACAATATTTATATCATCAAAACTTTTTGCATACACAGCATTAATAAAACCTGCCGTTGAAAATAAAAAAGCAGTCAAAAACGTTATCAAAATTACAAGAAATGGATTATAAACCGGTATATCTGTAAATAATGTGGTTACAAGAAAAACAGCAATGCCAACAACAAATGCTCGGATCACCCCGCCTGATACATAGCCTAAAAGAACTATATAATTAGGTACAGGCGATACCATCATCTCTTCATGACTTTTTTGAAATCTAGAACTATAAAATGAGCCAACAACATTCATATATGAATTTGAAATTATAGGCATTATTATGAGTCCCGGGATAATATAATCTATATAATTGAAATCATCTATGTTGCCAATTCTATCACCAATGAAAGTTCCAAAAATAGTAATATATAGAAATATTGTAATAACAGAAGGAAGAATAGTTTGTATCCAAATTCTCGCAAATCTTACAAATTCTTTCCTAACAATAGTTTGGTAAGCTATCAAAAATTCAGTTTTTATCATATCACTTCATCCTTAGTTAGATCCAAGAAAAGTTCTTCAAGTTTATTTCTTTTACTGATTATATTTACAACATTAATACCATCTAACTTTAGTTTTTCAATAATATCTGTAACTGAAATTTCTTCATCCGCAGTAATTTCACAAGTTTTTGAATCTATCTTCTTAAAAATATATCCATTAGCATCTATTGAAGTCATAATATTTTCGAGAGTTTTAATTATATAAGTATGTTTCTTTTTTATTTTAAAAATATCCGACATTGATGAATTTTGTATAATGCTACCTTTATGAATAATAGCTAAATTCTTACAGAGCCTTTCTGCCTCTTCAAGATAATGTGTTGTAAGTATTATTGTTGTTCCTTGATCATTGATCTCTTGAAAAAAGTCCCACATTGTAAGTCTAAGTTCAGTATCTACTCCAGCCGTAGGCTCATCAAGTATCAAAATACTTGGCTTATGTATCATAGCCCTTGCAATCATTAATCTTCTTTTCATACCTCCGGATAGCTCTCTAGGAGTATTTTTCCTCTTATCCCAAATACCCAATTGATTAAAAAGCATATTTGTTCTACTTTCAGCATCTTTTCTGTTGAGACCAAAGTATCCTCCTACATTAATCATAGTTTCTTCAATAGGAATGAACTGACATAAATTATACTCCTGAGGAACCAGACCTATGTTTCTTTTTGCAAAATCAGGATACTTAATGATGTCTTTGCCAAGAATATTAACATTTCCAGATGTGATGTTAACTAATGATGAAATTATTCCTATAACTGTAGATTTGCCTGCTCCATTCGGACCTAAAAAAGCAAAAAAATCACCTTTCTCAACAGTCAAGCTGATATTATCAAGGGCTTTAACATTATTCTTATAAATTTTATTTAGCTTTATAATCTCAAGTGCATTTTCCATATATGTGACCTAAAAACCCTTTTTTTTTCCTTAATTTAATTGACAATGATCTATAGTTACGTAAACTTATCGAGTTATAGCAGATAAACAACATGCATATCAAGTCTATAATGAAATATCACATATGGAGATTAAAATATGAGCCATACATCATACGAAAACGCAAGACCAAGAGTACAACGAAGTGAATTAGCTGTCCCAGGTTCTGCGCCTAAAATGTTTGAAAAAGCACTAAATTCAGCAGCAGATTTCATTTTTTTAGACTTAGAGGACGCTGTATCTCCTAATGACAAGATATCTGCTCGTGAGAACGTCATAAAGGCTCTAAAAGAGATGGATTGGAGAGGCAATGGCAAAACTATATCTGTGAGAATTAATGGCCTAGATACACATTATATGTATAGAGATGTGGTTGAAATTATGTGTCAGGCTGGAGAATTTGTTGATACCTTGCTGATTCCTAAAGTTGGAGTTTCAGGAGATGTTTATATGGTAGATTGTATGGTAAATCAAATTGAACAAGAGAGAGGTCTTAAAAATAAAGTAGGTCTTGAATGTTTAATAGAGACAGCTCTTGGTATGGTAAACATAGAGGAAATAGCGCAATCATCAAAGAGGTTAGAGGCTTTGCATTTTGGTGTTGCTGATTATGCAGCTAGTCTTAGAGCTAGAACGGTTGTGATTGGAGGATTGAATCCTGATTATCCTGGTGACCAATGGCACCATGGATTAGCTAAACTCGTAGCCACTTGTAGAGCATATGGTTTAAGACCAATTGATGGACCTTTTGGAGATTTTAATGATCCTGATGGATACATTAATGCAGCTAAACGCGGCGCGGCAATTGGAATAGAAGGTAAATGGGCTATACATCCATCGCAAATTGAATATGCAAATGATGTTTTTTCCCCTCCAGCAAAAGAAGTAGAAAAAGCTCATAGGATTATAGAAGAACTGAAAAAGGCTGCAGCAGAAGGAAAAGGAGCAGCTCAGTTAGATGGGAGAATGATAGACGCAGCATCGGAAAAGATGGCTGAAAATATCATAAATATAAATAACTTAATACAATCTAAAAAATAATGAATATACATGAATATCAAGCTAAAGAAATATTAACTAAATTTGGAGTAGCAACACCTAAGGGAGGAATTGCTTATAGCCCTGAGAACGCCAAAGACATGGCTACAGAACTGGGCGGAGACATGTGGGTTGTCAAAGCACAAATCCACTCTGGCGCTAGAGGAAAAGCTGGCGGAATAATCGTCTGTAAGAGTCATCAAGAGGTATCTGATGCAGCTAATAATCTGCTTGGCAAAACTCTTGTCACCAATCAGACAGGACCTGATGGTCTAACAGTCTCTAGAATATATGTTGAAGAAGCATCTGATATTAAAAAAGAATATTATTTGGGTTTAGTTTTTGATAGAAGCACTGAGAGTATTATGGTTGTTGCATCATCAGAAGGTGGAATGAGCATAGAGGAAATCGCAAAAGAAAAACCTGAATCGATTATACGAGCTAAGGTTGAAGCAGCTGTAGGGATGCAAAACTTTCAAGCAAGAGAAATCGCATTTGCTTTAGGCATGGAAGCTAAGGCTATATCACGATGTGCTAAAGCTATAATGGGTTGTTATAAAGCATTTAGTAGTTCAGACGCTACAATGGTTGAAATTAATCCATTAATACTAACAGGTGATGATCATATCCTTGCTTTAGACTGTAAAATGTCATTTGATGATAATGCTTTATACAGAATTCCTGAGATAGCTGAATTAAGAGATAAGACTCAAGAAGATTCTAAAGAGACTTATGCTCATGACCGAGGCTTGAATTATATTGCGTTAGATGGAGATATAGGAAATATAATCAATGGCGCTGGCCTAGCTATGGCATCCATGGATATGATTCAATTAGCCGGCGGCCAGCCTGCTAACTTTTTAGATGTTGGAGGTGGTGCAACACCAGAAAAATTTGTGAAAGCTTTTAAACTGATATCTGGAGATCCTAAGGTTAAAGTTATTCTAATTAATATCTTTGCAGGAATAAATAGATGTGACTGGGTAGCACAAGGTATCGTAGATGCTCTAGATCAAATTACTATTGAACAACCTCTAGTAATAAGATTGGCTGGAACAAATGTTGATGAAGGTATGAAAATCTTGAAAGACAGCAAGATAGAGTATATTGAAGCTTCTACATTGGAAGAGGCAGCTAATAAAGCTGTGAAGGCATTGAAAGACTTGGAGAATAAATAAAAAATGGCTATATTAATAACAAAAGATTCAAAAATTATTATACAAGGATTCACTGGCAAGATTGGATCATTTCATGCTGAAGAAATGATGGAGTATGGCACTAATGTTGTTGGTGGTGTAACACCAGGTAAAGGTGGTCAAACCCATCTTGGAAGACCAGTATTTAATACTGTCAAAGAAGCTGTCAAAGAAACCGGAGCAGACGCAAGTATCCTTTTTGTTCCTCCTGCATTCGCTGCAGACTCGGCAATGGAAGCCGCTGATGCTGGTATCAAAACCTTAGTGGCTATAACTGATGGGATCCCTGCACATGATATGATCAAGGTTAAAAGATATATGAGACGTTATAAAAATGAGGATAGGATGACAATGGTTGGCCCAAACTGTGCTGGAGTCATAAGTCCTAACAAGTGTATGCTTGGCATAATGCCAGGTCATATCTATCAAGAAGGAAACGTTGGAGTAATTGGAAGATCCGGAACGTTAGGCTATGAAGCTGCTCAGCAAATGAAAAACCTAGATATAGGCATTTCTACATCTGTTGGTATAGGTGGTGACCCAATTAATGGGAGTTCTTTTAAAGATCATCTTGCGAAGTTCGAACAAGATGATGAAACAAAAGTTATCTTAATGATAGGAGAAATTGGTGGCCCACAAGAGGCAGAGGCTGCTGAATATGCAAAAGATAATGTATCAAAACCAGTTATTGCATATATAGCAGGACTTACTGCTCCAAAAGGTAAAAGAATGGGGCATGCTGGAGCAATCGTGAGCTCAAAAGGTGAATCTGCCGCAGATAAAGTAGAAATTCTACAGTCAGCCGGCATAACTATTGCAAAAAATCCATCTGTGATAGGTGATACAGTTCAATCTGTATTGAAGTCTTTATAGAGAAACAATGAATGATCTTGGGCTAATTGATATAGGCGCTAATCTTACGCATCCTGCATTGTATAACCAGCTTGATGTTATTGTTGAAAATATAATTTCATCTGAAACTAAGTCTGTCATAATTACTTCTTCATGCCTGAAAGACACGAGTCTCGCATTAAATATTATAAATAAGCATCCTGATATATTTTATACAACTACAGGTTTCCACCCACATAATGCAAAAGATTTTAATCCTAGTGATATAGAGATAATGAATAATCATTGTAAAAATAAAAAAATTGTTGCGATTGGCGAGTGCGGTCTCGATTACTATAGAAAGTATTCTTCGATTGAAGAGCAAATCCTTTGCTTTGAAAAACATCTTATTTTAGCAATGGATAATAACATGCCAATTTTTTTACATGAACGCAAAGCCCATTTAGATTTCTTACCCATGCTTAAGGAGTATAAAAATAAAATTGATAAAGCAGTAGTCCATTGTTTTACGGGAGAAAAAAATGAGTTAAAAGCTTATCTTGATTTAGATTGTTATATTGGTATCACCGGTTGGATTAGTGATCTTGAAAGGGGTAAACATTTGCATGAGTTAATTAAATATATACCAGAAGATAAATTAATGATAGAAACTGATTCTCCTTATCTGACTCCAAAGAATCTGCCATTCAGACATGATGGAGTAAATCAGCCTTCTTATCTAAATTATGTTGCGGAAACAATTTCTGAGTGTTTAAATAAAGAT
>MDSV01166150.1_pt1 | contig 13895 bp, 12 predicted proteins | sample 810851 | NCBI WGS metagenome assembly MDSV01 (sample SAMN05326640, study PRJNA326480) | marine metagenome | isolation source: seawater | place: Atlantic Ocean: North East | collected 2012 | reverse complement strand
TCAAGAGTATATTCATATTTTAAATTTTTCTTTTTCATCTCTTTTAAAAACTTTTTTACAAACATGTAATCTTCATAAGTATCAATGGTAAGGCTTTTATTTGATTTATGTTTTTTTAAAACTTTTAAACTTCCAGTTATGAATTGATCTAAATGTTTTTGAATGAAAAAAGTTAAATATTCTGTATTATTAATATCGATTATTGTATTTAGTAAAAATTTTAAAATATCTAAATTAAATATTTCAACTTCTGTGCCTCCTGGTAATTCTTTATTATTTGAATATTCTAAATTACTATCTAAATGATATTTTATTAACTTATCTAAATAAACAGGGTCTATTAAAATATCATCTCCTGTAACTCTTATCACAACATTGCAATTAAACTTTTTTGCAGCATCATACATTCTTTTTAAAACATTTTTTTCTTCTCCCCTAAAAAAATTGATTTTATTGCTTTTAGCTATATTACAAATTTTTAAATCCTCATTATTTTTTGTTGTTGCTAAAACTATCTTGTCTACATTTTTTGCTAATTTTAATCTTTGTATTAAATGAGTAATTAATGGCTCTTCATTTATTAATTTGAGAGCTTTATTAGGAAGTCTTTGTGATTTTAAACGCGATACTATTATAGCTCCAACTTTATTTTTATTAGTGACTGAATAAGAAACACAGGTATTTTTTTTATAATTTTCTTTTAAATTTGATTTTTCAAATTGTTCAACAAAAGCCGGGGCAATATTTGGTGACGGGGGTCTCAACATTATTAAATTTTTTTTTGATATTTTTTTATTTTTTTTTAAATTCTTCTTAAAATACCAAATTTTTTTAACCTCGTTTCTGTATTTTTTTTCACTTTTACTAAAATTAAATTGATTAATACCAAAGCTTTTTTTTACTTCATTGGTTTGACTTATAAATTTTTTGAGTTGTTTTGGTTCTATAGAGGAAAAATAGTCCACTCCTTTTTTTGCTCTATTTAAAGTTACATGTTTTTCAATAAAATCTATATTAAAAGATAAAGAAACAAGAGGTATAATACTACTCATTTCATCATCTCCTGCGATGTGATCTTGATATCCATAAAAACAACTTTGTTTAAAAATATTTTTTAATAAATTGATCCGATTCAGATTAGTATCTTTTATTTTTGTAGGATAGCTCTGATGGCCATGCATTAAAACTGGTTTGATTTTATTTTTTTTAAAAATATCCACCGCATAAGATATTTCTCTCAAAGTGCTTCCTCCAGATGACAAAAAAATATCTTTTTTTTTAATTCTAGAAAGTTTATCTAGTAAATTTTTATTTATTAAATCAGATGAATGAACTTTAAAACCATCAACTTTTTTATTGTTTGCAATTGCCAATGATTGCAATCCAAAAACATCGCAATAAATTTTGGAGTTCTTTTTTTTTATCTTTTTAAAAATTGCATTCCATTCAGAAGGGTTGAATGATTGTTTTTTAAAATGTTGAAATCTTTGGTGATTAACATGTAACAACTCTTCAGCAAAATATACTTGAAATTTTATAGCATCGGCTCCAACTTCGATACATTTGTTGGCAAGCCTAATAGCTTGGTCCGCGTCCCCTTGATGGGAGTTAGCTATTTCTGCGATAATCTTTGTATTAGATGTTATGAGATTTTTTTCCACTTATATGTTTCTTTAAAGGGACATGTTTTGCAAATGTTTACATCACCTGCTTTGTCATCAATATGCGCTTTTCTTACTTTATTAATCTCTTTTCCATGCCAAATCTTTTTTAAATTTTGAACTTTTTTTTCTGGTAAATTATGTTTCTTTGGCATTTCTAAATTCATCATTTCAAAACCTTTGGACTTTTCATCAGCCTTCTTTTTAACATTTAGATATTCTTTATCTCCATTTTCAAAACCTAGTTTATCAAGATAACCAACAGTATGAGTTGCCCCCCAGTCGTAACAACACATTCCTACTTTTCCATCATATGTAGTCAATAATCTTTGAAAAGGTTGTTCGCAAGGCAACCTTCCTTCAGAAATATAAATGTTGTCTTTTGAGTCCTTCATTAGAACAGCATCTTTTCCATATTTGCTCGTTAATTCTTCTTTTTGACTTTTAATCTCTTCTTCAAATTGTTTGTCCAAATCACTTAAGTTTCCACCTCTCTCTGTGTACTGTTTAACAGAAACTTCGTCGACGATATCTTTAAATAGATTAAAATACTCTTTTTGAGCTTTTCTTGTCTCATCTGTAAGTATCATTTGAATTTTAGTTCTAGGAAATTTTGATTTTAATTTATTTCTTAATCTACTAAAATTTTTGATATTTTTATAAATAACATCAAAACTATTTTTACCGAATCTACCTGGGCGCATTTTTTCATAAATATCCTTTGTGCCGCCATCAAAAGAATAGATCATTATATCAAGCCCTGAATTAATAATTTCTTCTGACATTTTTTCATCAAGTTTTGTGGCATTAGTATTGATTATAGTTTCTAAAATTCCCTTACGTTTCGCGTAATCCAAAATTGAGGGAAGCTGTGGATTTAACAAAGGTTCGCCTCTCCAATTAAATTTCATCGAAGGAACATTTAATTCTGCGGCTTGATCGATTAACTTAAAAGCCAAATCTTTTTTCATTATTTTGTCTGGTGTAGATACATACTGTCTATAGCAAAAACCACACGCCAGATCACAAATCGATGCAACTTCTAAATCAAAACATAATGGAGAATTGTTATTTTTTTCAAATTTATCTCCGTGCATTTTTTGTTGAAAAGAATTAAGAGGCTGATTTTTCCAATTTTTTCTATAAAGCAAATATTTTCCATTTAATTCTTTTAAAATATTTTTTTTTTCTAAATCATTCTTATTTATTATTTTGTATTTATAAGCTTTATTATCTTTCATATTGTCTATCATCCACGAAACTCGTTGCTTTTCGCCGCCAGATAAACTTTCAATTGCTAGTTTTCTAGAATTATCATCACCTTCATTCTGAAAATCACATCCTATTCCCACAATATTATTTTTATAATCAGTCATTTTTATTCAAAATTATTTTTTCTAGTTTTTTAATATTTTTGTTTAATTTTTTTCCAATAATTTTTTTATAATTTCTTGCATCTAGACCAACATTGGGTCTTAAAGCAATTAGATCTTTTTCTTTTACTTTATAGCCTTTAAAACAATCCTTATTTAAAAAAATTGCTCTTCTAAACGATTTAACATGTTGAGTGTTAATTTCATTTTTAGTTGGCTTTTTAATATCTGATCCTTGTAGCTTTCGTATTCGATTAATATCGTTTATTAATTCAACTGTTTCTTGCCCAGTTAAAGACACTTTGTGATCCCTAAAAGTTTTATTTTTTCTAGTGTCTGTAAAATGAAATTCTAAAACTTGAGCTCCCATTGAATATGCAATTTTTAACGCTAGGTTTCCGACTGTATGGTCTGAGTACCCTGGAGTTAAATTCTTGTTTTTTAAAATTGTATTAATGACATTTAAATTTGTTTCCTCGTCTAAAGTCGGATAAGTTGAGGTGCATTGCAAAACAGATAAATTTCTCTTTAATTTATATTTAGAATTTTGCTTAATCAAAAATTTAATTGTTTTATTTAACTCTTCCATTTTAGATAAACCACTAGACAAAATTATTGGCTTACCTCTTTTGGCAAATTCTTTTATAATAGGATAGCAAGTTAAATCACCTGACCCGATTTTGTAAAAATCTAAATATTTATCTATCCAATCTAAAGATTTTAAATCCCAAACTGATGACAAATATTTTACCCCGTTTTTCCTACACATTTTTGCCAAGTAAATATGTTGATCTTTTCTAAGTTGAAATCTTTTAAAATGTTCATTTCTAGCTGGAGAATGAATTTTATTGACTAAAGTGTCGCCAGTATAGATTTGAAATTTAATTACATCAGCTCCACTTTTAATTGCAAGTTTAGTTAGTTTTTTTGCATAGGAAAAACTTCCCTCATGATTTCCTCCTATTTCAGCAATTAATAAAGGGCCATTTTTTCCCTTCCAATTATTATTTAACATTAAATTATAAACTCCAATCAACGAGAGAACTTGGAAAAGTAGATTTTAAATCAACAACTAAACCCTTTCTCTTAAGATTTTTTCTTATTTTTCTCATACCAATTTTTTTAAATTCATCATGCCTTGCAGAGATAAGTGCTGCATCAAAAAAATTTTTTCTATTTAATTTGTTTACAACTAATTTTGTTTTTTTTTTTAGCAAATTTTTTGGAACTAGAGGATCATAAACGTATACCTTCATTCCCTTATTTTCTAAAAATTTAATAGTTTCAAAAATTTTAGAATTTCTTAAATCATTACAATTTTCTTTGAATGAAGCTCCCAATATTAGTATTTTTAGTTTTGTTTTGTTATTACTCAATAATTTAACAACAGTTTTACCAATATAATTACTCATATGATCGTTTATTTTTCTGCCGGCTAAAATTACTTTAGGTTTGTAATTTAATTGCTCAGATTTATATGTAAGGTAATATGGGTCTACTCCTATGCAATGACCCCCCACTAAACCAGGTTCAAATTTTATAAAATTCCATTTAGTATTTGCTGCAGCCAAAACCTTGTTTATATCTAAATTCATTTTTTTGAAAATTATAGATAATTCATTTACAAAGGCTATATTGAGATCTCTTTGAGTATTTTCTATTATCTTAGCTGCCTCTGCAGTTTTAATATCATTAACTGTATGCACATCTAAGCTAATTTTTTTATAAATTTTTTTTAAAAAGGACAATGTTGAGTTATTTGAACATCCAAGAACTTTAACCGTATTATTTAATTTGTATTTAGATTTTCCTGGATTTATTCTCTCAGGTGAATAGGCTAAAAAAAAATCTTTATTTATCTTAAAGTTTGAGAGTTTTTCAAGTATTGGTAAGCATACCTCCTCGGTACATCCTGGATAAACTGTTGACTCATAAACAATTATAGATTTTCTCTTTAAATTTTTTGCAACAATTTTTGTGGCATCTATTAAATAACTCAAATCGGGTCTATTGTTTTTTTTAATTGGAGTAGGCACAGTTATAAAAAATACATCAGAGTTTTTCATATCATTTGTATTATTTGAAAACTTCAAGTTTTTTTTTAGTTTTAATTTACTTTTGGTGAATTCGTTTGTTATATCAAAACCCTTTTTTAAATTCTTAATTCTCTCTTTATTTGTATCAAATCCTAAAACATGATTTGATTTTGATAGCTCCACTGCTAAAGGCAAACCTACATAACCAATTCCAATGACAGAAAATAGTTTTTTATTAGACATAATAATCATCAAACCAATCAACAAAGTTTTTTATTCCTTTAGATATTTTTGTTTTTGGCTTGAACTTAATAAGATTAATTAATTGTTTTACATCTGCATGTGTATGCTTAATGTCTCCTTTTTGCATTGGAAGTTTATTCTTATTGGATTTAATTTTTAAAATATTTTCCAACGTGCTTATATATTTTTTTAGTTTTATTGGTTTACTGCTTCCAATATTTAAAATTCTATGCGGTATTCTTTTTTTAATACTAGGTGTTTTTTTTATGAGTTTTTTTATTGATAGTGTTATGTCGTCAATATAAGTAAAATCTCTAATCATATCTCCACCGTTAAATAATTGAATTTTTTTTCTTTTTTTTATTGCTTGAGTAAATAAAAATAGTGCCATATCAGGCCTGCCCCAAGGTCCATAAACAGTAAAAAATCTCAAACCAGTTGTAGGCAATTTAAATAAGTGACTATATGAATAGGCCATAAGTTCATTGCATAATTTTGTAGCTCCATAATAACTTATTGGTTTATTAAGTGTTAATTTTTCACTTAAAGGAAATTTTTTACTTTCTCCATAAACGCTCGAGCTACTTGCATAAATTAAATGTTTAACTTGTAGCAATTTAGAAAACTGTAAAATATTTGCAAAACCTAAAAGGTTAGAGTGAGTATAATCCTGCGGATTAGATATCGAATGTCTTACTCCTGCTTGAGCAGCAAGATGAACAACATAATCTGGTTTAAAAAATTTAAATACTTTAAACAATTTTTTGTCAGCTATATCAATTTTTTTAAATTTAAAATTTTTATATTTTTTTAAAATTTGTAATCTTTTTAATTTTAGATTTTTATCATAATAATTATTTAAATTATCAACTCCGAGAACTTCATTTTTTGATTTTAATAATCTTAAAGAAGTTTGCATTCCAATAAAACCTGCGGCTCCAGTTATAATAATTCTCATTTAGACAAAGCTCCGCACTATGCAAAAGTATGCTTTTACAACTACAGTGTACATAAACAAATTTAAATTGGGTTAATTAAAAACTTTTTCTTATTTATTTTAGTTTTAATATTACCTATTAAAATCTCGATATTGTTTTTTTGTAAATTAATTATTTTAAATATTTTTTCAGTAAAAGGTCCTGAAGCAAACTTATAATTTTTATTATTTTGCAAATCAAAAAAGTTAATTGATAAATATCCTTTTTGATTTTCTGCCTCTTTACACTTTGTAACAAAATCTGAGATCTCATTCTGTGATTGTGAAAACCCATTTAAAAAATATTTAAGGCCTTTTGTAAATTTTAATTTACAAATAGTTAGAGGATTTCTAAACTCATTGTGAAAACAAAAAATGTAATCTCCTAGAAGATGAAATTCTTTGTTTATTAATTTCGTATTTTTATATTTCTGCACTATTAATTTTGGAGAGTAAAAAATGCATTTAGAACCAAGCTTTTTTGTAAGATCGTCTTTAAAAAAGTTTAGCTTTTTTTTATCTATTTTAACTATGGTCCACATCTTGATTTTTAGCTAGATCTCCAAGTTCTTCTTTTAGTTGATCATATTCTTGCATAGTTCTTTTCATGAAACTAATGGTAAGCTTTGTCCTGATAGAAATTCCTTTTGGTGTAATTATGTATTTAAGATAATTAATTTTATCCTTTTTTTTTTTAAAATTATTTATCTTTATTAGTCCTTTTTTATGTAGTTCTCTTAAGCAATAATTAAGTTTGCCTAAACTAAATCCTAGTTCAGTTGCTAGCTTTCTTTGAGAAGTATCAGGTTTTTTTTCAACCTTTCTTAGAACTTCAAACTGGTCTTTTTCATTTATCATATGTTCAATTAATGAACATTAACGTTCAAATATTGAACTGTCAAAATTTTTAGATAATTAATTTTCTATATACGCCTTAACAATCTTCCAATTTACTATATATAGTAACAATTGTTAATTTTTAATGATAAATGACAGTCTTTTATCAAAGTTTAATTTGCTGATTCTTAATTTGTTATCTTTAACAAATTCATTAGTTGCCTTAGTAGCCCCGCTAACATAACCATAATCGTCAATTAATACTATCCCATTTTTTGAAACTTTCTTAAATAATGTTTCAAGAGCAAATTTAGTAGGTTCGTAAACATCCATATCAAGGTGAAGAAATGAAATTTTGAGTTTGGTATTTTTTTTTAAAAAATTTGGTAAAGTTTTAACTACATCACCTTTTATTAATTCAAAATTTTTAAATTTTTTATTAAATAAAAATTTTTTTAATTTGTTTGATTTTAAACCGAGCCCTGAAACTTTATCATGATTCAAAGCAAATTTATTATCATCTTGTATTAATTGTTTGGGAAATTTTCCGAATGAGTCAAATCCATATATTTTTTTACTTTTTTGTTGAAGAAGATCTCTATAAGTTAGCAATCTTATCAAGCTGGTTCCTTTGAAGACACCACACTCTACTATAGAGCCAGGAACTTTTATAGTTTTTTTAAAAACTTCATAATGACAAACTGCTTTTTTTAATCTTGAGGCATCAGATCTCAAATAAAAATTATTTTCGATTTCCCATATGTTTGAATATTCATTTTTCATATTAAAAATTATTTAATTAAATTTAATTAAATTTCTTCCTTCGGTCATTTTGCCTTTGGCCATTTCCTTAAATATTAGATTAACTTTTTCTGGCGAAATAATATTTAAAATCAATTCTTTAAATTTTATTTTTCCTTTTTGGCAATGCTTTAAGTAAATTGGAATATCTCGTTCTGGAGATATGTCGCCTCCAATTGATGTCAAAAGAGATTTTCCTCTATGAACTTCTAACGCATTTACCTTAAAATTCACGTCGGGTGAAGGCACCCCAATCATAAATATTTCTGAGTTTTTTGATGCTAATTTCAAAGCTAAATCTATGTTGGGTTTGTAGGTTGCTGTAATAAAAATTTTATTAAAAGATACTTTAATTTTTTTTTTAAATATTTTTTTATTTTTTATGTTAAAAGCTCTTGCTCCAATTTTTTTTGCCGTATTTAAATTCTTGTTATTTTTATCTAAAGCAAAAATTAATTTGGCCCCAAGATATTTTGCTCCAATTATTATGCTAAGACCAAGACCCCCAGCTCCTACTACTAATACTTTATCTTTGCTAGTAATTTTTCCATTATTTATAGCTGCACCAATGCCTGTAGAAAGACCACAACCAAGCAAGGCTGCGAGCTTAAGATTAGAATCATTGGGAATTTTAGTTAACCTATTAGATGATACAATAGAAAATTGACTAAGCGTTGTCATTCTTCCTGCGTTAAGTTTTTTGTTTTTCCATAAAAGTTTAGGTGTTTCGGACTCGTGACCTAGATTGGATTTCATCCAGTGCATGACAACTTTATCACCTTTTTTTACATGCTTTACTCCCGGACCAATGTCTAGCACTTCGCCTGAACCTTCGTGTCCAAAAAGGTGGGGTAGGTAAATATCTTTACCCATTTTTGCAAGATACTCTTCGATTTGTTTACCGCAAATACCGGAGTAAAAAACTTTCACTAATACTTGTCCAATTTTTAAAGGCCCTTTGAAAACAACATTATCCCAAACCAAATTTTTTTTAGACTTAGCTAAAATTAAACCTTTAAATTTAAATGGGTAAAGAAATTTATTTTTTTTTTCTGCTATCATGTAGCCACAATTAAGAATGAATTTTAAGATTTTTTTTCATATCTAAAATACCTTGGTATAAGCTATATTTGTGTGAAAATTTATATTTATTTTTCAATATATTTGATCCAGATCTCCAAGTTTTAGCGTCTGTTGGTTTATTAAATCTTTTTATTTCTTTGTAGTTCAATTTTTTTTCAAAAACTTTTTCAATGATTTTAACAACCTGAATATTTGAGTATTGTTTACCGCTACCAACATTGATAATTTCTCCTCTGCTCCAAAGCTTTCTTTTTAGAATTAGTCGATCCATAGCTCCTACATAGTCTTTAACATACAAATAATCTTGATTGCCGTCATAAATAGTCATTTTTTTTTCTTTAAAGATGTTGTGAATTATAAGTGGTATTAATCTATTTTTTTTTGAAAAATGACCATAAATACAATAAGGCCTTACAACTATTGCATTTAAATTTTCTCCTTTAGCAAAAGCTGAAACTATCATTGTTGCCGCCGCTTTAGTTCCTGAGTAAATATTTGAAGGTAAAAGCAAATTGTTTTCCTTGGTAGGTTTAGAGTGAATTCCATATTCTGATGATGATCCAGTTTGAATTAAATAACATTTATGTTTAGTAACATGGTCAAGAATTTTTTTAACAATTATAAGGTTGGAACTCCACATTTTGTCGTGATTTCTTTGCTCGCCAGCTAAATTTAAAATTACATCTGGTTTCTTGTTAAGTTTGATTTGGAGATTATCTTTTTTGGAACATGTTATTATTGTTCCTTTAAATTTCGACCATTTTAAAAATGAATTACCAATTAAACTATTGGAGCCGACTATTAGTAGTTTCAATTTTTTTGAATTTTTATTCATTTGCAAAAAGAGATTTAATCTTTTCATAAATTTCAGTTTGATCTAAATAAAAATCTTTTTCTAATTTATATGTGGTTGGTATATGAGAGTGTGGCCACGTAAATTTAAGAGGTTTATCTTTTAATATAACTTTTTCAGTAGATTTGGAAATAACTTCAGATGCAATGCTGCAATTAGGCCAACCATTTTCAATAACTGCCAGCCTTTTTGTTTTGGCTACTGAACTAATTATGGTTTCAAAGTCCAGCGGGTTTAAACTTCTAAGGTCTAGAACTTCTGCATTAATATTTTTCTTTTTCAATTTTTTGGATACTTCAAGAGTTTCAAAAACTGAAGAACCAAAACATACAAGAGTTATATCGCTACCTTCTTCTCTAATAAAAGCTTTTGTTGGGTCTATAAAATATGGCTCACATGGAACATCTTCTTTCATAGAGTAGATCGGTCTTGACTCAATAATTAAACTTGGAAAATTAGAAAAAATTGAAGATAGTATTAAGCCTTTTGCTTCAAAAGGGGAAGAAGGTGTTACAACTGATAGTCCAGGCATGTGTGAAAACCATGTGTGTAAACTTTTTCCATGTTGTGGACCTTGCCCCCAACCTTTTCCAACAATTGCTCTTATAGTAAGAGGTAAAACACTCTTTCCTCCAGATTTATAACTCCAAACTGAAATCCAGTTCGCAAACTGGTCCATGGAATAAATCATAAAATCAAGTCTCTGATGAACCAACACTGGCCTAGCTCCTGCCAAACTCATTCCTGTTGCCATTGCTGTTAAAGCAGACTCTGCTGAAGGAGTATCAAAAACTCTTTTCTTACCAAATTTTTTTACAAGATTATCAGTTGTTCCAAAAATATTAGAAGTTTTACCAACACCTAAGCCATAGCAAACAACTTGTTTATCAAGCTTCATTGCTTGGGTCATTCCTTCATGAATAGCTTCTCCAAATGATATAGTTTTATGATCCATTTAATATGCTTTAATGTTTGTCGTTAATTGAGTTGAGTTAAATTTAATATCATTTTGTATAAATTTTTTGACAACTGGAGAGTAATTTTTAATAAAATTATAATTTAGACTTTCTTTAAAATCCAAAAACTTTTTGTTTTTAGCGCTAATAATTATTTTGTCTACGAACTTCTCGTTTTCTGATCTTATTTTATTTACTTGAGAAGGTTTCAATTTTTTTTCTAGTAGATTTATAGGGTCCTTATTTTTCCACTCTGCTAAATCTTTTAATCTATATTTAAATTTTGCATCATCATTTTCTGGGCCAACATGACCACAATATCTCATGGTTTCATACTCGATAAAAATTGGTGCACTTTTTTTTCTTACTTTTCTAACTATTTTATCAACTGATTTGTACATTTCTAAAACGTTATTAGTTTTTAATTTTATATACTCTACTCCAAAAGAATTTGCTTTTTGTTTAAAATTATTTTTTTTTACTCTTTCAGATATTCTAGTGTGTACTGAATATTTATTATTTTCACATATAAATACTATTGGCAGTGAGTGAAAAGACGCTAGATTTAACGTCTCATAACAAATGCCTTCTTCCATACCTCCGTCTCCAATTACAGTAAAAGTAATTCCCTTCTTGTTTAAATTTTTTTGGGCATAGGCAGTTCCAAGAGAAATCGCAAACATCCCTGATAAAATTGTTCCTGAGTGGAAGTTGTTTTTCGAATAAGATAATTCTTGTGAGCCAGTTAGTCCTGATGATGAACCATCAGCTCTTCCGTAAAATTCATATATCATTTTATCTAATGGGCAGTTTTTAGCTAGGAAATAAGCGTGAGACCTATGATGAGATAAAACAAAATCATCTTTTTTAAATATAAAATACAAGGCACTTGCTAAAGCTTCTTGTCCTAAACAAAAGTGAATTGGGCAGCGCATCAAATCCTCTGGATGATATTGTTCTATTAATTTTTTTTGACTAGTTCGAATTAAATCAAATATTTTAAATAGTTGTATTGGGTTCATATTAAATTTTGGTTAATTTTCATAAGAGTATAAGAATTTACACTGTAATATATTAATTGACATTTTAATCAAGTCTTATATGTTCAATATTTGAACATATATAACGTTCAAAAATTAAACGATCAAAAATTAAAGGAATTTTTAGCTATAAAAATTTAATAGATTTGATATTTCATTTTTAGTAGTCTATAGGTGGCTCATGACTAAGAACGGTAAAAGCAAAATATCTAAAGAAATGATCGAGAAGCTTATAGATAAGCGCGGTGTTCGTAGATATTTTAAAAAACTAAATCCAAAATTACAGGAAGAAGGTGTCTTTGTAGATCCAAAGTTATTGAAAAAAAAATGTAAAATTCTTTTATTAATGCCAAATTTTAATTGGATAGATGAAGACGTCAATGCTTTATGGGATCTTTTTCCTTGGAATTTATGTCAACTGGCTTCTGTAGTAGACGACATATCAGCTGATGTAATTGTTATAGATGCTTATAAAGAAAATTTATCGAAAGAAGATATTAAAAAAAGAATAAAAGATTTTAAACCTGATGTAATTGGGCTTACAGTTTTAATGGATCAGTACCATAAAGCTGCTCACATCACTACCAAGATAATTAAATCTGTTTCAAAAGATATTATAACTGTCTTAGGAGGTGTATATGCCACAACTAATTCTCACACAGCAATTAAAGATGAAAATTTAGATTATGTTATTATTGGGGAGGGTGAGTTTACTTTTAGACAATTAATAGGAAATATATCTGGTGCATGTGAATTACCCGAAAGAGGGATATGTTTCAAAAAAGAAGACGGAGAAATAGATCATAGAGGTCATTCGGCTTTTATAAAAAATTTAGACTTATTACCAAAACCTGCTTACCATTTAATTGACTTTTTGAGTTACGCAAATAAATGGCATAGAAAAAGTATTGATCAGCCAAAAGGTTTTCCTTATGCGAGGATAATTACTTCAAGAGGGTGCCCAGAAAAATGTTCTTTTTGCCAAGTTCCGTCAATTCAAGGAAGTTATTTTAGAGCCAGAACTCCTGATCATGTTTGTGATGAAATAGAGTGGTTAAAAAAAGATTACGGAGTTAAAGCTTTAGTGTTTGATGACGACAATATGTACACAAATCCAAAAAGAATTAAAGCTCTGTTTACAAGGATGATTGAAAGAGGACTTGCAATGCCGTGGACCTCGATAGCTACTGCTGTATTCAGATTAGATGAAGAACTTATCGATTTAATGAGAGCTAGCGGTTGCGATTATATAGATGTTGCAATTGAGTCAGGAACTGAAAGAGTCACAAGAGAGGTTGTTTTGAAACCAATTGATTTTGCCCACGCAAAAAAAACTATTGCTTACGCTCGAAAAAAAGGTATTTACGTTGCTGCAAACTTTATCGTAGGATTTCCTACAGAAACATGGGAAGAAATAAGAGAAACACTAGCTTTTGCTGAAGAGTTAAATGTAGACTATGCTAAAATTTTTAATGCAATTCCTTTGAGAAATACAGAGTTATATGATCTTGCTCAAATGACAGATTCCATAATCATGGACACTACAAGTCAAGATGCTAAACAGGTTTGGACTGTAGGAGGTGTAATGAAATCTGATGAGTGGACTAGTGATGATTTGACGGTTTTAAGAGCTTACGAATGGGATAGAATAAATTTCACTGATCCAAAAAAATTGAAAAGAACTGCAGAGAGAATGCAATGCAGTGTAGAAGAATTAAATGTAATAAGAAAAAAAACCCTTGCTAATGCTATTAGTACGATTTCATCAAGAAATTCTTCCGATTCATCAGTAAAAAAAGCAGCTGACATTATGAAAGTGACTGAAGAAAAATCAAATAAAGAAGAAGCTAAATCTAGCTCAATCAACTAAAGCTTAAAATTATTTTTTGATAAAAGGGTATTGATTAAAATTAAAATTCTATATAGAACCTCTGTGTACTGAAATGCATGGTGGGAAATCAGTGTTAAATACATTGGCTGTACCTGCAACCGTAAAGTCGGAGCGCCACCCAGTATAGCCCGCTGTTGAACAAAGG
>MDSV01015180.1_pt1 | contig 13896 bp, 7 predicted proteins | sample 810851 | NCBI WGS metagenome assembly MDSV01 (sample SAMN05326640, study PRJNA326480) | marine metagenome | isolation source: seawater | place: Atlantic Ocean: North East | collected 2012 | reverse complement strand
GGGGTTCTGCCTCACCATGACCCAGGCGCTCGAGGGGACCGAGACGCTCGGGGAGGATGATTCCGATTCCGGCGCGTCCGAAAACGACGCCGAAAAAAGCGCGGGGAGGCGCCCGAGCGTCGCTCCCGAGCGCACAGAGGAGATCGAGGCTGGTTTGCGCCGCGCCGCCGAGATGGCCGAGGCGCGCGCGAAGGAAGCGGCGATGAACCACCTGGAGGCGCTGGTGATGTCGCCGTCGCGGCGGCGGCACGCGTCGTTCGCGACGGCGACGCTGGCGCACGCCGCCGTCGTCGACGCGCGCTACGCGGACGCCCTGAACGCCGCGGCCATCGTCGATCGGTGCGACGAGAAGAGGCCGCCGCGTGAGTGCCACGCCGTGTACCTGTCTCACGCGCGGGGGCTCATGGACATGCGGCTGTGGGCGCTTGCGCGCGAAGCCGCGCATCTGGCGGTCTCGGCGCGCGGGGAGAAGGGGCGCGAGACGCGCGCGGCGTGGGCCGTCGCCGCCGAGGCGGAGCGCCGGATGGACGTCGTCGCCGACGAGGCGTTCATGGAGAAGACGCTGGGGAAGGACTGGCGCGGGATCCTGCGCGGTGACCCGGAGAAGGACGAGCTGTGACAACGAACGTTCGAACGTCATCTCTCTACAAGTACCGCGTATCATGATTTCGTTTCTGCGCGGTCCAGCGCGGCGCGGAGCTCGTCGAGCTCGGCGAGCGCGGCGGCGACATCCCCCACGGGCACGTGCAGCGTCATCGCACCAGAAATAGACGCCGCCGCGAGCGCGTCGCGAAGCGCCTCGGACCCGCTCCTCTGCCGTGTCTGCCGACGCAGCGCGACGGGCGCGGGCGCGGCGGAGACGGACCGCGGCCGTTTTCGCCGCCGCCTCGTCAGCCTGGACGTGCCCTCAAACGTCGTCACAGCGCCGGCGTCGGGCGACGCGGCGTCGAACACCGGGTTGTCGAAAACCGCGGTGACGGCGTCGGTGGCGTCCTCGTCCTCGCTCTCGTCCTCGTCCTCGCCGGCGTCGCCGCCGGCGTCGCTCCCGCTGCTGTGTTTCCGCAGCAGCGCGTTCCTGAGCTCGTCTCCGGGCGAGAAGACGTACTCGGCTCTGAGCGCGGCGCGGTCGGCGTCCGCGGGGGGCACAGCTGAGCGGCGCCGAACCGCGCCTGTGGCACCCGACCGCGGCGATGGACCGCCCTCGAAGCGAAGGCAGTCCATCACCGCGGCGGCGGGGAGCGCCTGCGCGGGCGCCGACGCCGCGACACGCAGGCGCGTCCGCCTCCGCGCCGGTTCGGAGGTTCGCGGGACGGCTGGTTGTTTTCGTTTACTTTTTAGCGTCTCGCGGCTTCCGAAAGGCTCTTCGCCGGGCTCCGGCGGTTCGTCCTCCGCGGTCTCCAACGGTTTGACGAAGAGCACGCCGTCGCGCTCCAGGCGGTCGATCGCGAGCACGAGCGCGAGCCAGTCCGCGGACTCCACGCGCATGTCCCCGCACACGAGCACGACCGCGCACGTTCTCGCGTCCGCCGAGAGGGGGAAGTTCAGTTTGAGCTGGTCCAAGCAGTCGCGTCGCAGAGCGTCGAGCGCGGGGCTCGACTCTGGATCGAAGAACGGCGCCACCGCGCCTTTTCCGGTCCGTTTCGCGGCCGGCAGCGTGGGGTGAGCCTCCGACCCTGAGTCGTGACCCATGCGCGCGAAGCGCACGCGGGCTCGCGTCGCGCGCGCGCGACGTCTCCGCGAGAAGCGAAAAACCGCCGACGTCATGATACATCGCGAAAACAATCTGAAATTGCAGTCAGAAAAACACCCCCCGCCCGTGCCGCCCGCCCATGGCGCCAAACTCGAACTCGTCCCCCAACTCGTGCAGCGCCTGCCCTATTTCCGCGTTCTGCACCTTGCTCCACCCCATGTACTCGATGAGCCGGTCGATGAAGAACACCGCCACGGTCAGAGGAACGGCCAGCCCAGTCGCGGTCCCGACGAAAAAGTCGCGGAAGCTGACGGAGGAGAGCGCCAGCACGTAGTTGATCGCCGGCGCCAGGAAAAAGCACAACCGCAGCGTCGCGACGGTGCGCACCGGGTATTCGTCCAGCTTGGCCATGAGCTTCTGCATGAAGCTCCACTGGCTGTCCGCCAACACCTGCCCCCCGATCTTGCGCACGACAAGAAACGACAGCGAGCACGACAGCGGCGCCATCACCAGCGCCAGCAGCCATCCCTTGAAGTGGCCCCAGCACAGAACCCCCGCCACCACAAACACCATCGCGGGCAAATGGAGCAGCTCGCTCAGCCCAAACCCGAGTATGTACAGCGCGATGCCCAGGTACCCGGCCTTGTCGATCGCCTTGTGCACCTGATGTGATCCATCGTCGTGTCGTGGTGGCGGAGGGAGGGAAGGGTTCGGGAGTGGTTAGGGGGCCGTCGAGCGGCGCGGCCGGTTTCTCGCGCGCCAAAAAAAACGCGCTGTCGCCCCGCGGCTCCTTCGGAAATCGAGGGTCTTTTCCGTTCGCTGCGCCGTCGACGGAGGCGGTACGGGCGACACCGCCGCGCGTTTCGTCGCCGCGTTCGCGCCCGCGTACCTTCACCGGGTCTATGTCCGGCAACCCCCTCTTGGCGACGTACGTCCCCACCGCCGCGACCACCCCCAGCCCCACCAGCGCGACGACGAAATGCAGACGCGCCCTGATTTTCGCCTTCAGGCTCTTCTGCGTGGATGGCTTCTGCAGGTTCGCCAGCCCGACGTTCACGGACGTCGCCATGTCCTTAATATCCTTCTTCACGGCCGACATCGCATCCGCTGACGCGGCACCGCGCGACCCGCGAGTGTCCAGCGCGATGGCGAGGCGCGTGGAAAGAACCTTTTTTTCTGCCCGAACGGCGAGCAGCTGGCCGCGGGCGATATTTTGCGCGAACGCGCAGACAGGCAGATTCCCATTTCCGAGTCCAAGTCGGCAGCCACGCAGGACTCCTGATGTGCTTTTCTCGCCCGCTCCGTCGTGCGCCCCCACCGCAAGACGCGCCTAGACGCGCGCGCGCCCGCCGGCGATGAGTACCGCGCTCGGCTCGAGCCCCGGTTGCGACCCCGAGGACGCGCGGTTCGAGGCGGAGCTCTCCAGCCGGTACGAGGACGACGACGATGACGCGTCCGAGACGACGCCGCCCGCCGCCGCCGCCGGGGCGGAGGAAAACGCACGGGACGCGTGGCGCGGGGTGGCGCTCGCCGGGCCGGCCGAGGACGACGGCCCCGGTGAGCGAGGCTGGATGGACCGCATGGATGAGTTCCCCGACGACGACGGCGCGGAGGACGCGCCGTACGACGAGTACGACGAGGAGGACGGATACGACGACGACGACATCGCGGCGGCCTTAGAGTCGCTCGACATGAGGGACGACTTCGCGGCGCGAGGCGGTCACGGCGCCGGCGGAAGCGGCGGCCTCGCCACCTCGGCGTGGCGCCCGAACGCCAACGGTGGCGCCGGAAACCACGGTTCTTCCCGCGGGGCTTCTTCGCACACCAAGAAGAGCAACGAGACCAAGATGCAGCACGACGCCGGAAAGATCGCCAAGATGATCAAGACGGCGCCTTTGCGGGCGGAGCGCCTTCACGACGACTTCGGGTCCCTCGGCGGCGGGGGCAACGTCGGTCAGAAGGTGAACAACTCGTTGCGCGAGACGCAGCGGAAGCAGGTGAAGCTGGGTAACTTAACGAAAGACAAGGAGGACCGAGCTACCGTGGAGCAGGCGCTTGACCCGCGCACGCGACTCATCCTGTTCAAGATGCTGTCGCACGGCGTGTTCAAGCAGATCTACGGGTGCATCAGCACGGGCAAGGAGGCTAACGTGTACCACGCGGTGCGGGAGGACGGCACGGATCTGGCGGTCAAGGTGTACAAGACCTCAATTCTGGTGTTCAAGGACCGCGACCGGTATGTCTCCGGGGACTGGCGCTGGCGCAACGGGTACTCCAAGAAGAACCCGCGCAAGATGGTGCAGACCTGGGCGGAGAAGGAGATGCGCAACCTGATCCGCCTGCGCGAAGCCGGTTTGCGCGTCCCGGAAGTCGTGCAGCTGCGGTCGCACGTCCTGGTGATGGGCTTCATCGGGGAGGACGGCCGAGCCGCGCTGCGGCTGAAGGACGCCGCGGCGAGCCTGAGCAACAGCAAGCACAGGCAGCTTTTCCAGGAGCTGCTGGTGGACGTGCGGCGCATGTACCAGGAGTGCCGCCTCGTGCACGCCGACTTTTCCGAGTACAACATCCTGTACCACGACGGACGCGCACACGTCATCGACGTGTCGCAGTCGGTCGACTTGGACCACCCGCGGTGCCTGGATTTCTTGCGAGAAGATTTACTGCACCTCGGGCAGTTCTTCTCGAAGCATGCCGTCGCGGTGCCCACCGTGCGGGAGATGTTCGACTTCGTCGTCGACCCCGCGATCAACGAAGAAAACGTGGACGCATGCCTGGAGGCGCTCTCCGAGAGCGCGGCGGCGCGCGAGCAGAGGCGCGGTCGCGGAGACGGCGGCGAGGGCGCCGCGGAGGTGGGCGCGCGGGTGGGCGTCGGGTTCGGCGTGAGTAAGGGCGCGCACGCCGACGATGACGGGATGGTGGACGAGGTCTGGCAGCAGGCGTTCATCCCGAAACGACTGGACGAGGTGGACACGTTCGAGCGCGACCAGCGGCGCGTGCGAGACGCGCGCGGCGGCGAGACTGAGGGCGTCTACTACCAAAGCATCACCGGAATGAAGGGGGACCTCTCCGGCGTCGAGACCACGCCGAAGATCCTGCGCGCGAAGGCGGACGCCGAGGGGCTGGGGTGGGCGGGCGTGGCCACCACCACCAGCGCCTCCGCCAGGCGCAGGGAGACCGAGGGAAACGAAAGAGGCCGACGAACGAGCGGCGGCTTTTCTCGATTTTCTGAATTGGTTTCGGGAGGAGACGGAGACGCGCGGCGCGCCGGCGGCGACGTCACCGGCGCGGACGCGTCTGCCGCGTCCGAATCGGGGTCGAGTTCCGAATCGGAGGAGGAGCTGGACGAGAACGGCGACCCGATCCGCCGGCGCCGGCGAAAGGAGCCGGTGGACAAGGCAGCGCTGAAGGCGGCGCGCAAGGCGAACAAAGCGGAGGTCAAGGCGGAGGCTGCGGAAAAGCGCAAGACCAAGATCCCGAAGCACATCAAGAAGAAGGCGACGCGGGGGAACAAGAAGAAATAGCGTAGCTATGCGCGGCCTTCGTTCGCGGCGCGCCGACGCGCGTGACGTGACACCCTTAGCATATGCGTACGACCCGGCACACACACGACAACAGCGCACGTACGCGACACGAACACCCAAAATGGTGGTCTCGATACCTCATAGTCTATATAACGTAGTACTACGCGAGCCCGCTCCGCTCACAGCCTGGCGCGCGGCTCGCAAGCTTTCCGGTAATCCTCCGGGTCGCGCCGGCGCGCCATGTCCCGGAACGCCGCCAGCGAACACAGGCCCCCTTTCTTCGCGTCCTCTTGCCCGGCGCACCCCACCAGAGGTAATACCGCGCCGTTGAACAGGACGCGAACCATCACTTTCTTTGCATTGCGCGAATGCGCCGTCGGGCCGGCGTCGGCGCCGGCCCCCGCCGCCGCCGCCGCCGACGCTGCCGCGCGGGGCGCGGCCCTTTCGCTCCAGTGCGGCCGCCCGACCCCCGGGACGCGCGCGCCCGCGACGCGCTCGTCCACGAGCCAGGTCTCGACTAGCACCGTCGACGCTACCGGAGGCCACTCCCCTGGGAACGCGCCGAGCACGGCGAGCAGCGCTAAGATGCTGCTGTCGTGCCCCGAGAACACGGAGAGCTTCGGTTTGTTTTGTCCGCCGCGCGCGACGTTAATAACATCGTGGCTCTCCTCGGCGAGTTCCCTGAGGAGCCTGCCACCGGCCAACGCCGCGCCCTCCGCGTTGGTCGCGCGGTTCACGTACCGCACCTCGGCGGCTTCGCGTATGCGCGCGACGTCGCCGGACGTCACGCCCGCCGGCAACGCGAGCCCGTGGTTCAGGCGCGCCTGCAGGGGCTCCCACACGGAGGCGGCGCTCGGCAAACGCGAGGATGAGACGCGCGCCTTCGCCTCATCCCCTTCGTCCCGCGCGGCGACACGAACAAACGCGCTCGGTTCCGCGACGGACGCCACGGAGGACTCGCCCTCGCCGCTCGCGGCGTCGCGAACCCGTTCCGCCGGCGCCTCCGTCGCCTCCGCCGTCCGCGCCGCCTTTTCCTTTTCTCTTCGCTCCCGGCTTCGCCGCCGCGCGACGTTGCGCTCGTGCGTCTCCGCGCGCACCGCGCGCAGCGCCTCGCTCTCCCACGCCCTCGCCTCCGCGTCCCGCACGAGCTCGTCGCCGTCCAGCGCGCGCATCAGCTCCGTCTGCCGCGCGCACGCCATCCCGGGGTTGGGGAACATCGACTCGCGGAACCGGTCGCGAACCTCAATCGGGAACGGCGCGGCGGGCTCCGCGCGTCGCGTTTGACGTCGCGCCGCGTCTCCTCCGGGCCCGGGTCCGGGTGCGTGTTTCGCGTCGTCGTCGTCAGACGGCGCGTTCGCGCGGCCGTCGTCGTTCTCGCGCGACTCGGGGTACAGCCCGCCCATCATGGCCTGCGCGGACTGCACGGTGCGTCTCGTGCCCGTGGACCGGATCTTCACCGCCGCCGCCGCGAGCGCGGCTTCGCGGCTCGCCGGGAGCGCGCCGGCGCCGACCAACCACTCGCGCAACGCCGAGCCGGTGTGCGTGAGCTGCGCGACGCCCTGCTTCGTGAGCTGGCCGTGCCACGACGTGTCTTGCCCGTCCGCGTCGACGCGCCGGGCGTCCAGAAGGCCGCCGGGGTTGGCGGGAAACGGCGCGGCGCGCGTCGCGAGCGAGGCTTGCTCTTCCTCGGAGAGCAAAAGCTCGCGCCACTGGTCCCGCGTCTCGAAGGGCAGGGGGTTGATGGACGTGCGGTCGCCGTGCCGGGTGAGCACCTGCACGAACGCGAGGCGCGCGCCGGGGTGTGCGGCGGGGGGGGGCGCGGGGGCGAAGGTCACCGCGCCGCCGCGCGGGTCTTTCGTGGCACTTTCGGAGGGGTCGGCCGCGCTCGAGGCCTGCGCATCGCTCCGGCGGGACGTGGTGCCCATCGCCGCCGCCCCGGCCGCGAGCGCGGCGAGGCGTGCGGCGCGCATCCTCGCGCCTGGCGAGCAAACAAAGCCACGCCAAGCCTTACGCGCGCGAGTGGGGCCCGCTGCCGGCGCTTCGAGGCTGGCGCGTCGCGTGCGGACGCTGAGTCGCGCGACGGAAGAGTGCGAGTGCAGGAGCCACGTGGAGGTGAGAAAAGCCTCGCGGGCTCGATAGCGGCGTCGCAGGTTCGTTTTCGGTGAACTACGGCTCGTGCGAAATCTGTGTTCGGGGCGCAGTGCCTGCGGCGCGTCCGGACGCGATGTCGGACGACCGCGCGCTCAAGTCGTGGGTCAGCGATCGGCTCCATGAGCTGTTAGGGTTCGCGGAGGGAAACTTGGCGTCGTACGTCGTCGGTCTAGGTACGTCCCGACGCGAAGGCCCCTCCCCCGTCGCCGAGGAAACGACCATCACTCGTTCCCCGCCGTGTGTCTCTCACGTTCGCAACCTCCGACCTCCGTCCGGTCCCATACCGGCCCTGACGTTTCCCCACGCCCCCTCGCTCCGCAGGTAAGAAGGCGTCTCACGCCTCGGCGCTCACCGCGCAGCTCGTGTCGCAGGGTCTGCCCGACACGCCCGCGACGCGAGCGTTCGCCGCGAGCCTCATCGACCGCGTGCCCGGCGCGGGCGGCGGTGGCAGGAGCGCGCCGAGCGAGTACAAGCGGGACGAGCGCGAGGCGGCGGCGCTCGCGGCGAAGAACCGCTCGTACGTCATGCTCGAGGATGACGACGAGGACGCGCGCGGGGAGCCCAGCGGGACGCGAGGGAGCGGCGGCGCGAAGCAGGCGCCGAGGAGTCGGATCGAAGAAAAGCGCGGCAAACGCTTACGCGGGCGGCGGACGGATGACGACGACGCGAGCGACGCGGAGGACGAACCGAGCGGTTCCGGCAGAGGCTTCGGTGACAAGAAAGGCGACAGGAGAGTGTCTTCCGAGGAGGACACCGAAGACGCGGCGACGCGCGCGGCGCGCGAGAAGGAGGAGGCGCGCGCGGCGGATCTGGAGGAGCGCGACGCGTTTGCCGACCGGCTTCGGCGCCGCGACGAAAAGCACACGAAGCGACTCGCGTCGTCTGACGCGGACGCGAACAAAGACGCGTCGAAGAAAGAAGCGGCCCTGGAAACGTCCCTCCCCGACTTGCGCAAGGTGTCGCGCGAGGAGTACCTGCGCAAGCGCGAGGCGCAGAAGCTGGAGGAGCTCAAGGAGAGCCTCGAGGACGAGAAGGTGTTGTTCCAGGGGGTCGAGCTCAGCGAGAAGGAAAAGCGGGACGTCGCGTACCGGCGCCGGGTGTACGAGCTGGCGACCGCGCAGATTCGGGACATCGACACGATCATGGAGGACCGATACCGCCTGCCTTCGTCGTACGACGAGAGCGGCGAGGCGGGGCAGGACGAGAGGTTCAAGGCGGCGCTGCGCAGGTACAAGGACCCGGACGGCGACGACGCCAATCCGAACGCCGAGCAGGAGCGGTGGGAGAAGCACCAGATCGCGAAGGTCACGACGTCGTACGGCGCGAAGGACGGGAGCGGCGGCGGGAAGGCGCAAAAGCAGTACGAGTACGTGTTCGAGGACCAGATCGCGTTCGTGGAGGACGAGGTGCTGGGAGGCACCGGGGGCGGCGACTCCGATGCCTCGGAAGGCTCCGAAGGCTCGGGCTCGGAAGACGGCGAAAGGCGCGAGCGCAAGAAGCGGCGCCGCGCGTTGTCTTCCAAGGACAGTCGCGACGCCGAGCGCGCCTTGGCGCTGCAGAAGAAGCAGGACGCGCGCTTGAGCGAGCGCGAGGCGATGGCCAAGACGCGCGCGTCTCTGCCCATCCACCCGTACAGGGAGGACCTGATACGCGCCGTGGAGGACCACCAGGTTGTCGTGATTGTGGGCGAGACGGGCTCGGGCAAGACGACGCAGATCCCGCAGTACATGTGGGAGGCGGGGTTCGCCAAGGAGGGCCAGAAGATCGGGTGCACGCAGCCGCGCCGCGTGGCCGCGATGTCTGTCTCCGCGCGCGTCGCCGAGGAGGCTGGCGTGAAACTCGGGAACGAGGTCGGATACAGCATTCGGTTCGAGGACTGCACGTCCGAGAAGACCAAGCTGAAGTACATGACGGACGGCATGCTGCTGCGCGAGTTCCTGGGCGAGCCCGACCTCGCATCGTACGCGGTGATGATGGTGGACGAGGCGCACGAGCGGACGCTGCACACCGATATTTTGTTCGGCCTGGTGAAGGATATCGCGCGGTTCCGCCCGGAGATCAAGCTGCTCATCTCCTCCGCCACCCTGGACGCAGAGAAGTTCAGCGAATACTTCGACTTCGCGCCCATCTTCCGCATCCCGGGCCGGCGGTACCCCGTGGACATCCTGTACACCAAGCAGCCCGAGGCGGATTTCCTGGACGCCGCGGTGGTGACGGTTTTGCAGATCCACGTCACGCAGCCCCCGGGGGACATCCTGGTGTTCTGCACCGGCCAGGAGGAGATCGAGACCGCGGAGGAGACCATCAAGCAGCGCGTTCGCTCGATGGGCGGGAAGGTGCCCGAGCTGGTGGTGGCTCCCATCTACGCGTCCCTGCCCTCCGACTTGCAGGCGCGCATCTTCGAGCCGCCGCCCCCGGGCGGGCGCAAGGTGGTGCTGGCGACGAACATCGCGGAGACGTCGCTGACGATCGACGGGATCAAGTACGTGATCGACCCGGGGTTCTGCAAGCAGAAGAGCTACAACCCCCGCACGGGCATGGAGTCGCTCATGGTCACGCCGACCTCGCAGGCGTCGGCGCTGCAGCGCGCCGGCCGCGCCGGGCGCACCGCGCCCGGCAAGTGCTTCCGCCTGTACACGGCGTGGAGTTTTTCCAACGAGCTCGACGCGAACACCGTGCCCGAGATCCAGCGCACGAACCTGGGGAACGTCGTGCTGATGCTCAAGTCGCTCGGGATCAACGACCTGATGCACTTCGACTTCATGGACGCGCCCCCCGCCGAGACGCTGCTGCGCGCGCTCGAGCAGCTCTACGCGCTCGGCGCGCTCAACGACCGCGGCGAGCTCACGAAGCTCGGGCGTCGCATGGCGGAGTTTCCGCTGGACCCCATGCTTTCCAAGACGCTGGTCGCCGCGGACACGTACGGATGCTCCGAAGAGGTGGCGACCATCTGCTGCATGCTGTCCAGCGGGAACACCATCTTCTACCGCCCCAAGGACAAGATCCAGCTCGCCGACCACGCGCACCAGGCGTTTCACGCCGGCGCCGTCGGCGACCACGTCGCGCTGCTCAACGTGTACTCGCAGTGGGCGGACGCGGAGTTCTCCACGCAGTGGTGCTACGAGAACTTCGTGCAGGTGCGCTCGATGAAGCGCGCGCGGGACATACGCGACCAGCTCGTGAGTTTGCTCGAGCGCGTGGAGATTGACATGAAGTCCGACGCGAAAAACCTGGACGGCGTCAAGAAGTGCGTCACGGCGGGGTTCTTCTACCACGCCGCCAAGCTCCAGAAGAACGGGAACTACCGCACGGTGAAGAACCCGCAGACGGTGAGCGTGCACCCCAGCAGCGGGCTGGCGAAGGAGCTGCCTCGGTGGGTGGTGTACCACGAGCTGGTGTTCACCACCAAGGAGTACATGCGACAGGTGATCGAGATCAAGCCAGAGTGGCTCGTGGAGATCGCGCCGCACTACTACAAGAGGAAGGAGATCGACGACAGCGCCGGCGCGAAGATGCCGATTGGGAAGGGCAAGGCGGGAATCTGAGGCGCGCGTGTACGAGCTAGAAAGAGACAGAGACGAATGATTCGTGTTCGCTTCCGCGTTCGCTTCGTTCACGAGCTCCGCCGCTTGGTATCACACCCGCGCAGCGGAGTCTCCCTCACTGTTCAAAAAATAACGCAAAACCGACGTCCGCTCGCGTTCTCCCAACCCCGCGTCCAGGCGCGCGCTCTCCGAGCGCGCACCGGCGCGCACCCACCAGTGCCGTTATGTAGTGTGAACACTTTACGCGGCGACGTCCTTGATCGCGGCGGCGACCGTGAACAGGGTGGGGGGCACGACGAGGCACGCGCCGATGACGCCGAGCGCAATGCCGGCGTCGGCGGGGCCCTCGATCTTGCCGTTGAGAGCCTTAGAGACGGACATCTCCATGGCGGTGTCGATGGTGCCGTCGATGGGCTTGACGATGAAGGGGATCGCGGCGAGGCCGACCACGGTGGGCAGCGCCTTGGCGATGTCGCCGTCGATGTGGCCGAGCGCAAGCGCCGTCGAGGTGGCGTTCACCACGCAGCGGATGAAGGAGCCGGGCCAGAACACGGACGCGAGCATCTGCCAGGTGAAGGTGTCCAGGGACACGATCGCGCCGCGCTTCAGCTTCTGGGACTCGTCTGTGGGTGTGGAGCAAGGAAACGGGGTTTTCACGAGGCGGAGAGAGGGAGCGAAGGGTCAGTCGCCGGCGGCGAAAACGCACCAACACGGTGAAAGAAAAACGACGCGTCGCACGTTTTGTCCGTCATGTGACGCCGTGGAAAAAACGCAAAACGAGTCCATCGCGCGTTTGAACCGTGGAACGATTCCACGGTTGCGGTTCGGATGAAAACCGGATGTGTTTCCGGGTCGCGTTCGTCGTCGTCCCGAGAAGGGTGCAGGGACACGCACCAGCCTCGCCGTCGGCGGCCTTCTTGCCCTTGTCGATGGTGTCCGCGAGCACGTAGAGCGCTGATCGGGTGAGGAGAGGAGGGATCGGCGCGGTCAGTTTCGGCGGAATCGAGCTCCGGCGCGCGCCGCGCGCGTCCCCGCGCGGAGGGGGCCGCGGAGAGATCTTCACGTTTCTCGCGGGGATTTCGAACGTTCGCGAAGGTGGGCGCGCGCGGGACGTACCGGCGACGCCGTAGGAGGCGGGGACACCCCAGCCGGGGAGGAACGCAACGAACGCCTCGCCGACCTCGTTGGAGTAGCCCATGTAGCGGAGGGGGGTGTCGCGGTACAGGTCGACCTCGCCGTCGGGGGACGGGGAGGAGGAGTTGGCCTGGACCGAGAAGCGAGCCTTGGCGACGGGCGCCTTGCGCGCGACGTGCGCGGCAAGAGGGTTGAACTTCTTGGCGCCGACGCGGCGGATGGCCGCGGCGTTGGCGGCCACGGCGGAGGTGGAGCGGACAGCGAACATGTTGGAAAGTGACGTGTGCGGAAGAGTGGGGTGCGCGCCGCGCGGCGCGATGGGTTGGGAAAAAAAACGGGTGACAGTAGCCCAGGTGGCAACGCGCGCCAGAATCAGAGGTCCTGGCCGCTTCTCGGGAAATGGGGGTGCCGAAACCGCGAGGAACCTGAGCCGCAGCGAAAAAAATCAAAAATTTTGAGAGGTTCAAACCGCGCACAGCGTTTTGAGTCAGGAATCCGATTCGGTCCCGTCCGACCGAAAGCGGGGTGCCCTTCCGCCGTGCCTTGCGGCTGCGGTGGATCGCTTTTCGCTTTCGGCGCGCTTTTGCGACCGACCGGCACAGCTCGGAGCAAAATATTGTGCGAGGACGTCGCGAGCGAGTCAGCGCCGGACGAGAGATTCGCGCGCGATGGCCGGCGACGGGCCCGCGCCCCACGTGGTGGTCTTCCGAAGGGAAGACGCCGACAGCGGGGACCCGCGCGGGGTCGAGGCGAGTGCGAGCGGTTCGCGGCTGCCGCGCGCCGAGCGGGGAGGCCGGCGACGCCCCACGGAGAGGTCGACCCGTTCTCCCGCGAGCGGAAAGGCGTGCCTGGACAGGAAGGACAACGTGCGCGAGGCGGCGTACGAGCGCGCGCGCGAGCGCATCTTCGGCGGGGTGAGTTCGCGGGACGACTCCGCCAGCTCGCATCGGTCGGGGAGGTCGGGGAGCCAATCCGGGGCGTCCAGTCGCTCGGCGAGCCCGAGCGGCGCGAGAGCAGGCTCGAGACCTCCGGTGGTGGCCATCGTGCGCGACCGAGCGGCGGACCTGAAGGATCCGGACTTCACCAGAGGCGCGACGCGCTTCGCGCCCGGGGTGGACGACACGCAGACGTACGCGGACGTGCGGCGCGCGGACGAGGCGAGAGGCGCGCGGCGAGGCGACGGGAGAACGCGGGGCGACGACCCGAGAAGTTCCCGCCCCACTCGAACGTCCGGCCCCTCGACCACGTCGGGCGTCGAGAGACGCGAGAAGAAAAACGACGCGAAAGACGGGTCCCTACGGACGTCTTCTCGACGAAAGGAGTCATCGCGAAAGGAGGGCCAGAAAGCAAACGCCGAGTGTTTCGTGTGCGGCGTCCCGGGCCACTACGCGCGCGATTGCCCGGAAGACGCGCGCTCGAACGGTCGCGGTGACGGCGCGGGCCGCGGTCGCGTCCCGCTCGGAGACGCGTCGGCGATCGTCCCGGTGGCAGCCGCCGTCGCGCCCCCCGTCGCGAGCCTCGCGTTCGGTGGCGCGGGCGCGAACGAGGCCGAGACCTCGATACCGCGAGCGCAGTCTGCGAGCATCGAGCGCGCGAGCGCGCGCATAGACGCGAGCTGGCTCGGGGACGCGCGCGCGGCGACGCTGGCGCCGGACGCGCGGTCGCGCCTGGGCCTCGACGCCTTCGCCGCGCTCGGGTTCAAGTCGGCCGGCGGCGCCGTCGACGAGGGACTCGAAGCGGACGCGGTCTTCGACGAAGCCGCCGCGGCGCGCGGCGAGCTGGAGGCGCTTCGAGTCGCCGCGGACGATGGTGGGAAGAGAGGCGAGCGCCGCGGGCGCGCCGCGCCCGCGGCGGG
>MDSV01206081.1_pt1 | contig 13897 bp, 16 predicted proteins | sample 810851 | NCBI WGS metagenome assembly MDSV01 (sample SAMN05326640, study PRJNA326480) | marine metagenome | isolation source: seawater | place: Atlantic Ocean: North East | collected 2012 | reverse complement strand
TGGTACAAAATATTCCTAATGAAAAAAGATGGTACATAATACACTCATATTCTGGTCAAGAGGATAGAGTAAAAAAGAATTTGGAACAAAGAATCCATACTATGGATTTAGGGGATAAAATTTTTCAAGTGATAGTTCCCACTGAAGAAGAAATGGAATTTCAAGGTGGCCAGAAAAAATCAGTATTTAAGAAAGTATTCCCTGGATATATTCTTGTAGAAATGGAAATGGATGATGAAAGTTGGTATGTTGTGAGAAATACCCCCGGTGTAACAGGATTTGTTTCAGCTGAAGATGAAACAGATAATAGACCTAAACCTGTTCCACTGGAACAACATGAAGTAGATAATATTTTGAATTTGAACGATTCAGATCAACCTAGAGTTAAAGTTGGGTTGGTTCAAGGTCAAACTGTTCGTATTGCAGATGGCCCATTTTTGGATTTTATGGGAATTGTGGATGAAATTTACCCTGACAGATTAAAAGTTAAAGTTTTAGTCTCGTTTTTTGGTAGAGAGACTCCTGTAGAATTAGATTTTATGCAGATAGAAAAAGCGTAGGTAGGTTAGAAAATTGTCAAAAAAAGTTATTGGATTAATAAAACTTCAAATTGAGGCTGGTAAAGCAAATCCTGCTCCACCCGTAGGTCCCGCATTAGGACAACATGGTGTCAATATTATGGGGTTTGTTAAGGAATACAATGAAAGAACCGCATCAATGGCCGGTGCAATAGTACCTGTTGAAATTACCGTTTATGAAGATAGATCATTTGACTTTATAATTAAAAGTCCACCTGCATCAGATTTACTTAGAAAAGCTGCGAAAATTTCAAAGGGTAGTGGTAGTCCTTTGGCTGAAAAAGTGGCTACTATTTCAAGAGATCAAGTTAAAGAAATAGCTGAGACTAAGATTAAAGATTTAAATGCAGCAGATATTGAAGGTGCTATGAAGATTATTGAGGGAACTGCCCGTAGTATGGGTATTCAAGTACAATAATAAAGGTATAAAAATGGTAAAACACGGAAAAAGATATAACAATGCAGTTGGATTATTAGATGAAGATCGAGTCTACTCTCCTGAAGAGGCAGTCACCTTATCTAAGAAAAATGCTACTGCAAAATTTGATGAAACAGTTGAGCTGCATTTAAAAACTGGTGCAGATCCTAGGCATGCTGATCAGATGCTTAGAGGTGTGTCTCTTTTACCTCATGGAATAGGTAAACAGATTCGTACTTTAGTTTTTTGTCAGGGTGAGGCAGTTGAGATAGCTAAACAGGCAGGATCTGATCATGTGGGAAATGATGATCTGATTCAACAAATTGAGCAAGGTTGGATAGAATTTGATGTAACTATAGCTACTCCAGATATGATGGGTAAAGTTGGTAAATTGGGACCTGTACTTGGCAGGAAAGGATTAATGCCTAATCCTAGAACTGGAACTGTTGTTTCTCCAGAAGATTTGCCTCGAGCTATTGAAGATTCAAAAAAAGGCAGAGTTGAATTTAAATTAGATAGAAATTCTATAATTCATGTACCTATTGGGAAAGCAAGTTTTGAAGAATCTCAACTTATAGAAAATCTATCAGTTTTGATGGAAAATATTTTAAGAAATCGTCCATCAGGTGTTAAGGGTCAATTTTTGAAATCTGCATATATCACAACTACTATGGGCCCAAGTGTTCAAATTGATATTGCAGGAATTAGTGATCTTAAAGTAGAATAGTAATCCGCCAAAGACCGAAGGTTCTCAAAAAGTATAATTCCTTCCTAGGTGTAATATATGTTTTATTACCTCGGTTTTTGCCGAGGTTTTTTTATTTATAGGAGAAAATTATGCCTACCGAGAAAAAGGCAGCACTTATAGAAGATTTAAAGGAATGCATTACGGATTGTTCAATTGCTATTGCAACTGACTATGCTGGAATCAGTGTGTCAGAAATGAGTGAACTCAGAACTGCTATTAGAAACCAAGGTATGAAATTTAAAGTTGTTAAAAATACTTTGATGAAAATTGCAGCAGAAGAATCTGAATGGCCTGAACTACAAGAATTAGTTGATGGTCCTACTGGTATGGTCTTTGGATATGGAGAAGAACAAGAAGCTGCAAAGCTGATTACAAAATACATTAAAGATTCAGGAATTGAGTTGAAATTGAAATCATCTGCTATGGGTTCACAAATTCTTTCTGCAAAAGAATTACAACAATGGGCAAGTCTTCCTGGTAAGGATGAATTGATAGCTCAATTGATTGGCCAACTGCATGGTCAAATGGCAGCTTTGGTTTATACATTGAATAACCCTATAACAAGATTAGCTAGAACTTTAAATACCATAGCTAGTAGTTAGTACAAGTGGTAAATCCACGAGTACAACAATTAAATCAGTAAAATTTAGGAGAAAACATGAACAGAGAAGAGATATTACAAGCATTGAAAGACTTACCAGTTATTGAATTGGCAGGTTTAGTTAAAGATTTAGAAGAAGAATTTGGCGTTAGTGCAGCTGCAGCTGCGCCTGTTGCTGTTGCAGCAGCGCCTGCTGCTGGAGATTCTGGAGCTGCGGCTGAGCAAGAAGACTTCACAGTAACACTAACAGATGTTGGTGATAAAAAGATTAATGTGATTAAAGCTGTTAGAGCTGCCACATCTTTGGGATTGAAAGAAGCAAAAGATTTAGTAGAATCTGCTCCTGCTCCAATTAAAGAAGGAGTAGGTAAGGATGATGCAGAAGCTTTAAAGAAAGAATTAGAAGAAGCTGGCGCAACAGTAGAATTATCTTAGATTTTTTAAATATACGGAATTGTTTGGGGACCCTCTGGTAACACACATATAGATGGGTTCCCTCCGTATTTACTTTTTAAATTTTTGATTGTAGATTCAATATTTTCTATAGGTATCAAATGAGCTTTATAAATGTCTTCGTTTGAAAGGTAATCTGATTTCAAATATATGTCAGTAGTTTTTTGAATTTGCGCTTGAATTTGTACTTGCCATTGATCCTGTTGCTTATAAGAAGGATGTTCTATCATTTTCAACAATTCTTCTGGAGAGTTTCTAGAGGTTAAGATTTCCTGAAATAAACCATGGTTTGGTATACCGTCAGAGCATTCTGCAGCGCAGACGATGCTCCCTGATTCTTTAGTAATTTCAAATGCAGCGGATACCCCTTTAACGCATTGGTAAAGATTCATATCAAGTGGATATCCGTTATTTGTAGTAATAACAATATCAAATAATTTTTCTACTTTTTGCATTGCTGTGTTTTTAACAAATTCACAAGCTTCTTGATGAACTGAAAACATTTCACCTGCAAATATGGAGGTAATAGATCGATTTTTGTTAATTGTTACATCCAAAGTGAAATCTGCAGGAAATTTTGTGGCTATTTCTCTGATACTATCATGTATGGGGTTGCCAATAGTTTTTCCCCATCTAGAATTAGTATCTTTTATCATTTCAGATCCATGAAGCTCCATAATTGTGTCGATTCCAGCTAGTCCTGGTGCAATCATTTTAGGTCCACCACTAAATCCCGCAAAAAAGTGAGGTTCTACAAATCCAAGTGTGATTTTTGTATTACATGACATCCATTCTTGATTTAGGAAAATGGGTATACCATTTGTAGTGTTGCCTAGGAAATCTAATGATTCTTTGTGATCTGATTTATGATTTATAATACGATACTTTTCTAAAATTTCCTCAGAACCAAACATGTCAGATAATTCTTCAATTGTATTTTCTCGATGTGTTCCAGTAGCGATAAAAATATTTATGTCTAAATCCTGAATTTGAGATAATTCTTTTAAAACTATTGGCAAGACTGTCTTTGTTGGTGAAGGTCTTGTAATATCACACACACTTATTCCAACTTTTTGTCCTGATTTAACTATTTCTCTTAATGGCTTGGAGTTAATAGGATTTCTAATAGCTGCAATGATTGCCCCACTCTCATCTGGCAACCCGGGAATGAATTGTGGTTCGATTACAGTCGTGTCCTCTGGTAATTTGATATCTAATCCTGTTTTTCCATACATAAGTGAGATATTCATATTTTTTACACTATTTCATTTCTAAGTAGAGCTTCACACAAATGAGCTGCATCCACTAAATCTGGGATGGTCACAAATTCACGTTTTGTGTGCATACCTGTAACTGCCATACCAATGACTACTGCATTAATATTATTTAATTTAAATACATTTCCATCTGTTCCACCCCCTGATTCAACATAATCCGGAGTAAGTCCTAAGCTGTTGAGTGAATCACTCACCCTGCGTCTTACAGGATCATCTTCATGAATAGTGTATGTTTCAAATTGTTTGTGAAGATGAGTGTCTAAATTTGCATCTGGATATTTCGTTTTAATGGATTGAACAATTTCTGTGATTTCACTCTGAATCTCGTCCAATTTTTCTATGTTTGTACTTCGAAATTCACCTGTGATTGTTGTAGATTCTGCAACAGTATTTCTAGTAGATCCCCCTTCTATTAATCCAACATTGAAAGTCGTGTTTTTATCTAACCTGCCTTGTGGTAATTTAGTAATTAAGTCAGCGGCAATCCTTATAGCTGATAATCCTTTTTCAGGTTCTGCTCCAGCATGCGCAGATCTGCCTGTGATTTCTATAATGAATCCCATATATGTGGGGCTAGATATAGTAATTGTACTAGCAGGACCTTCTCCATCAAATACTATAGCTTCTTTGGCAGAAATTAATGAGAAGTCCAAATTTTCAGCTCCAACTAATCCTATTTCTTCTTCTCTAGTAAAAACAACTTCCACTGGAGGGATTTTATGGTGGTCTTCAAAAATAGATTGAAGACCCTCAAGTATAGCGCTTACTCCTGCCTTGGCATCTCCACCCAGAATAGTGGTGCCATCAGAAACAATCCTATCTTGTTGTATTTCTGGTTTGATACCTCTTCCTGGCTCAACGGTATCCATATGTCCAGATAAAATTATTTGGGGCTTACCTGACGATTTTGCTATCAAGTTTCCGTAAGAATCACGTTGAGTCGTTAATCCTAGATTTTCTAGAAAATCAATTAAGAAAAGTGCTACATTTTCTTCTTCTCCAGAAGGGCTATCGATTTTAACTAAATCGCAAAAAGTGTTGATTAGTCTTTCTTTATTTATCATATTATTCTCGCTACTTGGTATAATTAATACATGTTTAAATGGTTGTTAATTTTATTGTTTATATTCTCGGGGTGTTCTCAAGCTAGTTTACCTCAAATAGATGTAAAAGAAACTTTACCTGAAATTTCACTGATCACTGAATATGGAGAAATTTCTTCTAATGAATTTCTTGATGATAATAGACCTGAATTTTTATTGTTCATTTCTCCATTTTGAGGTACTTGTGTTTCCGAGTTACGGAAATTATCTAATAATGATCAGGGACTTTCAGATATTTCAAATATTTATGTAATTGCTATGAATCCTGGTTATTCAATAGAATCAATTCAAAATCTTTCTAATGGACATCCTGAGTGGATATATGCCGTTCCAAAAGATAATGATACTTTGAAAACCATCTCAGGTTTAACAAGGTCAACTAAAATTTTAGTTGACTCGCAAAACAATATCATCGAGCGGTATAGAATGGGATTTTGGGATGTGAATCAATGGATACAACTCATAGAAGAATCCCTTTAATTTGTATATTTATTTGATAAAGGCATTCTTCTGTCGCGATCAAAATTTTTAGAGGTGATTTTGATTCCTGGAGCAGATTGACGTCTTTTGTATTCATTCTTATCTACTAGTTGAATGATGTGGTTGATAGTTTTTCTGTCGAATCCTTTATTCATTATTTCATTTGAGCTGTGATCTTTTTCAACATACAATTCCAAAATTTGATCAAGAATTTCATATGGTGGCAGACTATCAGAGTCTTTTTGGTCAAATTTTAATTCTGCTGTAGGCTCCTTTTGAATAATTGATTGTGGAATAATTTCTTTTTGATATTTAAGATTTATATAGTTGCTGATTTTGTACACTAAAGTTTTTGGTACATCTTTAATTACTGCAAATCCTCCAGCCATATCTCCATAAATTGTGGCATAACCAACAGCCATTTCGCTTTTGTTACCTGTAGTTAATACTAGATATCCAAATTTATTTGAAAGCGCCATTACTAGAGCACCTCTAATTCTAGATTGTAGATTTTCTTCTGCTATTCCCCAATCTGTATTTTTGAAATCTTCAAATAATGTAGATTCATAAGTTGAGAAAATTTCTTCAATAGAGATTTCATTGATATCTATTCCCAGGTTAAAACATAAGTCATTAGCATCACTTCTGCTTTCTTCAGATGAAAATCTAGAAGGTAGATATACGCACATGACATTTTCAGGACCTAATGCTAGCGAAGCAATAGCAGTAACTAATGCAGAGTCAATTCCTCCAGATAAGGCTATTAAAACTTTTGAAAATCCAGTTTTTTCTACATAATCTTTAGTTCCTAATAGTAAAGCTTGCAGAATTTGGTCTTCTAAAATGTCAGATTCTTGTATGGATTGAGGTGTATCTATTTTTTGTTTATGATTATCGTCTAAATTGATATTAATGGAGTTTGTTGAATAATTAAACGATTTGTTTTGTTGAGGGGTTGGTTGCTCATACAAATCGTAAATTAAAAGTTCTTCAGTAAACTGAGTTCCTATTACTTCTATTGTTCCTTCAAAATTTATAAACATGCTGCCACCATCAAAAACAAGTTCATCTTGCCCTCCAACCATATTTACATAGGCGATGTTTACCTGATTTTCTTGAGCTCTTTTTATCAATAGATTTTTTCTTTCGGCTATTTTACCTATTTGAAACGGCGAGCCGTTTATATTTAAAATAGTTGAAACCCCACTTGAAGCTAAATTTTTAGTGGGGTTAGGGTACCAAATATCCTCACAAATATTAATTCCAACTGTCGAATTTTTTAGATTAATTAAAGTATGAGAATGACCTGAGGAAAAATATCTTTTTTCATCAAATACGCCATAATTGGGGAGATAAATTTTTTTTTGAGTTCCTAAAAATTGATTGTTGCTAGATATTGCAGCTGAGTTATAAATTTGGCCGTTTTCTTTTTCAACAAATCCATAAATAGCTGTTATGCTCGATGTTGATTTGCTTACTTCTAATGCTGCAGACACGTTGTCATCAATAAAATGTGATTTATGTAGTAAGTCTTCTGGAGGATATCCTGTGATAGAAAGTTCAGGAAAAACAACTATATCCGAATCAAAACTTCGAGCTTGTTCAATGAAGTTTTTAATTTTCAAGACATTCCCGTTTAAATCACCAACTGTAGGATTAATTTGTGCTAGGGCTATTCTTAATTTGCTCAAAATCTTCTCCAGAATAAGAGTGAAGAAATTGGAAGTTAATTTGCTTTAATGAAGGTTTCTATCCTAGATAAAGCCTCATTCAGATTTTTTTCAGAATTGGCAAATGAAATTCTTAAGAATCCTTCTCCATATTTTCCAAAACACTCTCCGGCTAATAAAGCTACTCCAGCCTCTTCTAGAAGTCTGTTAGCTAAAACTCCACTAGAAAATCCTGTCCCTGAAATACTAGGGAAGGCATAAAATGCACCTTTAGGCATCGCACAATTAAATCCAGGAATTGAGTTTAATCCATCTACTATTAAGTTCCGTCTTTTTTTGAATTCCTGAACCATTAAGTTTGGTTCTTTTTGAGAACCAGAAATTGCTTCAATTGCTGCTTGCTGGGTAAAACTTGCAGTGCAAGAAACGCTATTTGTAACTAATCTTGAAATTGGCTCCACTAAATTTTTGGGGAATACTCCATATCCTATTCTCCACCCAGTCATAGCGTAAGTTTTAGAGAACCCATCTAATATAATTGTTTGAGAAAGCATATCGGGGAAAGTAGTAATACTATTATGTTCCCCTTCAAATAGAAACCTTGAATAAATTTCATCTGAAAGTACCAAAATATTATTTTCTTTAGCTAAATTCGCTAATTCCTCTAATTCAGTGTCTCCTAAAATACTGCCACAAGGATTATTTGGAGAGTTAATAATCATAAGTTTTGTTTTTGACGTAATTTGATTACTAACTTCTTTAATATCTATATTAAAATCCCGGTCTCCATGTAATTTCATGGGAACCGCTGTGCCTCCACAAAATTCGATCATTGACTCATAAATTGGAAATCCCGGGTTTGGGTACAACACTTCATCACCGTTTTCAATCAAGGCAAGCATTACAAAGAACATAATTGGTTTTCCACCAGGAGTCACTATTACATTTTCACCTGAAACGTTGATTCCTCTTGATGTATTAATTTCATTAGCAATGACATCTCTTAAATCTCCATATCCTGGTGATGGGTTGTATGAGGTAAATCCATTAGATAAGGCGTTTTGGCCTGCGGTAATGATGTTTTCTGGAGTGTTGAAATCAGGTTCCCCGATTTCTAAGTGGATTACATTTTTACCTTGGGATTCTAATTTTTGTGCTTTAGCTAGAACTTCAAACGCTGTCTCTGTTCCAAGCCTATTCATTCTTTTAGCTAGTTTCATCTACAATTCCATACATATGATATTTCAGTATACATCTATATTTGTCACACTACTACAGATTAAACATCTATAATAAGGGTTAGGAGTATTAAATTGAAAGTTTATTTAGGTGTACCTAGAGGGTTTTGTGCAGGAGTAGTGCGTGCTATAGATATAGTTGAATTGGCTCTTAAAAAATTTGGTCCTCCTGTATATGTTAAACATCAAATTGTCCATAATCCACATGTTGTTAATGATTTAGAAAATAAGGGTGCGATTACGGTAGCAAACGTTGAAGATATTCCATCAGGGAGTAGGGTAGTGTTTTCTGCTCACGGATCATCTCCCCAAGATTTTATTAAAGCAAAATCATTAGAATTAAATGTGATTGATGCTACATGCCCACTTGTGATAAGGGTTCATAATGAAGCTAAAAAATACCACAAAGATGGTAGAAAGATCATATTAGTTGGTCATAAAGGGCATCAAGAAGTCATGGGTACTATGGGGCAAACTGATATGGAATTAATTGATGATAGAGATATCTTTACTCCTCCTGATTGGGATTCCAAAACTCCAGTTGCGGTTATTACTCAGACAACCCTATCTGTAGATGATACAGAACAATCTATCAACAATATTTCCGAAAAATTTGAAGATGTAATTGTTCGGAACGATTTGTGTTATGCAACTACTAATCGCCAGATGGCAGTAAAAAAGATTTCTGAATTTGTTGATATGTTTTTAGTTATTGGTGCAGACAACAGTTCTAACTGTAATCGTTTGAGAGAAGTAGCTGAAAAAAAAGGACTCAGGTCTTATTTGATAAACTCTTTAGATGACCTCGATCTTTCATGGTTAAAAAATGTAAATAATGTTGGCATTACCTCAGGAGCTTCAACTCCAGAAAATCTTGTAAATGAAATTGTACATTTTTTAAATCCTGAAGAAGTGATTTATATGGGTGGAGAAGAAGAAAATATTACATTTAATCTTCCTCTTGAGCTACGTTAGGAGTCTTATTTTGAAAATTAACTTGTTAAGTCAATTGTCAGGGGCTGTGGAAGCTAAAGGGGTTGCTGTAGTAATAGATGTCTTTAGATGTTTTACTACTCAAGCTATTGCATTTCAAAACGGTGCTACTGAGATAATTTTGGTTGCAGAAGTTGAAGAAGCAAAAAAAATAAAAAAAGAAGGATTGGGAGATATTTTACTAGGAGAGGTAGGTGGAAAAAAACCAGATGGATTTGATTTTGGAAATTCTCCCACAGACATCCTAAACGAGAATTTTTCAGGAAAAACCTTGATTCACTCTACTAGAGCAGGAACAGTAGGTGCTACTTCAGTCAAAAATGCTGACATAATTTATGGAGGATCTTTCGCTATTGCGTCAGCCACTGTTGCTTGTGTCAAAACCCATAAGCCCGATACTGTTAGTTTAGTATCTATGGGACTTGAAGGTAAAATTCGTACAGATGAAGATGAACAATGTGGATTATATTTACGAAATTTGCTACAAGGGAGATTTCCAGATCCAAAAGCAGTTCGTTCATTAGTTTTGACTAGTGAAGAATCTGAGAAATACGATAATCCTGATTTACCTCAATGGCCTGAGAGTGATAGGAAAATTGCACTAACTTTTGATTCACATCAATTTGGAATTAGAATTTTTAATGAAAAAGGAATGGTAGTTTCTAGACCTGAATATATTTAATCTTGTTTGATATCAAAAAATGTATTTACTAATTCTTCTTTTTGTTTTTGTGTGATGTCTTTCTTGTTGTTTTGCAGAGATCTAAGAAACTTATTCACTATACAAACTCCTAATACAAACCCTGAACCGATTACATAGATTAAACTCATGGAAATAAATCCATTTACTAGATCCTCTATGATCCATTTAGCTACAAAATCCAAGCGTTCTCCAACTAACAATTGTGTGGAAAAGTATGGACTTCCTTCTGTAATTAATTGAGTGATAGCTAAATTAATTTGTGATTCAATTAATGGGTATGCATATGTGGGGAAAATGAAATTCCAAATTACAAAAATCACTAAACCAGAGATTAATAAAGATGAAGATGCCCAGATAATTTTGTTAATCATCATTTTTGCACCTAAAAACCCAAAAATTAAGGCTATTAATATCGGAATTAAGTACAAGAGTATTTGGAAAATGCCAGATAAAGCTAAAAGACTTCTAATACTTTCTATACTGTTATGTAAAGCTTGTCCTTGAGGTTGTGAGGTTAAAATTTGTTTGTAATCTTCATCAGAAAACTTAAATCCACCAGTTAAATAATCTCGTATTTCATTAAATTGTTGAAGATTTCCTGAATCGGATAAAAGTTGTTCAAAATCAGATTCAGAAAATATATACCCATTTTTCATTACATCTCTTACAGATTGTAATTGATCCATTGCATCGGGAGAAATAGATAGTAAAGTTTTTTCATCAAAATTTATTGAGTCTGGAATATTAGAAAGAATTAAAGGTTCAATTTGAGACATTACGTTCGATGTAATTGCATCAGTATCTATAGTTTGTTTAATTAGAGGGTTTAACGAATCAAATCGTTCTTCAAGTTGGTCTTTAAGCAAAACTGAAATTCCGTCTACAGAATTTTTTTTAACTGGACTTAATGGAATGACAATATTGAATTCATCTTTTGTTCCTAATATGTACATAGATACATCATCTATTACGGATTCAGTTGTAGATTGAATCCATTCAGGGGTAGCACTAGATTTTAATGTTGTAATCAGCTGATCTTCAGGTAGAGAAATTTGATATGGAAGTTCAGGTATATTTTTTATAGCTGATGAAATTGCAGGAGTGGCTACATTATCAAATATAGAATTGTAAGTATCACCTTGGGACAGTATAGTTTTTGTTTCAGTAATAGCAGACTGCGAAAATTCTTGAGTATTGATTTTGATAGTGAATGTGTCTGTTCTTCCAACCATATATGGAGTTATTTCAAAAAGTGCACTATCAATTTGATTTGTCACCCATTTTTCAGTAATTACATTTTGTACAGAATTCATTAATGAGTCTTCAGAAATTTGAATTCCTAAAGGTAATTCAGTTTTTGAAATACCTTTTAATTGTGGTCTGATTTGAGTCTCAAATAACCAATCATAAATTTCAGCATTTTTAATGAGTTGACTTATTTCAAGGGATGCAGCCTCTATCCTTTCATCGACAGGGATTTGAACAGAGAAAGAGTCAGATTGACCTACAAAGTACGTACCTACTTCAGTAAAAGAGGTCTCTGTGTTTGATTGTAGCCAATCTACAGGAATTATACGATTTAGTGAATCTATAATTTCATCATTCGACAAATTTTTAGATAATATCCACACAGGATCATTGGACTCACTGGTATTTTGGGGTCTACCTTCTTCTAGTACCGACTTTGGAACATCTTTTAGTATGAAATTGTAAAGGTCACCGGAAGAAATAATTTCTAAGTAGTAGGTAGGGTTAAGTGCCCTAACTGTGATTTGATTTGTAAAAATTGTTGCTTGTAAAACAACTACTAGTAACAAAAATATGGGTGTTCCAAAAAATCTTCTTATCCAAATCATTTAAATTTCTTTTGAATATTGTGTCTGTAAATGGTGAGGCATATTGATCAATAATTCAAGCTTTCTAAACTCCCAGTTTAGTGCTAAAAACTTCAACCTACTCCGTAGTACCCTACTTGAACTGTGTCCCCGTTGACTAAAACTGGGGTAATTCTTTCTCCTCCTGTTAACTTTTCAAGATCAGGTATTTTCTCAGGATTAATAGATAAATCAATTTCTTCAAAATCAATTGATTGATCATTTAGATCAGATTTGAGTGCATCTGAATAAGTGCAGTCGGGACGTGTGTATAAAAAAATTGTGTCATTCATTTAAACGTAATATTACCATTATTTACCCTAATGTAATCTATTTAAAAAACTTGATTGGCCAAATTCGGATTAGTACAATTTCTGAAATGCTATTTTTCTTGATTGAACCTATTTCTCTACTGTCTTTTGAACTTTGTCGCCTATTGTCACCTAGTACATAAAAATTATTGTAGGGGATTGTCAGATCATGGAAATCTGTGTAGTTGGATTCTGGTAAACCTTTTAAATAATCATTTGATATTGTCAATTTATTTAAATGTACTTGCCCCTCAGTGATGAGAATATGGTCTCCCTCAATACCAATAATTCGTTTTATGATTAATGTGTTTTGAAAATTAAAAATTACGATTTGATTTCTTTTGAATTTCTTTGATTTTTTTGTTAATACATAGTCCCCATTTTTTAATGTAGGCTGCATACTATTATTCTTGATTTTACGGATTTTAATCATGTTGCGATTCTACACGGTTTTAATGTATCTTCTAATTAAGAAATAAAAATTTCTGAATAAATTTTTGCTATAAAAAGCTTACAAAGAGGTGAAAAATGAATCTGTTATCTTCTATCGAACAACTATTCGCTATTAAATCTGTTGAGGCACACTGTGATGTTCCTTGTGGAATCTATGATCCAATTACTGCAAAAATTGCAGCCCAAACTGTTTTGAAAATGGCAGTTAGATTGGAAGCTGTCGAAATGCCTCCTTCCTCAATTAATACACCAAATAGTGTTGCAAGATACGTTGCTGTAAAAGAAGAACATGCCGAAGCTGTTAAACATGATCTAAGTGTTTTGTGGTCAGATTACTTTAAACCTGAGCACTTGGAAAAATATCCTAATCTTCATGAATTATTTTGGAATGCTAATAAATTGGCCGGAGCCAATAAGCAGGGAGTCAGTTCAGAATCTGCCCAAAAGCTAGTAGATACTGTAGATGAGATTGCTTCAATATTTTGGGCATCTAAGGGTGTGGATTACTCTGATCCTAATTCGTCTGTAAGGTATGGAGCCTAACTTTTTAAAATAGGGCTTCTGTTCATAGAAGCCCTATTTTTTATAATCCTCTCTAGGCGGACTAAAAATATCTAATGCCTTTGCAGGAATTGCACCAGTTATTACTTTATGAGGTACGTTGGCTGGAATCATATAATATTCTCCTTTAGAAATTGTTTTGGATTCATTGCCAATAACAAATTCGAATTCACCCTCTAGTACTAACCCCGCTTGTTCGTTTTCATGTACGTGTTCTGGAACAATTGATCCAGGTTCTAGCTCTACAAGGCTCATCATGATTTTCTCCCCCCACAAAGTTTTTAATACAACTCCTTTAGCTCTATTGATTTCAGTTAAATCAGACTCATTAAAAAAATACATTTTCACCTCTTAATTATCGATATTTTTTGATTATGCAATTGCAAACATGTGGTTATAATGTCATTGATGGGAGTTTTTACTTTCATTTGTTTCC
>MDSV01074149.1_pt1 | contig 13897 bp, 12 predicted proteins | sample 810851 | NCBI WGS metagenome assembly MDSV01 (sample SAMN05326640, study PRJNA326480) | marine metagenome | isolation source: seawater | place: Atlantic Ocean: North East | collected 2012 | reverse complement strand
ACTTTCTTTGATGGGAATCTTGCTTATGTGACCATAGACTTCACTGGTTGACGTATGGATGACTCGTTCTACATTATTATTTAGACAAGACTCCATAATATTCATTGTACCAAGAGCATTAGTCTCAAGATAAGAATATGGTGAGTCATATGAGTGAGGTATTGCAATTAAAGAAGCAAGATGAAAAACATAATCAATATTTTTACATGCATTATTAACTGATTTAATATCTCTTATATCACCAAGCCTAACATCGATATTTTTCATAAGATTCTTATCCAAGGTATCTAACCAGCCCCAAGAATTAAATGAATTATATATGCACATAGCTTTTATATTGCATCCTTTAGATGCTAGATTTTCAACAAGGTGTGAACCTATGAATCCATCTGCACCTGTAACTAAAATATTCTTATTCTTCAAGAATGACATTCTATATCTCCTTTTGTAATAAATTTTTAATATAAGCATCATCCTTAATAGAATTATCTTCATTATTAAGATATTTAATGCTTCCTTTATTTAAATAGAAAATATTGTTACATAAAGACAAGGATGATGGTCTATGTGTTATCCAAATAATTGTTAAATCTTCATAAGATTTAATTATTGAATTAAAAATATCTAATTCAGTATTGATATCAAGAGCATTTGTAGCTTCATCTAAGATAAGTATTTTTGGATTTAAATATAATGCTCTTGCCATTCCTATTCTTTGTAATTGCCCTCCACTGAGCTTTACACCATTTTCCCCAATTTTTTCATATGCTTTATTAGGAAGATTACTGACTAAATCTTTTAATTTGACAGTTTCAATAATATGGTTAATTTTATTAATATCTATGTCTCTATTGTTTGAACCAAATGCAATGTTTTGGTATACGCTATCATCAATAAATGATATTTTTTGTGGAACATACCCTATTTTTATCTTTCTACTATCAATATCTACGAGTTGATCACTCATATTTATAATCCCTGATCTTGGCTGATAAAAGCCAAGTAATAAATCAAGTAAAGTAGTTTTTCCTGCACCCGTCTCTCCAATTATGGCATTGACAGTGCCTTTCATTATTTCAAGATTAATATTTTTTAATATCAGATTATTATGATTATGAGAAAAACTAACATTATTAAAAGTAATTAATGAATTCATTTTTTTAATATTGTAATTGAAATTTTTTGATTTATTTAATGTGACAACATTATAGATAATATCTAATGCAGGCATGTGAAAACGTAATGTAGAAGATAAAGCATATATTTGATTTATAGATGGTAGCAATCTATAGGCAGCGAAAATAAATAAACCAATAACTGGTAAATACATCGAAATGTCTATTCCAAGATATTTCATATACAAGATCACACTAAAGAAGCCTCCAAAACCAATTATTTCTATAATATATTTTGGCATAGTTGATAAAATTATACATTTCACTGTCAAGTTCAAAAAATTATTTTGTGATTTTGAAAAGTTATTTAAATAGTAATTTTCAGCACCATAATATTTGACATCTTTAATACTATTCAAACAATCATTAACATTTTTAAAACGTTCATCATTTGCCTGTAAGCGCATTGAGCCAAAATCTTTAATTTTATTTTTGATGTTTTTGAATAAAAAAATATATAATAATACAATAATTAATGAAGAGTACATAAATGCCTCAAAATTAACTGTTATTAATAATATAGAAATAAATACAACAATAATTATTTTAGATATAATTTGCATAAAAGGAATAAAAATAGACTCCGCTAAGCTGCCTGATTCTTCAAGTATATTTTTACTAATTGACGCTATATCAGCATTAACAAAATATTTGTAGGACTGTTCTAAGTAAGATTTTTTTGTCAACATGCTGATCTTATGACTTAATGTCGCGCCATATCGAGTTGTCAACCATAAATTATATGCATTAAGTAAATTAACTAATACAAATGACATTATGAGAAAAACACCTGAAATATAAACTAAAGATTCATTGTCAAATAATAAATATTGATTAATCATTAAGAAATATTTGTTATCAGCAATATAATCTGGATCATTCAAGAGTCCTATAAATGGTACTATCGATGCAACACCTATTAATTCAATAAATCCTATTAATATTGCTAGAAGAAATAATATGGATAAAAATATCTTATCTTTTGTATCTGTAAAATAATACAGTTTTTCAATTAACATATTCGTGAACTATTTAAAATAATATTAATTTCATTTTTAATTATTTCATGAGGTGGATTATTGGAATCATAATTCATAACATATTTTTGCTGATTTTTTGTTATATTGATATATTGGTCAAGATTCATCATGTAAATATCATTTATCTTATACATCATTTCATCATATGTTTTAAATTTATACTTAATTGGTGAATCATAATCAAAAAGATTCTTATTATCTGTAAAATCTATATGTAGAACCTTATTTTTTGTTGCTAACATTTCGAGCAATAGCGTAGATTGATAAGCAAGAGTAACTTCGCTCTCTCTTGATGCTCGATAACTACTATAAGATTCAATATGACCTGATGTAAACATTGTATGCTCTCCATAAATAGACTTATAATAATTAATTTCTTCATCATTATTTGTTCTTAAAGCAATTATGAGAGTTTTGTTGTTTAGCTTAGAATATTTACTAATATGTCGATCTAAAAGTAAATTATTATCTACTATTTCTTTTGTGATTGGACAGTTTTTAATGCGACTTTGTTGTTTATAGTTTGATAATAAACAAATATCATATTTTTTTACTGTATTTTTCACCTTGATTTCAGATATTCCAAGCTTTAGAGATCCGCATGGAAAAGATTTCTTTGCTTTAAAACCCATTTTTTTATTAAAATCTATATCATATGCGCCAAAACAAAAATAGTAATCATGGTTAATTTCAACAGATGAATTTTTTTCAAGCCTATCAAATTCAAATTTCTGTCTAATACCATTTTGTATTGCTAGATACTTAATACTATTATTATTTCTAATCAACCAGTGATACATTAAATCATTATCAAGAAATGTAAGGACAATTTTAGGATTATATAGATTAATAGTAGTTAAAAAATATACTTTATAAAGATATGAAAATACATTCTTTTCATTATTTTTAATTTTGATAATATTTTTGATAAACGTCCAGATCATTTTTGGAGTTATAAATAGTGTACTTAATTTACTTTCTATTATTGTATATTTGAGTTTCTTATCAAGGACATATTCTGCAAATAACTCATTGCATGAATTATCAAATATAATTACTTCTACACTTTCTGGATTATTAAATTTATATAACATTAATTATTTATTTTAAATACCAAGATATTGTTTTATGCAAACCTTTATCTAAATTTGTTTTATTTTCCCATTTTAATTTTTTTTGAATATATGTAGTTGACAAAGAGTTAAATCTCATATCTCCTGGTCTATTAGATTTATAAACTAAAGATGGCATCTTATATTTCTTTTTACTAAATATTGAAAATATTTTTTTAATTAATTTATTTATTGAAGTCTCTTTGCCTGTTGATACATGGAAAATATTACAACCTTTACATTTTAGTATTGATTGATAAATTGCCCTACATAAATCACTTGCATATATGTAATCCCTGGTATGCTTACCATCACCATTAATCTTTAATGGTTTTTTATGGAGTATATTGTTTATAAATGTTGTTATAACGCTACTTTTATGTGCAGAATATTTTCCATATACATTGCTAAATCTTAGAATTGTTGTATTCATATTGAATACGCTACTATATGTTTCGCAAAAAGATTCTATTGACAATTTACTTGACCCATAGGGTGAAATTGGGGCTCTATTGAAAAACTCTTTCATAGGTGGTTTTGATGTTCCAAATACAGCACCACTTGAAGAAAAAATGAAACCTCTAACTTTATTGATTCTTGAGGCCTCTAAATAATTCATCGTGCCATTAACATTTATATTAAATGATTGCTTTGGATTCTTAATTGATGTCTCTATACCTGATTCTGCTGCTAAATGTATAGTATAGTCAATATTTTTTGTGACTCTTAATGAAAATTTATAGTTTGTAATATCAGCATTGACAACAACAACTTTATTTCTAGACATAGTATAATCATTTGATTTAGAAAAATACTTATATTCACAGATTGTATCAATATATTCCAAAGAACTTTTACTTTGATTATCAACTATTATTATTTGTTTTATTTTTGGTTTTGAAATTAGGAGCTCTAATAGATTGCTGCCAATAAAACCAAGCCCACCGGTAATTAATACCCTCATTACCAATTTACCTTAGGTTGGATTATTTTAGTATTAATGTTTCTTTCATGTTTACTAACATAATTTGCTATCTCAATAATAATATCTTTGCTAAGTTTTACTGGCTGTAAACCCATTTTTTTAATATTAGAGTGTTTAGCATTATAGTAATGTTTTTCTTTTTCTATTCTTGGATTTGTAATTTTCTTTATTGTTGCTGATATATTGATACTATCTAAAGATTTTTTTACGAGACTCGCAAGCTGATTCACAGTGAACTGTTCTGTGAATTGATTATATATTGCTAGTTCTCCATCCCTTGGTTTATTTTCAAGTGTCAATTTAATACATTTAATTGTATCAATTACATTGATATAGCCTCTTGTTTGAGATCCAGAGCCATATACTGTTAAAGGTATACCTGCAACAGCTTGCACAATGAATCGATTTAAAACAGTACCAAAAATATCATCATATGTGAATATTGGCGCTAACTTATCATCTTTTTTTTGGTTATCATAATAAATTCCATAAACTGGACCTTGCATTAAATCCGTTACATTTAATCCATAGTTTCTAACGTAAAACCAAATTAAATCTGTATCCATGATTTTTGACATATGGTAAAGACTGGAACCCTGTCGTGGATAAAGAAACTTATCTTTTCTCTTATTATGGATGATATTCAGCCATCCTTCTTCAATATCAATGTTAGGTGTCCCGTATTCTCCCATTGTGCCTAATTTAATAATATGACAATCTGGCACAACATCTTTTATGCAATGTAGAAGATTAAAAGTACTTTGAAGATTGTTATGCAATGTTTCCCAGCCATATGTATTATTAAGCATTGAAAATGGCGCTGAAGGTAATTCAGCAAAATGTATAACAGCATCCGGCTTATGTTTATTAATTATAAATTTCATTTTATTATAATTAGTGCAATCCATATTATAAAACTCTATTTTTTTATTAATTTTTTTTAAAGCCTTAATGCGTGTTGATAGTAGTGGTAATTTGCATAAAGGTGTCCGCTTAAGTTCATTCATGTATTTTCTTTTTGAATAATTATCTATCAGAACTAAATTATGATTATCTTCTGCTAATGATGCAGTCATTGACCAACCTAAGTATCCATCAGCGCCTAAAATTAATATTCTCATTGAAGCCTCATCTTTATAAATTAGCTATGTAATTATTTATCAAAAATGTTTTTAATATTATTATTCGCATATTCTAGTTCTGCGATAGTATTAACTGTAATATGTATTCCCGAATGTTGGTATGATATGAGACTATTTTTTTTAATAAGTGAAGATAAAACTTCAATAAAGTTATTATACTTAAAAAACAAATCATGATGCTTTTTTGAAAAATAAAAATAACCAATATTCATTACACTATTAAGTGTGGGTTTCTCAATAAATGATTTTACGAAATTATTTTTACCTATCTCCATGACGCCAAATGGAATCATTATAGGAAATGTAGTAACTGTTGCACACTTAGGATATTGAGAAGAATAGTCTACTAGTTTATCTAAGTTTATATTTGATATCGTATCTCCATAACATAAAATAAAATCATTATCTGAATATTCTATAGAATCCCTTATTCTGGTCAATATGTCCGTGTCTCCGGAATTGATAATCTTATAATTTAGTTTTTTAAAACTATCTCTCATGAATTTACTTATCTTATTTGATTTATATCCTGTAGCAATGATAAATTTATCAAATTTATATTTTATAAATTGATTAATAATATATTCTAGGATCGGTGTATTATTAATTTTCACAAGTGGTTTAGGAATATCATTTGTTATTGGTCTAAGTCTTAAACCTTTTCCACCACATAGAATGAGGATATTTGGTTTAATTTGTTTTTTTAACATTTTGATATTGAGATAAATATAAATTCCATAATGGATATGCAACAACTATCATCATAAGCTTAGATATTTGTGGTGGATAGTGAAACATTGACATAAAAAATATTATTGGGATGAAATTTAAATAACTATTTTCTGTTAATAATTTTTTTAATGGGTAAATAAGAAATATATAAATTAATAATATTGTTCCAAAAGCACCATATTGATCAAAAAAAGTTAGTATATAAAAATCAGAGGTTAAATATAAATATTTTGCAAATGGTGAATCAGAAATTAAAGTATCCTGAAAAGAGTATGTTAATCCTTTACCTAAAAAAATCTCTAATGGATTAGCTTGATAATACATTATAAGTTTATAGAGCGGTCCTCCAGGAATGAATCTATCCGGCCTACTCACTTCTTCAACATTCATTATATTTAATCCATAGCCAATAATTGAACCAATAAATTTTTGAAATGCAGAAAAATTATCCGAATTCGATTCAATTAAATAATAATAAAAATTGAATAAGAATATAGTTAAAATAATAAAAAGAATAGACGAGAACAATAATAAAGCATATTTTCTTCTATATAACAAATATAGGAATCCCGCGGCAATCATTATTAAGTATGCGGTTTTAGAAGTACTTAGGATAATTGCAATGAAACTAAGTTTAGCCCAAAAATTATCATGTTTATGAAGCATAAAAAAGAGTGTCATAACATGAAACACTCCCAATAACTGTGGTGAACCCACTAGACCCCAGATTCTATACATTCCGAGACTTTTAGCGCCTATCTGATTTCCACTCACAACACCTGAGTTACTATAAGCAAATTCATAAAAACCCCTGAACCCCAAAAGAGAAGTTATCTGTTCAAAGATTGTATAAACAATAGCAAATTTAAGCAAGATATAGAAAAAATGTTCAAGTTTAAGTATATTTTTATGATTTAATGGCAGAAATATTAATGGTAAAAAATAACTAATTACTGATATTCGAAATTCCAATAAATTAAATTGAAGGGTGCTAAAAAAAGATATATCTAATGATAGAGGCCTAATTATTGTAGCGCTTATGGTATGAAGAAGTAGATAAAAAAGAAAAATAAAAAAGATTACTGTGCTAGATTTTGTGATGGTAAAGTTTTGCACAGCATAAAGAATAGCAAAAAATAGCAAGGCTAATAAAAGGAATAATTCTATTATAGCGGATGGTGTCTTAATAACACTTCGAGCTAAATTCCCAATAACTAGGAAAAATATGGTTACTTTAATTAAATTATAATAATTAAGATGATATGTTGATGAAGTCATTACTTTTTGTGTTTATAAAAGATTAAATATACTGAAATTAAGGAATAATATTAGAAATTAACTTTAAAAATATTATGATGATTTACGGCTAAAAAAGAATGTAAGCAAAATATATATAAACGATATAAAGCCACCAAATAGTAGGCCAAGAAAAACAATTAATTTTCGCTTCGGAGCATATCTTGATTCAGGAGAAATTGCTTTTTGATCTATTTGTGCAGTTTTAACGCTTTTAACATTTACTTTGATTGAGTCAAGTGATTGAGCCTTTTGTTCAAGTTGTCTCAAACCTACAATAAAAGAATCTTTATTGGTTCTTTTTTTAAGCGCAGATATCTCTGCAGATAATGCATCAGAACCATATAAGTATATTGGATTTTTAGACTGTATACTTTCATCCTCACTTAATATTACATTTTGCTGATTAGACAAGTTATTTTCTCTATTAGTAATTCCAAGTGACTCAGCAATTTGTAAAGCTTCTTGAAGCTGAATTATGCGATCTTCTGTAACTTGTTCAGAAAGATTCTTTTTACTAGTGATTTCAGAAAATATAGTATTTCTTGTGTTCGCTATCGATATATTAACGCCGTCAACGAAATCTTGCGATGTAATATCATTGACCATTGATATATAATCATTAACCCATTTCGCTGCCTGATCTGGATCAGTGTGTATAAAACTTATTGTCAAAAACTGCTCTTCTCTAAATGCTCTAGAAACAATTTTAGATTCAATCTTAAAATTCATTTGATTATGAAAATTATCCTCAAATGATTTATTTAAATTATCTTCTTCAAAATATGTATAGATTTTATTATCAAAAAAGAACTTTCTTTGATATTTTCTGGATTGAATATTTAAAACAAATGTTCTATATACAACTGTTGGCGTCAGTTCTTCACGAGATAATCTATAACCATCATTTAAAAAAACATTTAGGGGTTGAGTGTATTTATTTTCTGGTGGTATCAAATAAGCTGTAGCTTTATATGTTTCTGGTTGCGTTAAAGCTATAACGACAGATAATATAAAAGAGCCAAGAATTATACCAATCATAGCCCTTTTATTTTGTATAATTCTATTAATTATTGAGGTTATATTTATTTCATCACTCATTTTTATTACCACTTGCCTTTATTTCTTTTTCTAAATCTCTTAATTCTTTTTTCAGTTTATCATACTCTTTGCTCTTTCTGTCAAAAAAGCTAATGGTTAGACGTGTTTTTTCATCTATACCTTTCGGAGTTAAGTAATAAGCATACGCTCTTTTATTTTTATTATTTTTAAAATTACGTGCTTTTACTATACCTTTATCAATAAGTGCTTTCAAAATAAAATTAATCTTTCCTAGGCTTATATTCAAGGACTTAGATATTTCTCTCTGACTTGTAATCTGCGTGTTATCTAAATATTTAAGTACTTGGAAGTCATTATCATCTATATTAGACTCAGACAAGATATCTTTTTCTTTTTTACTCATATTTTCCCTCATATTTTCCTCTATAAATTAAGCTATAGATATAACCAGATAATCTACTTAAATCTATAGCAATGCCGCTAAGCAAGTAAAATGGATAATTAATTGGATTTAATAGTGTTTTACAAATTTGAGATTTATATATAGGTATTAATAACATTCTAAGTAAGCAATAAACTATTATAAAATCTATATGCATATTAAAAGAAATTGAAATGAAAAATAAAATAACCAATAAAAAATATAAAGATGGCTTTATATCTTTTTTTGTTTTCCAACCAGCTAATGAATAAGAAAATACTTTTTTTATTCCTTGCATATAACTATTAGTATAATTAGTTCCTATATATTTTAATTCAATCTTATTGTTTATATCGCGTTGGAGGCCGTTTATTCTTACTTTATTAGCAAAATCAACATCATAACCTGATCTGACAGCTTCTATTAGATATCCAATTTTATTAAAAACAGATTTTTTAATAAGCGAGCCAGGCAGACATATTGTATTATTTTTAATACCATATGTTTGTGCGATAAATGATTTATCTATTAAGTTGACCCCTTTAGTAAAAATTGAGGAAGAAACGATATCGCTTCCCGAAGAAATCATTAAGTCCTCACTTGTTTTTAGCCAATCCTTAGGAATTGTTAATCCACAATCTATATAAGCAATGATGTCATCATTTGTTTTTTTAATAGCCATATTTATAGATGAGCTTGGTGACATTTTGCCTGAATATAATTGTTCAAAATATGTTGTATTTTTTTCTTGGATCCAATTCTTGATTTTAAAGGATGTATCATCTGTTGAACCAGAATCAACTAGAAAAATTTTTTCCGGCTTCCTAGTTTGAATATGAAGAGATTCTAAAGTAGAAAGTATTGTTTCTGACTCATTGTAGTAAGGTATTATAACTGTTATGTGCATGAATTATTTATTTAGGCACGCTACCGCCCTGCTAATCATTTTTAAAAATAATTTGCAGAAGAAAATACTCTTTAAGTATATACTTTTTGAATATTTTCTAAATTAACGAGGACTTCTTGTTTTTTATTTAGTATTTTTAAGAGAAGTCTTGCTCGATATTTACTACATTTTTCAAGGAAGATTCCGGATAATTTTGATAATTTACCTTGAGTTATTACAACATTATCGCCTTTGTTCATATTGTGAACATTATTATTATCATGCATTTTATCTATCATTTCTTGAATAACCTGATGGTTTACTATAAATGGAATACCTGTTTCTTTATTAATTAATAGTCTAGATATGCCATAAGTATTATTGATTCTATGAATATTACTGTCAGAATTGCTTATATTTATGAAAATATACCCAGAAAACATTACCTCTTTATGATCTACCCAAGCGCTATTCTTAAATTTTTTATTATAAAGGAATGGCAATAAGCACTTAAAGCCCTGATTTATAAGGTTTTTTTCAGCCCTTATCTCCTGATTACCCTTTGTTTTTGCTAATATCCACATATATGCGTTCATCCCCTGAACATATAAAAGTACAGCAAAAATATATGCAAATCAAGGACTTGATTAGATATTAGGAGAGATTTTTACCCCTACCTACTGCGAAATAAAGAATGTCGTTATTAGACATGAGTTCTGGTGAATAGATATTCCTTCCATCAAAGATTACGGCCTTTTTCATATTAGAAGTAAATATATTTAAATCAACAGACCAGAATTCTTTCCATTCAGTAAAAATGATTAGTGCGTCTGCTTGTTTAAGTACAGATTTAGAAGAATTTTTTTCTATATAATTATCTTCAAAAGATTTAAAGTGATTCTTGAGGGTTGCAATAGGGTCATAGGCATGGATAATGACTCCTTTTTTAAGTAATCTACTAATCGTAGATATACTAGGCGCAAATCTTGTATCATCAGTTTTAGGTTTGAATGCTAAACCCCAAACTGCAATTTTTTTACCTTCAAGTTTATTCTTAAAAAATTTAGAAACTTTTCTATTCAGATAGAGTTTTTGCCTATCATTAACATCATTAACCGACTGGAGTAGTTTTGGGTTGTAATTATGTGTTTTCGATGTAGATATTAATGCATTCACATCTTTAGGAAAACATGATCCTCCATAACCACATCCGGGGTAAAGAAACTCTGTACCAATTCTTTTGTCTGCGCCTATTCCCTTCCGAATATTTTCAATATCAACGCCTAACTTATCTGCAATATTAGACATTTCATTAATAAAGCTAATTTTTGTAGCAAGGATAGCGTTTGATGCATACTTAGTTAACTCTGCAGATTTTATATCCATATATTGAATTTTATTAAATCTCCGATTAAATGGTAAATACATTTCATTAAATATATTTTCTAGAGATCTATCATCTAAACCAATTATGATTCGATCCGGCTTCATAAAATCATCAATCGCAGATCCTTCTTTAAGAAATTCAGGATTCGAGACAACAGAAATATCGAGATTTTTATTTAGTCTTTTAAGTTCTTTCCGTATTAATTTATAAATTAGCTCAGATGTCCCAACAGGAACCGTAGATTTTTCTACTACAATCTTATTGGTATTCATAGATTTTGCAATGTTTAAGCAAGCACTCTTTATGCTTGATAAGTCTGCACTACCATTTTTCAAGGATGGCGTGTCAACTGCTATAAATATAATATCAGAATGTTTGATGGCTTTTATATAAGAGTCAGTAAATAAGAGCCTTTTCTTAGAAAGATTGAATTTGACAATTTTTTCAAGCCCATTCTCATATATTGGCATAATACCTTTTTTAAGATTTTTTATTTTAGTTTTATTAATATCAAGACATACAACATTGTGCCCAATATCTGACATGCATGCGCCAGTTACTAAACCAACATACCCGGATCCAATAATACTAAGATTCATTAACTTTTTTCCTTTTCAAAAAATTATTACATAATCCTGCTAAAATAACCATGAACATAACCATAAATATTGTAGATTGATGATGCGAGGTTATTGTATGAGTTAACATAAATAACATATACATTATTATGCTAGTTATGCCAAATCTTGCATAAATGTTTTTATTATCTTTAGAATAATATTTTATAAAGAACACTAAATGGATTATTAAAAAAAATATTAGAGTAACGAAGCCAAAAAAACCAGTTTTAACAAAGATGTCAAGATATTGATTATGAGCATGGTTTAAACCAGCAGTAAGATTAGATACTCTTTTTTGACTATCTCCACTACCATAATCATATCTAATTGGATTAATTTTTTTATCATTTATTTGTTTCTCTAATTCCCTATTAAAGTTATTTAATCCTACTCCCAAAAGAGTATTGTCAGATATAATATTTTTACTTCCCTTCCAAAGTGATAGCCTCGGAATAATACTATTTGGCGTTGATTTATTAGCATGATGATGCTGTGTGTTTCCTGAATAATAATTATATGAGATTTCATAGGCATCAACTATTCTTGTATGTGAATTAGAGAATATAAAAATTAATATGAAAGAGCTAATTATAATAAAAGAAATTTTTTTACATTGAACAAAAAATTGTATCCTGGATGTTTTAAATAGGATTAATATTATTAGTGATACTATGAGGGCTAACAATGAACCACGTGTGTCAGAATAACTCCATGCAATAAACGAAGATAATGATCCTATGTAAGGCAAATATTGATATGGTAAATTGTTTTTTTTAAAATAATTAATTGAGAAGTAAGATAATATACAAAAAAGAATGGGTATATTACCAAATATTATAGTTGTACTTGTGAAGCCTCTGATTCTACCTACGCCTTCTATTAAGCTAAAATATACTGCAACAAAACCTAAAGATAAAGCTGTAATATTTATAAAATAAATAAATATGTCACTATTAATTTTGACTTCTCTCATTAACAGATAGACAGGAATAGCCAATAAAAACCTTACATAGTTATCCACCTCAGATAGTGAGGTCATTATGAAAAAAGAATGTATGAAGGGATAAATGAATATAGAAAAATATGACAATAAAAATAAAGATTCTAAGCTTGAGAATTTATTAGATGAATAATTAAATACGTATATTAAAGATAAGATTACTAATAAAAGTATAGCTAAGTTATATATATTATTGGATGTAAAAAAGCTGAGTAGAAATATAAATATTAAATACTGTGAAATTATAGATATCATTTTGAGCGGAGGACTCTTTGTATTCTTTGTTGCTATCACAGCAAATAAGACTATCATCGATAAAAAGAAAAGTGTTAATCGAAAACTAGTATTAGGCATTCTAAAAAAGCTAGATGATTCATTATACATATTTATTAACTCTTTGAAATCAAGAGTCAATAAAAGATGAGTTATGCCTAATTCTGGTGGACCGAGAATCGAAAGGAATAGTAATGTTAAAGAAACTAAAAATAGAAATACTTTTCTATTAAGAAATAATGACATTAATGAATGCACAGTTTAGAATAATCCTATAATATTTCCATCTTGATCAAGATCAATTTTTTCTGCAGCTGGTACTTTCGGCAAACCTGGCATTGTCATAATGTCTCCACAGACCATAACTATAAATTCTGCTCCAGCAGCTAATCGAACTTCTCTTATTACAATCTCATGGCCTGACGGTGCTCCTCGTAGTGTAGGATCTGTTGAAAACGAGTATTGTGTTTTAGCAACGCAAACAGGATACTTTCCATACCCATTTGCTTGGAGCTCTTCAACCTGTTTTATAATATTTGTAGGAGCAGATATTCCGGATGCACCATAAATATTTTTAGCAATTGTTTCCATTTTTGTCCATAGATCAAGATCATCTTCATATAAGTACTTGAAATTATTTTCTGATTCATCAATTATCTGCACAACTTTTTCTGCTAACTCTTTTGCACCTTCTCCACCATTGGCATGATGTGTTGAAGAGACAATAGGTACTTCTAACTCATCTGATTTATCTTTAAGAATTTTT
>MDSV01087724.1_pt1 | contig 13899 bp, 17 predicted proteins | sample 810851 | NCBI WGS metagenome assembly MDSV01 (sample SAMN05326640, study PRJNA326480) | marine metagenome | isolation source: seawater | place: Atlantic Ocean: North East | collected 2012 | reverse complement strand
TCCCGATTGGAAACCATCTTATACGATGAAAGATAAAACAGTTCAATTGGCATACGATGATTTTATTGCACCACTTATTAAATCGGTACAGGAATTATCTGCTGAAGTTGACTCATTAAAGGAACAACTCAAAACTACATAAATGAACACATATATTATTGAAGGCGGCGTTGGAAAACAAGTCGCCTTTACTGCGATTATAGATGCACTTGTGAAGAAGGATAAGGAGAAAATTCAGGTACACTCTCCTTATGTAGATATTTTTGGTGGAAACACCAATATCAAATATGCACTCGATGCAAATACAATTCCAGTACACGACAAACGAATACTAGATTCTCAGAATATCTGTTATTGTGAACCTTACAAGGCTAATTTTCTCAAGGGTGATCATCACATCATCCAAAGTTACTGTAAACTTTTCGGAGTGAAGTACGATGAGAAGATGCGCCCCAAGATGTACACAGACCATTACAAAAAAGGTGCAAAAAAGATTGCAGGAGATGATGATTTCATAGTGATTCAGTTTTCGGGAGGACAAGCACCAGCTGGATTTAATGCTCAAAATGTATATGTAAGTAATGACCCTACGAGAAATTATAATCCATTTTTAGTACAAAAAGTGGTTGACCTTATCAAAGAAAAACACGAAAATCTGAAGATACTGAACTTCTCTCTTCCCAACGAACCAAAGTACGAAGGAACGGAACAACCAGAACTAATGCCGTTTGCACAATGGCACGAAATCCTGAAACTCCCAAACTGTAAAGGGTTTATTTCGGTTGATTCTTGTTTGAATCATTTCGCCCGAAGTGCGGGGAGAAGGGGTGTAGTAATTTGGGGTGGTACACGATGGACACAATTTGGGTATAAAGAAAATATAAATGTTAATAACTGGTGGAACGAATGGGATGAATGGGATAATGAAAAGTTTGAACCACAAGATCCAAGAAACATTCAAGTAGATCCATCAGAGTTGGTTGATTATTTTGAAAAAATTTATGGAAAGGAATTAATAAAATGAAGTTTAAGAATGCGGTATTTGTAGACCAAAACTTTATGGAAACAATTGCAAAATGTAACGAGTACGAAGATTGGGAGCCAAAAGGTGCATACTGGTTCAATCGGTTGGTTAAGAAATTACGATCTGCACAAGAAGATTTTGAGGATACTAGATTAAAACTGGTCAATAAATACGCAGATGAACCAGACAAAGATGGAAATGTAAAGGTTGCAGAGGTTCATGTTCCAGCATTTTCAACTGCTATGGGAGAAATTCTTGAAGAAGAGTTTGAGATAAATGGAATCAAACCAATCAAATTTCCAGCTGGATTAAAACTTTCCCCGATTGAAATGGGGTTGATGGAAGAGGTTGTTGATATGTCAGAGTTTTTAGATGATGATGAGGATGAATGAAACTCAATCTTGGATGTGGACATGGATAATTTTACAGTTGCTGATAATTTTCTTCCAAATGATGTATTTGAAAATATTCGTTTGGCTGTTTTACCATCATATAAAGAAGTGAATGAAACATCTATTGAAAATACAAAAATTACATGGACATATAATCCAAAAATAAACAATGTTAAAGATAAAGATTGGAAATTATTTTATATGTTTCACGTTCCTTATCATAATACTATTTTATGTTCTTCTTTCAGTTTATTTGAACCAGTTTTAAAATATCTTGAAATAAGATCATTAATTAGAATTAAGTGTAATTTATACCCAAATACAGAAACTATTAAAGAACATGGAATGCACACAGATTATCCTTTTCCACATAAATCAGCTATATTGTATATCAATACTTGTGATGGATATACTAAATTTGAAGATGGAACAAAAATAGATAGTGTAGCGAATAGAATGTTAGTGTTTGAGGGAGAAACATTACATACTTCAAGTAGTACTACTGATCAAGTTGTTCGATGTAATATTAATTTTAATTACGTTTAGGAATATTATAATGATTATAAATTTATTTTCTACACCGATTATATCAGAAGAATTGAATATGGATTTGAATTCTTTGTCTGATTATGCGTTGTCAGCACAAAAGTTTTTTCCAGCAGGAATACAAAAATCCAACTTAGGGGGGTGGCATAGTAATCGTCTAAAAGAAGAAAATATTCGGAATGAAGAAATGAAAAAATTATTAGAATTAATTATCAATTTCATGAGAGAATATAAAGAACAATTACATATTAAACGAGAGTTGGAGCCAAGAATTACTAGCACTTGGATTAATATAAATCGTAAGGGTAATATTAGTCGTGTTCATATTCATCCCGATTGTCATTTTTCTGCTGTATTCTATGTTAAAGTTGAAACAGCAGGAAATTTAGGTTGTTTGGAATTGTTACATCCTTCTAGAGATACAATTGATTTTTGTTGGCAAGATATTCATGAATATGATCAAACAGAAACATTAACTGCTCTTGAGATAAGTCCAAAACCAAATGATTTGTATATTATTCCGGCTTGGTTGCCACATTCAGTATTACCTCATGGTAATCAAGATCCAAGAATAACAATAACAATTAATTTAGCTTATATTTAATCTTATGCCTTTCTACGATTTTTATTGTAAAGTATGCCACATTCTCAATGAAGATGAGTTTTTTAAAATAGCAGATGAAAAAAATGTTGAATGTATAGAATGTGGAAAACAGATGGAACAAGTTATTTTAAAGGCTCCTGGCCTAAGTGATCCGGCCGGAATTGGCCAGAAATGGACAAACGATGGTTATCAGATGAGAGATGAAAAAACTCAAGAGCTTAGAATAGTTACGGAAAAGTGGGATAAAGGAAAAAATGTTATACGCTCGGATGTACACAAAGATGATCCATCAACTGGGTATAAACCCAAATTTAAAACCGAAGGGGTAGACCTAAAAAAGATGATGCAGAACAGACCTGTACCTGTGGGGAAATTAAGACCCCTAAAAACAGTTGATGGGTCTTCTAAGAAAAAATAGAAATGTTATAAATAATAATATCAATTGAAATCGTTTGCGTATAAATATATTAAGAGGAACGAATTATAAAATTTAGGAGAGTAAAACTATGGCATTACATCTAAGATCTGACGGAGTTTATTTTGGTGATTTTGACAATAATGGTGGAGAAACATCTGAATTATTTGATGATTATGAAGAAGGAGCATTCACTCCAGAGTTCCATTTTCAAAATGGTACTCAGGAGAGTAATAAAGGTTTTACTGTACAGGAGGGTGCATATGTTAAAGCTGGGCAAATGTGCTTGTGCGAACTATATGTTACAGGAACATATTCAGGTGGAAATCAAGATAATGTAAATGGGGGTTTTCCGTTTGCTCATATGGCCAATTTCTCTTCAACTGGTGGGGGGCCAAGTGTGATAGTAACTGGAAATGGTCAAAACTTTCAAGCTACAGCCGTGTACATTGCTGATAACGCCGCCAACTTTACTTTTGCTTCAACTCATGGTAATGGTAACTATACACAGTCAATGCCGACCAGCTATACTGTTCATGCGATAATTCCATACCGAACTACTTAAAAATAAAGGAATTTTGTGGCTATAGAAAAAAAATCAAGAATTATTTCAATCACACTTAGTGGAAAAGGAGCAGACGGAGAACCTTATCCATTTAATATGTCTGTTGGTACAGAAACCTCTATGTGGGAAGATGGAAAAATAATAATGAACTCTGTTCAAAGAAAAGTTTGGTTTCCTGACGATGATGTGTCAAATGAGCCAGATCAAGTTAAGAATTTAGCAGCGATTTCATGGACTGATGAAGTAAAAGCAAAGTGGGATGAAATAAATCCTCGTAAAATAACATCCGGGCCCGGTTCTGATTTTCCAAAAAAACTTGATGAAGATGGAAACCCCCTTCCTGACCGAGAGAATGCCCATCTTTTAGATTAATATTTTAGCACACTCCTGAGTCTATATTATAGCTACAGGGTGATACATTATGAAGTAATAAAATTTTATGATCCAGCGAAAAGGAAAATATGTCAGAAAAAAGTGAAGCTCCTAAGAAACCTTTACAAACAATTGAAAATTCAAAACTAGAACAGTTTATAGGGATATATCCTAAAGCTGTGCCAAAAGATACTTGTTCTGAACTTGAAAACTGGTTCAATATGTTATCAGAACAAGATATGACTATGACATCCTACGAAGAGCTTCAAGGAACAAGAACATTAGCTGAAAGAAATGATGAAGTTTCATTCATACCATCGGGAATACCAGAATCCACTTTTCCAAGCTCTCCTGTTAAATTTCTTTGGGGAGGTTTGAAAAAAGGTTTCGATGATTATGCTGTAAAATATGCAATAGATATACCTGTGTATTCACATACATTTAAAATTCATAAAGTACTACCATCTGGTGGGTATCATACTTTTCATCACGAAAATGCCTTTGCCGTGTCTACTAGAATGCTTGCTTGGATGATTGTAATAAAGGCTCCAGAAAGGGGGGGAGAAACAGAATTTTTATATCAATCAATAAGAGTAGAACCAAAAGTAGGACAATTAACGATATGGCCTTCGGCATTTACACATAAACATCGTGGAAATCCACCATTAGAAGGTGAAAAAATTTATGCAACAGGTTGGTTTAATATGTCTGATCAAGGAGGCCCATTTGTGGGAATTGATAATTATGATTATTTTAATGTTACAAAATAATGAAAGATTTAGAAAAACCTCAAGAAATATCAATACATTGTGAATATTTACAGCCATGGTCTACATTTGTATTAAAAGTTCAAATGCCTTTATCCTGTGTTGATATGTTAATAGAAATTACAGATGAGATTTTAGAAAGAAATGAAACTTCTGAAAGATTTGGAGATCAACTAGCGGGGGAAATTGAAGATGAATTCATAATATCACCAAAATACTTTAAAGATTCAAAAAAATACGAAAACATTCTTACGTTTATCAATCAAACATCTTCTTTTTATCTTACAAATCAACTATGTCAAAGCAATCCATTTAAAAAAGATGTTTATCTTAATCAAGAATGGGTATTTAAAATACAATCTATGTGGACTGTTTCTCAGAAAGACAATGAATATAATCCTTTACACGGTCATGGTGGAGGTAGACTTTCAGCAGTAACATGGTTGAAAATTCCAGAATATTTGCCTGATCGTAAAAATCGAAAAAACAGATCAGATGGTGCTATTACGTTTGTAGGTAACGCACAATACGGACATGAGCCAAATGGTTTGTGTACCGCTAGTTTTACAGATTATCCACAAGTAGGAGATTTTTATATATTTCCTTCACCATTATTACATGAAGTATATCCATTTAGAACAAAAGATGGTAAAGGAGAAAGAAGAAGTGTCTCTATGAATATTGATTTTTGTAACAAAGAAGAATATGATAATATGATTAAACAACAAAATGATATGGAAAAAGGAATTGTGTCAGGTAAAGAAGGACTTACACGAAAAAATCGAAATCCTTGGGCCAGTACTGGAATTATATCAAAATAATGAATTTCTTCAAAAAAGATAATGAAATAATATTTTTTCATAATGAACCTAGTATTACCGATTTATTTCCTATTGTAGAATCAAAAGAGTTAAAATTAAATTGGCCAAATAAATTAAGACAGGATTTAAAAAATCGTGTAAAAAAAGATACTGAACTTGATATGTATTACAATCATGTATCAAGGTGTCCTGGCATATTTGATTTATTTAAATATGGTTATGTAGTATCTCTCCATAAAGATATTATGATACGGCCTAGAGGACATGGATTTGAATGGGAAACAGTAAAACAAGAACATTTACCAAATCATTTTTCAATACAAGTACAAGATAAAGATACAGGGACAAATTTAATACCAAAACCGCCATGGGCGTCAGATTTTATTATTAAAATCAATACTGGATGGCACGTTGTAGTTCCAAAAGGGTTAAAATTTATAATGTTACCTATAGCATATCCAGATTCTTTTGAATTCACATCTACAATAGGAATTTTAGATCCTTCCATAGCAACAGATATAAACTTTCAAATGTTTTGGAATGAGAAAGAAGACACTATAATTAAAGCAGGAACACCTTTAGGACAATTGATACCTCTCAGCGATAAAACATTTAAAATGATACAAAGGAATATGAATAAAAAAGATTTATATTGGATAAGTAAATTAAAAAGTGCATATAATACTGGATTTTGGAATTATACAATAAGAAAAAAGGTTGTTGATATGTACAATAAATATTGGAATTAGGTATCATATTCACAATCCCCACCTTTACTAAATAATAAAAGAAAAGGTTTTAACTATAGAGGGATTCTTGATGGCACTGACTTTACACAAACAAACTGAAAATTTTGTATTGGATCAAGGGGCCACGTTTATCAAGACTTTCACCGCCAAAAATACAGCAGGTGGTAATGTGGTCATATCTTCTGGTACTACAGAGGCCAAGTTAAGACAATCCATAGACTCTAGTAACAATATACACGCCTTTTCTACATCCGTTTCTGGATCAAATGTTACTATTTCAATGACAGCAACAAATACTGCCAACATTTCTGAAGATCGCAGATATGTGTATGATGTGGAATTTACTCAATCTGATACCACTACTGTAGAAAAAATAGTAGAAGGTATTGTAACTATATCTCCGCACGCAGGTGAAAGAGACTTTCCAGATATTATAACAGAGAGTATATCTGATGGTCAATGGGGGAATACCAAATGGACTGACTTTGTTAGAAATGATGGTTCAAAAGATAGGTTAGTTACTTGGAAAGGTTCGGGAACGGAACTCGAATGGGGAGACAGCGGTGAGGATAGATGGTATGTAATGGAAGGCCCCCATCATCAAGATATTGAGGAAATGGCAGATGTAGTAGTAGCAGAAGGAACATACTCTAGTCATGAAGCGTGGGATCAAGCATTGATGAGATTGGTAGAATATCCCAATACCTACAATAGTGATACTGATACTTGGAGTACTGGTAGTTATGCTGCTCTTTCTGATGGTGAAGCAAGAAGTGGAGATCCATTTACTGTTTGTTCAGTATTTTCATCACCCTTTAATCCAAACACAGATGAAGATTATGATCCAGACAATCATGGAACAATTTGGGCAGCAGCACCATATCATTCCTCTAGGTCGCGAGGTGGTGGATGGAGGTTACAAACTAAACATAATAGACTCAGCTTTCAGATAGGACATTGGAATAGGAATCAAGATAACTACAATCGTGTCGATGGATACCTTAAACCAGAATTTGGAGTATCAGCAAATGTTTATTTTGAGACAAATAATCCTGACTGTTATCAAGATCCATTTGAAATAGGTAATCAACGTACAAACATACATCAAACAATGAATCCTAATGGAGTTGATGGAGATGTGCGTATGTGGTATCACATCACTTGTGTATATAATGGTGGGCCTGTGGGATATTGGAAACCTAGTACAAGATCTGAAAGTGAAGAAGAGTTAATACAAAACATTAAGGACTCTTTTAAATTTTACCAAACAAATTTATTGACAGGGAAAGTACACGAAATAAAATGGTATCATATACAAGCGAGTAATAAACATGATTACTTAGGATTTATTCAAGGAGTAGGATACAGGGGGGATAGACAAGAAGTGGGTTCGACAGGAACATTTTTTGGTGCATTCTGTGATGGATCTCAAAATGCATTTGTATTTAAATCGAATTGGGGTGGTACATGGGTAACAAATACAGCATTATCTCACTCAGACTTACAGGGTGACACTTCAGAAACTAAAGCTAGTCAGCCTTTTAGAGTAAATGGATTCTCTATGGATCCGCTTGGATGGGCAACAAAATACAATAAAGATGCTACAAATACATGGATATGGAGTCCAAGCCATCATCCAAATAGAACTGAAGATTCTTCTGAAAATAAAAAAAATGAATATCCTAATATAACATCTGGTGCTTCAGATAGTAATGATTTGAGAGCACTTGGATCAATGGATGACAAAGGTTATTTTTACACTATGGCAGACAACTCATTTTGGGCAAATAACTATCCAACAGATACAGCGTAAGGAATAAATGGCACTGACTTTAAGCAAACGAACCATAAATTTTGTAATGGATCAAGGGGCTACCTTTGAAAAAGTAATTTACGCCCAAAACTCTGCGGGGGGAAATGTCACAATTTCTACAGGTACTTGTGCCGCTAAGATGCGACAATCTACATATTCTGGTAACAATATACATTCTTTTTCTACATCCGTTGCTGGATCGAATGTTACAATTTCTATGACTGCAACAAATACTGCAAACGTTGCTGTAGATCAGTATGTATATGATGTTGAATATACTCAATCAGATGGAACTACTGTAGAGCGGGTTTGTCAAGGAATTATAACCGTATCACCAGAGTCTACAAAATAAGGATTTAACAAATGACACAGCCTACAACCAGAACTACATTTAAAGATTATTGTAAAAGAAAATTGGGCCATCCAGTTATTGAACTAAATCTTGATGATGATCAGATTGAAGATACTATTGATGACGCAGTAACTTATTGGCAAGAATATCATTTTGATGGTACTCATCCAGAATTTGTTAAAAAACAAATTACTGCTTCAACTCAACTGGTTTCTTCACAGTCTGGAACTTTTTCTGCAGGTGAAACTATTGAGGGAGGAACGAGTGGAATAAGAGCTACAATTAATGATTATATCAGCTCAAATACTACAATAAGATATTCAAAACCAACTACAAAAAACAATGCTAATGCTATAGCAAAGGGAGATGGAAATACATATTATACTGACATTACCACAACATGGACTGCAAGTGAAACCATCACAGGGTTAACAAGTGGAGCAACAGCAACAGTACATTCTTCTACAGCTCAAACACTTGGTGATATAGACAATCATTATATTTCTCTGGATGAGAGTTATATTGGAATCACAGGAGTTATACCACTTACCGAAAATTTGAGTGGTAGTACAAATATGTTTTCAGTCAACTATCAGTATGCGCTGAATGATCTTTATACAATGGGTGCAGCTGGTGATATGAAAAACTATGTTTTCACTCAACAATATCTTTCTACTATTCAAAACCTTTTCTCTGGATTACCTAGATTTAGATTCAATCGACATAGAGATAGATTATATCTAGATATAGATTGGTCTGCAGATCTTAAAATAGATGATTTTGTTGTAATTGAAGCTTATGCATCAATGAATCCAGAAACGTACACAGATGCCTATAGTGATATTTTCCTTAAAAAATATTGTACAGCTTTGATGAAAAAACAATGGGGTATGAATCTTATAAAATTTGAAGGGGTTCAATTGCCTGGGGGTGTTACTTTAAATGGAAGACAACTATATGATGACGCAGTTACAGAACTTGAAAAATTAGAGGTTGAGGGGAGGCTGGAGTATCAGCTGCCCGATGACTTCTACATGGGTTAGAGGATATAAATGGCAACCAATCATTACTTTAATCACTATGGAACAGATACACCAGATCAAAAATTAGTTGAAAATATCGTAATTGAATCAATTAAATCTTTTGGTATTGATGTTCATTATATGCCTAGAACTGAAGTTAATACAGATTCTATCTATGGAGAGGATCGTATTTCTAAGTTTGAAGACGCTCGTATGGTAGAAGTGTACATTAAGAGTATAGATGGATTTGAGGGAGATGGTGCATTTGTAAGTAACTTTGGACTAGAAGTAAGAGATCAAATTACTTTTACAATTGCTCGCAGAAGATTTACAGAATTAAATTTTGAAACAGGAAATAGAGATAAAGAACCACTAGAAGGTGATCTTATTTTCTTTCCATTGTCTGACTCCCTTTTTGAGATTAAACACGTGCAAGATACGAATGTTTTCTATCAAATGGGCGGACTGCAGACTTTTGATTTGGTTTGTGAACTCTTTGAATACGCTGATGAAGCAATTGATACTGGTATTGAGGAGTTGGATAAGATAGAAAGAGAAGAATCCTATTCAATAAAATTCACTCTTGGTACTGGAGCTGGTACATTTACAGTCGGTGAACAAGTATATCAAGGTTCTACTGGATATGCAAATTCTGCAATTAAAGGAGAAGTTTTTGATTGGAATTCTAGTACAAGTCTTCTTACAGTTGGAAATATTGTTGGAACTTTTGATGAGGATAATCAAATGTTTGAATTTCCGTTTTCTATAGCGTTAGAAGATGACACTACACTTCTTCTAGAAGATGGTACGACAAATACTCCAAACTCTTCAACTGAGGGTAAACCATTCTTTGAATCTGGTGCATCTTATGCTACAACATCTTTTGATGATAAGGAAATATCAACTGATGCTTATGCAAATAATGTTGGAATTGAAACTGTTGCTGACGGAATTTTAGATTTTTCAGAGGGTAATCCATTTAGTGAAGGAACAGGGTACTAATGTTAGGATCTACCTTTTATCATCAAACAATAAGAAAATATGTAGCAGTGTTTGGAACTCTTTTCAATGATATTAATATTGAAAGGAAGAATTCAAGTGGTACTGTCGTTGAAAAATTAAAAGTTCCTCTTGCGTATGGCCCCAAACAAAAGTGGTTACTTGCTGTTCAAGATACTACTTCAGATAGAAAAGTTGTAGCGACGAGAACACCAAGAATGGGGTTTGCTATGACAGGAGTTACTTATGACTCTGCTAGGAAATTAAGTACGATTGGTAGAAATGTTGCAGCCAACACTTCTTCTACTTCTACCAATATGAATACAATGTATAATCCTGTTCCTTATAATTTTGATTTTGAATTATTCATACTTGTTAAAAATGCAGAGGATGGTACACAAATTTTAGAACAAGTACTTCCCTATTTTACACCAGAATTTAGTGTTACTGTTAATACAATTCCAGATATGAACATCAAGGCAGATATTCCTATTCTGTTAAATTCTTCTAGTGTAGCAGATGAGTATGAGGGCGATTTATCAACAAGAAGAACTATTACTTGGACTCTTTCATTTACACTTAAAGGGTTTATCTATCCAAATATTTCTTCTGGTCAAGTTATTAAAACAATTGAAGTTAATTTCCGAATTCCGGGCGAGGATACAGAAATTGAACTTCCAGAATTTATCATACATGAAGATAGTACACCAGATACTACAAACTATATACTATTAGATGGAACAAATTTAGTTATTTTTACATTACTAGAAGAAAGTCAAAGTTCTACTTCAGTAGGTGATCTTAGACTTCTTTTGGAAGATGGGGCTTTTGTATTGAATGAAGAAAGTGATAATACATACAGAACATATAATAGAGCAAGAATTGTAAACGAAAGTACTACTGATGGTGTACAAGATGCTACAATCAAGTCTCGTTACACAGTCGTTCCTGCACCACTCTCCGCAACAGCAGACTCCGATTATGGTTTCTCAGAAACTTTTGAATTTTTCGATGAAGGTAAATATAATGATCCAACTGATGGTGGAGATATAACAACATGAAGGATGTGATGCCTATGAATGTAGATGATCACTTAGATGAAATGTTAGGTATTGTAAACAAACCTAAGAAAGAAATTGTTAAGGCAGAACGATTAGTTCCTACTATTTCAGTTGATGATAGTGGCGATAGTGAAATAGATTTCCAATATGTGAGAGAGAACCTTTACAATCTCATAGAACGAGGACAAGATGGTTTGGAAGAAATGCTTGAAATTGCCAAAAGTTCTGAACATCCTCGAGCGATGGAAGTTTTTGGACAGTTAATAGGAAAACTTACTGAAACAAATAAAGAATTGTTAAATTTACATAAAACAAAAAAAGACATTTCAGCTGAAGATTCTGGCCCCAAAAATGTCTCCAATAATCTTTTTGTGGGTTCAACCGCTGAATTACAAAAATTCCTTAAAACAGGGAAAACAATAAAAGAAAATGAATAAAGAGAAGTGTGATGTCCACCAAATCTTATCTTGGAAACCCTAATCTAAAAGGCATAGGTGTCAGCGTAGATTGGACACCCGAAGCAGTTGAAGATTACAAGAAGTGTATGGAATCCCCACTATACTTCATTAAAAAATATGTTCAAATTGTAAATGTTGATCGTGGTCTAGTTCCATTTGATATGTGGGATTTTCAAGAAGACATGATAAACAATTTTCATAATGAAAGATTTGTAATCTGTAAGATGCCCAGACAGACGGGCAAATCCACTACCATAATATCCTATCTACTACATTACGTTCTATTTAATCCAGAAGTTAACGTGGCAATACTCGCAAACAAGGGTGCTGTTGCTAGAGAACTTTTGTCACGATTACAGTTGGCATACGAACATCTACCAAAATTTCTTCAGCAAGGTGTAACAGTTTGGAATAAAGGAAACATAGAACTGGAAAATGGCTCAAAGATTTTGGCGTCGGCCACTTCTGGTTCAGCAGTTCGAGGGTCTTCTTTTAACATCATTTTTCTTGATGAGTTTGCTCACGTGCCAAACACTATCGCTGAATCCTTTTTTACCTCTGTTTATCCTACCATATCTTCTGGTGAAACCACTAAAGTTTTTATTGTTTCTACTCCATTAGGTATGAATCTCTTTTATAAAATGTGGATAGATGCAGAAGAAAAACGTAACAACTATGTTCCAATAGAAGTTCACTATACTCAAGTGCCGGGGAGAGATGACAAGTGGAGACAAGAGACAATTAAAAATACTTCAGAACAACAATTCAATCAAGAATTTCTTTGTGAATTTTTAGGATCTACTCGTACTCTCATAGATGCATCAAAATTAAGATCAATGGTATTTAAGAAACCAATATTTACACAAAATGGAATTGATGTTTATGAAGATCCAATTAAAAAGGCTACATACTGTATGATTGTGGATACTGCTCAAGGTAAAGGTCAGGATTTTTCAGCATTCTCTGTTTTCGATGTTTCACAGATACCATATCGTCAAGTTGCAAAATATAGAGATAATCAAATTTCACCTATGTTATATCCAAACATTATATATCAAGTAGGAATGCGATATAACACTGCTTTTATTTTATTAGAAATTAACGATATGGGATCTCAAGTAGCAGAAACTTTACATTATGATCTTGAGTATGAAAATGTTATGATAACTTCCATGAAGGGTAGAGCTGGTCAACAAATTGGGGGTGGATTTTCAAAGAATATTCAACTTGGAATACGAACCAGTAAACAACTCAAGAGAATAGGGTGTGCGACTCTAAAGGAAATGATTGAAACGGATAAGTTAATTGTTCCAGACTTTGAGACTATTGCTGAATTAACCACCTTTGCATCTAAAAATAATTCTTATGAAGCTGAAGAAGGAACACACGATGACCTTGCAATGACACTAGTAATCTTTGCTTGGTTAGTTCAACAAAGATATTTCAAGGATATAACAGATCTTGATCTTAGACAAAAAATGTATGAAGATTTTGAAGAACAATTTGAACAGGATATGCTTCCTTTCGGTATCATTGATGACGGCCGAGAAGAAAATACATATACTGACAATACTGGTCAAGTTTGGGAAGTGTCACCCTCAGTAAGAAATTATCTTTAAACATCTGTTCCAAATCCAAAATCTGCATCAGGTTCTTCTTTGTCTTGTCTTATATCTTGAAGTAATTTTTTAGTATCTGGATGTACTCTTGTAGAGTTGTAATCTAATCTAGATTCAGATTTTGTACACACTATTAGATGTTCTGGATGTACACAAGAATTTTGTCCACAAATTTGATGTACAATATTCCCTAAAGGGATTTCTCCCTTATGATGTAGGTAAGAAAATCTATGTGCAGGTATAGATTTTCCTTGATATGAAAACATTCCATATCCCTGTTGTGTTTTTGAAGCCTTCCATGTCCAACAACCACTTCCTGT
>MDSV01202982.1_pt1 | contig 13902 bp, 14 predicted proteins | sample 810851 | NCBI WGS metagenome assembly MDSV01 (sample SAMN05326640, study PRJNA326480) | marine metagenome | isolation source: seawater | place: Atlantic Ocean: North East | collected 2012 | reverse complement strand
TTGTTCATTATTACTATATTCTAACAGATAGTGATTTAATTTTAAATTATCGACTAAATTTCGTGAATTTATAGCTAATTTTCAAAAACAGAATTATTTTATTATATTTGCCAAATAAACGTTGGAAAATGTCGTTTATTTGAGTGATCAGGTTGTTGTGATTTTATTTAATATTACAAAAGTGTTATAATAAATTTTTCCAAAAAAAAATTAATGACCAAAAAAAATAAAAATAGTTACCAGGCAGATTCGATAAAGGTTTTAAAAGGTCTTGAAGCAGTCAGAAAACGTCCAGGTATGTATATTGGTGATACCGATGATGGTACTGGATTACATCACATGGTATACGAAGTCGTTGATAATGCGATTGACGAAGCGTTGGCTGGATATTGTAAAAATATTGAAATAAATATTAATGACGATGGATCCGTTGCAGTTTCTGATGATGGTAGAGGCATACCAGTAGATATTCACAAAACTGAAAAAAAATCTGCTGCAGAAGTTATAATGACTCAACTACACGCTGGAGGTAAGTTCGATCATGACTCTTACAAAGTTTCAGGCGGACTTCATGGTGTGGGTGTATCTGTTGTAAATGCTTTATCAGAAAAATTAGAATTAACAATAGAAAGGGATGAAAAAAAATATTTTATAGAATTTAAGAATGGTGATTCTTTAAAACCACTTAAAGAAATTGGAAAATCAAAAAAATCTGGAACAACAATAAAATTTTTACCTTCAAAAGAAATTTTTTCTTCAACTAAGTTCAGTTCAGTAGTAATCCAAAAAAGAATGAGAGAATTATCTTTTTTAAATAGAGGAATTTCAATAACTGTAAATGACGCAACTACAAAAAAAATTAAATCTGTTAATTTTAAATTTGATGGTGGGATAGTAGAATTTGTTGAGTATTTAGATGAAAAGAGAACTCCAATAATAAATAAAAATGAAAAGAATTTATTTAAAAACCCAATTTATATTGAGGGTAATAAAACTGAAGTTAATGTAGAATGCTCACTTAAATGGAATGCAGGTTATACTGAAGATATTTATCCATATACGAACAATATATATCAAAAAGATGGAGGCACTCATCTTTTGGGTTTTAGAAGCGCTTTAACTAGAGTTATTAATAAATACGCATCCGAACAAGGTCTATTAAAAAAAAATAAAATTAGTTTATCTGGAGAGGATATTAAAGAAGGTCTTACGTGCGTGTTGTCAGTCAAAATTCCTGACCCAAAATTTTCATCTCAAACTAAAGATAAACTTGTTTCATCTGAAGTTAGAAATATTGTTGAAACAATTATTAATGAGAAATTATCAATTTGGTTCGATCAAAATCCTGCAATCTCTAAAACAATTTTATCAAAGATTATTCAAGCCGCTGTAGCCAGAGATGTTGCAAGAAAAGCAAGAGAAAATGTTAGAAGGAAAGGTGCTTTGGAATTAACAGGTTTGCCTGGTAAACTGGCAGATTGTCAAAATTCAAAGCAAGAAGGAACAGAATTGTTTATAGTAGAGGGGGATTCAGCCGGAGGTTCAGCAAAACAAGGTAGGAACAGAGAAAATCAAGCCGTTCTTCCATTAAGAGGAAAAATATTAAATACATACATAGATGCAAGTAGCATTAAAAACAAAAATGGTAATGGAAAAGATTTAAAAACAAAAGTTTTATCAAAAATGGTATCTTCAAATGAGATACTAACTCTAATAAATGCTTTAGGTCTAGATCCTAAAAATGATGAAATAGATCTTAAAGATTTAAGGTACGGAAAAATAATAATAATGACCGATGCCGATGTTGACGGATCACATATAAGAGCGTTATTATTGACTTTTTTTAATAACGAACCATTTAAAAAACTAATAGAAAATGGACATATTTATTTAGCTCAACCACCTCTGTTTAAAATTAATAAAGGATCGAAGGGAATATACATTAAGGATGAAATAGAATTAGAAAAATATATCATAGAAAATTCAAAAATCTTAAAAACATCTAAAAGAGGATCAAAAGATTTTGATAGAAAAATTATAGACGAAAAATCAAAACTTAATATTCAAAGGTTCAAAGGACTTGGAGAGATGAATCCGGAAGAACTATGGAATACTACATTAAATCCAGACACAAGAACCCTATTGCAAGTAAAATACTCTAAAAATACTAAAGAAGATTATAAATTAATAGATACTTTAATGGGTAACGATGTATCGGCAAGGAAGAACTTTATTATAGATAATGCTATCAATGTATCAAATTTAGATATTTAGTAATCCAATGATCAGCAATGTATCTAATAAAAGTTACTCATTGAACAAATCGACATATGTTAATTTAAGATGGATTGCAATTCTTGGCCAAATTTTAACAATTAATATTGTTAAATTTATACTTGATTTTGAATTCAACTTTATATTAGCAAATATTATAGTTTTACTTGGCGCATTAAGTAACTTGTTTTTAATTTATTACTTCAAGAAAATTCAACTATCTGAAAAAGTTTCACTGTTTTTTTTAATTTTAGACATATTTCAATTAAGTTTTCTTTTATATTTAACTGGAGGTACAATTAATCCATTTTCGATATTTTTGTTAATACCCAGCATATTTGCTGCATCAAGTTTGAATATTAAGAGTAATTTATTTATTATTTCTCTTACTTTTTTAAGTATTATTATTCTATCATTTTATCACCATGAACTTCCATCTCCATTAGATACATATATTTTTAATAAATATTATTACTACTCATTTCCTGTTGCATTATTGATTGCATTAGTTTTTTTAAACTATTTTGCTTTTAGTTTTGGAAATGAGTCTAGATTAAGAAAAGAAGCTTTGGATAAAATTCAAGAAGTAATGGCAAAAGAGCATGAACTTGTTTCTCTTGGCGGACAAGCCGCAGCAGCCGCACATTCGTTAGGAACGCCATTATCAACTATCAAAATTATAAGCAGTGAACTGTCAAATCAAATTAAGGATAACAGCGATTTAAGTGAGGATGTAAAACTTTTAGAAAGTCAAGTCGATAGATGCAACAAAATTTTAAAAAAATTAACACTAAATCCATCAATAGAAGATGATTTTATTGGAAACGATATAAGTCTAAAAGAATATATAAGTCAAATAATTAAATCTTATGAAGAAATATCTGAAAAAGAATTTATAGTTAAACATGATCAAGACTATAATTCTTTTAAGATTAAAAGATCAATTGAACTAGTTTATGGAATTAGAAATTTTATTGGTAATGCAAATAAATTCTCAAAAAATAAAATTTTTATAACCCTAAAAAGCGATAATGAATTTTCAGAGATCATCGTTGAAGATGATGGTGAAGGATTTCCAAAAAATATTTTAAATAAAATTGGTGAGCCATATTTAAAACCTAGAAAAACAGAAAAAAAACTATCAGGTTTAGGTCTAGGCATTTTTATTGGAAAGACTTTATTAGAAAAAAATTATGCAAAAGTTAATTGTCAAAATTCTGAAACAAGAAATGGTGCAGAAGTAAGTATAAAATGGGAAAATGAAGACTTGAAAAAAATTTAATGAAATTTTTTTTTATTATAAAATAAATTACTCAATTGACTAATCATCACATCACCTAGTTCTTGTACATCTGAAATTTTTATAGCTTTTTGATAATATCTTGACACATCATGCCCAATCCCTATGGCAATTAGCTCTATTTCATTTTTACTTTCAATTGATTTTACCATTTTTTTTAAATGTTTTTCTAAATAATCACCAGAATTTACCGACAATGTCGAATCATCTACTGGAGCACCATCAGATATCACCATTAGTATTTTTCTTTCCTCTTTTCTTTTTTTTAATCTGTTATATGCCCATCCTATTGCTTCTCCATCAATATTTTCTTTTAAAATTCCCTCTTTAAGCATTAGGCCTAAGTTTTTTTTTGCCTGTCTCCAGTGCGTATCTGCACTTTTATAGATTATGTGTCTTAGATCGTTTAATCGTCCAGGGTTTTTTACTTTACCTTTTTTATTCCATTCGTCCCTGCTTTGTCCTCCCTTCCAATTTTTTGTTGTAAATCCCAAAATTTCGACTTTAACAGAGCATCTTTCCAATGTTCTGGATAATATATCAGCACATAATGCGGCTATAGTAATTGGTCTTCCTCTCATAGAGCCAGAGTTATCTATTAGTAAAGTTACTATAGTATCCTTAAATTCTTGGTCCTTTTCTTTTTTAAAAGATAATGAATTATAGGGGTCTATAATTATTCGAGGAAGTTTAGAACTATCTAATAAACCTTCTTCTAAATCAAATTCCCAAGATCTATTTTGTTTGGCTAGCAACTGTCTTTGTAGTTTATTTGCGAGTTTAGTTATAAGATCTTGAAAAGATATTAATTGTTGGTCTAAATTTTTTCTAAGTTTATTTATTTCTTCTACACTCTCTAAATTTTCAGCTTTAGCAATCTCATCGTAGCTTGAAGTAAATATATTATAATCACCATCATTATTACTATTATTAGTTTTTTGAATAAATTTTTCTGAGCTCACCTTTTCTGATTCAGCATCTGTTAATTGCTGATCTTGATCATATTCATTTAAATCACTATCAGCATCCATTCCTACTTGCTCTTCTTGTTGATTAGCGCTTTCTTGATCGGCTTGATTTTCACTTTCAGAATCTTGATTTTGTTGATTTTCATCGCTATTTTCATCACTTTCTTTATTCTGTTCATTATCTGTGTCAAAAATCTCCATATCATTTAGAATTTTAGAAAATGTCTTATTGTATGCTTGCTGATTATAAATATTTTTTTTTAAAAATTGCACATTATTTTTCATAGCATAGTCCAATTCTTTCTGCCAAAAACTCAAAATTTTTTGAGATAATGGATTAAGTTTCAAATCAAAAAAATTTTTTAGCATATACAGCTCAAAAGCCTCAACAATATTAACATCATCTTTGCTATTTAATTGATCTTTTTTTTTCGTATCAATTATGTGACTATAATTATTTGATAAATTTTTATATATTCCCTTGAGCATTTTTGATCCAAGAAGTTCGTACCTGATTTTTTCAGCCAAATCATATAATGTTTTACATGAGGAATTTCTAGGTAAGTTTTTTTGATATATTTCTTTATTTGAAAACTTTCTTTTTAAAGCTTCAGAGTCGGTTTCAGCTCTAATTTTTGTAAAATCTTGCTTAGAATTTAAATTTTCAAGATCAAAAAAATTGAAATTTTTTGAATTAAAATCCTGTTTTAATTTTGGATTTAATAAATCATCTTCGGAAATAACTTTTACAGTTGATATTAGAGCTTGTCTGAATTTTTCTTTTAAATTTTGGTCTTTTTTCATTTATATCTGAATATTTATCATAGATTCTGGTAAATCTTCACCAAAGCATCTTTGATAGTATTCAGCGATTGTATTTTTTTCCACGTCATCACACTTATTTAAAAATGTAACTCTAAACGCATATCCTGTATCTTTAAATATTTCAGAGTTTTCAGCCCAATGAAGAACTGTTCTAGGGCTCATAACCGTAGAAATATCTCCTGCGATGAAACCTTTTCTAGTTAAAGATGCAACTTTAATCATATTGGCAACCTTTTCTTTTCCTTTAGCGGTAACTAGATTTTTATTTTTTGAAAGAATAATTTCCATTTCTTTTTCAAGACTTAAATAGTTCAATGTTGTTACTATATTCCATCTATCCATTTGACCTTGGTTAATTTGTTGGGTACCATGATAAAGTCCGGTAGTATCTCCTAATCCAACTGTATTCGTCGTAGCAAATAATCTAAAATATTTATTTTGTTTAATAACTTTATTTTTATCCAATAAAGTAAAATTTCCCTCAGCCTCAAGCACCCTTTGGATAACAAACATAACATCTGGTCTTCCCGCATCATACTCGTCAAACACTAACGCAACTGAATTCTGAATTGCCCAAGGTAAAATTCCTTCTTTAAACTCTGTAACTTGCTTTCCATCTTTAATTACTATTGCATCTTTTCCGATCAAATCTATTCTACTTACATGACTATCTAAATTAATTCTTACACAAGGCCAATTTAATCTTGCAGCAACTTGTTCGATATGTGTTGATTTTCCAGTTCCATGATACCCTTGGACTAATACTCTTTTATTAAAAGAAAAACCCGATAAAATTGCCAATGTAGTATCTCTATCAAATTTGTAAGTATCATCTATTTCAGGGACAAAGTCATTTTTTTTAGAAAATCCCTCTATCTCCATTTCGGAATCTATTCCAAAAATCTGTTTAACCGATAGTTTAATATCAGGTTTAATATCTAAGTTATGCATTACTTTTTCCTTTGTATGTATTTTTTAACTGAGTATAAGCTAAAGTGATTACCTTTAATTTATCTTCGTATTTCTTATTTCCAGAATTCATATCAGGGTGAAATTTTTTAACAAGTGTTTTAAATTTTTTTTGAATTATATCCCATTTAAGTCCAATCGGAACCCCTAAAATACTAAATGCTTTTATGTCGCTTGAATTAAAAGTATATTTTTTTGAATTATTAATTTCCTCAAATTTTGATTTGTTAAGTTCGTCGTTTAATGCATTATTCCACAATATTTTAAAAAAATTATCAGAAGATCCAAAACTTTGAGTAGGTTTATGCCAAGTTAGATCAGATTTTAGAAAATTAAAAATTTGATCATCATTCATTCCCTCGAAATAATTCCAATTTTTGTTAAACTCTTTTATATGTGTTAAACATAAAAGTCTATATTTCTTACTGTTATCTTTTTCTACTGGAGCCTTGTACTCCCCATAATTAGAACAATTATGCCAGTCGCAAATATTTTTCATGTTATACTATTATAACATGAATATAAATAAACTTAGCCAAATTTTAAAAGAAAAACTTAAAAAAAATCTAAATTTAAAATTTATAGAAATAGAAGATAAAACTTATCTTCATAATAATCACTCAAGTCATCAAAAGGGTAAATTTCATATAAAAATAATATTAGAATCATCTGAGATAAAAAAAATGAGCCGAATTGATGCAAATAGAAAAATTAACAGTTTAATTAATGACGAAATTGAGAAATATATTCATTCTATTCAAATTTTAATTTTGTAGTAACGAAAATAAGAAATTTCGAATCTGCTGCTCTGTAAAATGATAATTTACAATTGGTCTATTTATTTTTCCTAAAAGAATTAGATTGATCTTAGATGATACGTTTTTTTTGTCAGATCTCATAAATCTAATAATTTTTTCAACATCTTTTAATTTAAAAAATTTTTTTAAATCATATTTTTCTTTTAGGCGATCAATATGATTTATAATTTCCTTAGCGTCTTTTTTATTTATGAATTTTTTTTTCTGACTAAATTGAATAGCTGTCTTTATTCCAAGAATTACAGCCTCTCCGTGATTTAGTTTTTTTGAAAAATTAAGAGTCGCCTCAAAGGCATGCGCAAATGTATGACCTAGATTAAGTATTTTTCTTAATCCTTTCTCCTTTTCATCTTTTTGAACTATATCTTTTTTGACTTTGCAACTTTCTATAATTGCTTTTTCTATAAAAGGTTTTTTAAGTTTAATTATTTTTTCTAAATTTTTATTTAAAAATAGAAAATTTTTTTTTCTACTTATTAAACTATGTTTAAAAATTTCACCATATCCACAAATAATTTCTCTACTAGGCAAAGATTCTAACAAGGAAATATCAGAGACCACCAAATCGGGTTGGTAAAATGACCCTACTAAATTTTTCCCATATTTATTATTAATTCCCGTCTTACCCCCAATGGAAGAGTCAACCTGAGCTAAAAGTGTAGACGGAATATTAACGAACCTTAAACCTCTTTTATATATACTCGAAACAAATCCTACAATGTCCCCTGTTATACCTCCACCAATAGCAATTACACAATCATTTCTATTAAAGTTATTTTTAAATAGTAAATTTAATAAATTATCTACAGTAGAAAATTTTTTATTTATTTCATTTGCTTTAAATTTTTTTATAAAGATATTTTTTTTGGATCTGCTTAAATTAATTTTAGACAAGTGTTTATTTGGGATATTACTATCGATTACAATTAAGCATTTATTAAAAATTAATTTATTTTTTTTTTAATATTATATTTAGTTTATTTAGGAGATTTCTTCCTATTATTATAGAATATGATTTACTGTCTGTATTAATATTTAATTTACTTATTTTCATAAATTTTTATTATTTTATTTACTATCTCATTTTGATCTAAATTTTCACAACTAATTTTAAAATCAGCTTTTTCGTAAACTTTTGATCTTTCATAAATTAATTTTATTATTTGATCTTCACTAAGATCATTAATCAAGGGTCTTTTTTTACTATTTTTTATTCTTTTAGCAATAACAGGTGCTTCCCAGTGTAACCAGAAAGAAATACATTTATCTAATACCTTCTTTTGAATTTTTTTATTTAAAAATCCCCCACCACCTAACGAAATTATATTTGAATTTTTATTTAATATTTGCATTGTAATTTTTTCTTCAATTGCTCTAAAATAAGACTCACCTTTTTTATTAAAAATTTCTCTAACAGAAATTTTTTCTTTCTTTTCAATTTCGATATCACTATCAGCGAACTTTAACCTAAGCTTTTTTGAAATTTGGCGCCCGATAGTAGTTTTGCCAGATCCCATCATGCCAATTAACACCAAATTTTTCTTTAGATTCATAAGTTTCTCAGTTGAAAAAACACAAATATGTCTTATTTTGAAATTATTTAATTTATATGGAATTTAGAAGAAATACAAGAGGAACAGGTCTAAGTACAATTGGAAAATTAATAGTTAAAATTTCAATTTTTCTAATATTTATTTTTATTACGATTACTCTAGTTGATAAAATTGATTTTCCTGCTCCAAATAAAAAAATAGAAAAAATTATGTCTAATGAAAATTTTAAAATTGTTAAGTAATTTTATTATTTTTATTATTTTCTTGGTTATTCTACAACCATTTAAGTATTTATCAGCAAATGAACCTGTAGATATATGGAACTTAGACAAAAAAAATATTGAGAATAAAAAAGTTTTTGAAAATAAAGAAGATACTCAATCGATATATCAACTAGAACCAACTGATTTATTAAATAATGATGTTATCAAAGATGAAGATCTTATTAATAGTGATATTTCATTAATAGGTTTATATGATCCCGAAATTTATAGTCTATCAATTGACATGTGGACAAATTCTGATGGTAAAAATATAAAGTCAATTTTAGATAGAATAAATCAAGAAAGTATTTCAAGAGATGCAAATTTAATTTTGGATATCGCTTTACTAACAAATTCATATCCTCCAAATAAAAATATAAATCAAGAAGAATTTTATGATTTTAAAATCAATTATTTAAAAAAAAAAAATGACTTAGATTTAATTAAAAAATTTGTAAATAATAACCCCGATTTAAAAAAAAATATTGATTTAATAAAATTTTATTCTGATCAATTTCTATCTTATTCAGATATTGATAACGCATGTTCTATTTTTGATAGTAATAAAATATTTAATGATAGCTATTTAACAAAATTTAAAATTTATTGTTTAATTCACAATAACAATAGAGACGAAGCTCAACTTATATATGATTTAATTATTGAGAGTGGTTTTAAAGATAAATTTTTTGAAGATAAATTTAATTTTCTAATGGGATATAGTACAGAAACTACCAAAAAAATATCAGAGAAGAATATATTAGAATTTCATTTATCTCATAGAACAAATATGCAATTTGATTTTTTACCAGACGAAAATACAAACCAAATAATCTGGGATTATCTCTCATCTTCAAATTTACTTGAAGATGTAAATCTTATCGACTTGGAAAATGAAGAGAAAATTAAAGTTGTTGAGAAAGCAACTCATCAAAAAAACTATAGAGAAATTGATTTATTTAATTTATATAAAAGATTTCAGTTTAATATTAATCAATTATTGACAGTTCAAGATAGTTACAAACTAATGCCCACTTTTAAAGGCAGAGCTTTACTTTACCAAAAACTATTGCTTTCTAAAGATGACAATGAAATATTAGATTTATCATTCAGGTTAAAATCATCTTTTAAAGATGATGGCATAGAAAATGCTTTTAATGATGAATTAACTCGGTTTTTAAAACTAGTAGATGGTGACAATGTGCCCTCTAATTATACAAGTTTTTATGAAAAAAATATGAATTTAAACAAAGATAATGAAGATAAAAAAATTAAATTGAATAATAAAATTATACACCAGTCTAAACTAATTAATTATTTTTTGAACAAACAGAATATTCAAAAAACAGAAAAAGATTTAAATGATTTACTTAAAAAAGTAAAAAAAAATAAGAAATATTTTATTTCAAAAAAAGATATTATTTTAATTGAAACTTTAAAGTCAGATGGCATAACAGTTGAAAAAAAATATAAAAATTTATATGAGATAAATAGCAATATTCCTAATGATATTGTTGAATTAATTGAAAATTCTGAGATGGGAATGGTCCTTTTGAGATTAGTGGAAATTATTGGGCAGGATGAGATAAATAATTTGGATATAGATACTATAGAATTTATTATTAGTGCTTTAAACAGAATGAATATGGATGTAATTAGAAATAAAATAATATTGGAAATTATGCCATTAAGAGTTTAATTTATAATAAAAATGACAATAAAAACAATATTAACAGAGCCAAATAAAATTTTAAGACAAATCTCAAAACCAGTGATTTCAGTGGGAGATGAAGAAAGAAGATTGATGGATGATATGCTAGAAACAATGTATGCAGCAAAAGGGATTGGTTTAGCAGCAATTCAGATAGGAGTGCCAAAAAGAATAATTGTTATGGATATATCTTCTGATAAAGAAAAGAAAAATCCAATGTATTTTGTTAATCCAGTAATAAACAATAAAAATTCTCAAAAATCAATTTATGAAGAAGGATGCCTGTCTGTTCCAAATCAATTTGCAGAAATTGATAGACCCAAATCCTGTGACATAGAATATATTGATTATAATGGCAAGAAAGAAAATTTATCTGCAGATGGTTTGCTTGCCACTTGCATACAACACGAAATGGATCATCTAGAAGGAATATTATTTATTGATTATTTATCTAAACTAAAAAAATCAATGATACTAAAAAAACTTTCTAAGAATAAGCCTGATAGAATTGTTGTTTAGCAAATGCTAAAAAATATTGTTTTTATGGGTACACCAGAATTTTCAGTCCCAATCCTAAAATCTTTATATCAAAATGGTTACCCTATAAAGACAGTTTATACCCAAGCACCTCAGAAATCAAATAGAGGACAAAAAATTAATAAATCTCCAATACATAAAATTTCAGAATTACTAAATTTAGAGGTTCGAACACCTATCACATTTAAGAATAACAAAGAAGAATTCGAATACTTAAAAAAAATAGATGCTGATTTAGTTATTGTGGTAGCTTATGGTCAACTAATTCCCGAAAGTTTTTTAAAACTTGCAAAAAAAGGGTTTATAAACGTACATGCTTCACTATTACCTAAGTGGAGAGGAGCTGCTCCAATTCAAAGAGCTATTATGAATTTAGATGATAAGACAGGAATTAGTATTATGAAAATTACTAAAGAGCTTGATTCTGGACCAATTTGTAATTTATATAAAATAGATTTAAGCAAAACAGATAATAGTAAAATGATTTCTGAAAAATTATCTAATTTAGCTTCTATAAAAATTTTAGATAACATAGATGCCATAGACGAAAATAGAGCAGTTTTTAAAAATCAAGAGGAAAATTTAGCAACTTACGCAAAGAAAATAAAAAAAGATGAAGCTAAAATAGATTGGTCATTACAAGCGGAGAAAATAATAGCAAAAATCAATGGTTTATATCCTGCTCCAAGCGCTTGGTTTTTATTCAAAGGCGAGAGATATAAAGTTTTAGAGGCGGAAATAAGTGATACAAATGGATTACCGGGAATAGTATTAGATGAGAAATTAAAAATTGGCTGTGGAAATAAGTCTATAAATATAATGACAATTCAAAGAGAAGGAAAAAAAATACAAAAAGTATCAGAATTTATGCTTGGCACAAAAATTAAGCAAGGGTCAAACTTGAACTAATGTTTAGGTACCATTTACTTATTGAGTATGAAGGTACAAAATTTATTGGGTGGCAATCTCAGCCCACCGGCCCATCAATACAAAAACTAATTCAAAAAATTATCTCAAAACTTCTAAAAGAAAAAGTTGTTTTAATTGGCGCAGGAAGAACAGATGCAGGTGTACATTCTTATGGCCAGGTTGCTCATTTTGATACAAAAAAAAAAAATTTAAATAAGCATCGCTTTTTAGGCTCAATGAATTTCTTTTTAAATAAAAAACTTATAAGCATAGTTGATTTAAAAAAAAAAAATAATAAATTTCATTCAAGATTTTCTGCAAAAAAAAGAATTTATAATTATGTTATATTTAATAGAACAAGTATGCCATCTATTGATAAATATCGAGGGTGGCATGTTAAAAATAATTTGAATTTGAAATTAATGAAACGCGGTGCAAAATATTTTGAAGGCACACATGATTTTTCTGCATATAGATCTTCTAAATGCTCTGCTAAAAGTCCAGTTAGAACTATAAGCTTTGTGAAAATTAGAAAATCAAAAAACAAAATTGAAATCAAATTTCAATCTAAATCTTTTCTTCAACAACAGGTAAGGTCTATGGTTGGATGTTTGAAGTATTTAGGAGAAAATAAGTGGAGCCTTCAAAAATTTAGGAAAGTTTTATCTTCAAGAAAACGAAATTTATGTGCACCTCCAGCTCCTGCGCATGGATTATATTTGGAAAAAATTATCTACTAACTATTTTATCTTTTTTAAATTTTTTATTTATTCTCCAACGTGAACCTTCACGAACTATATAACCAACGCATTTTTTAGAACCACAATTACAAGGGAATTGCTTATAGTCTGAGTCGTACCCAAATCCATAATCACAAGTAAGCTCCTCACCTTTTTTAATATCCCTTATTGCTGTTACCCAAAGTTTTAAACCTTTTCCATCATAATCACAATTATTTGAACATGAATGATTTATTAAACGAGCAACGTTCCAAGATACATCTCCATCCAAATCGTATCTACTATTTAGGTTAAATAAATAAATTGGTTTATTATTATCAAATTTTTCAGACTCTTCAGTTTGTTTTTTAGTAATTATTTTACCAATATAATCTATTATTCTGGTGCCTTCTTTTATATCTTTAGTTGCATAAAGACCATGGCCTTTTCTATCTATTTTTGTTTTTCCAATTTTATAAAGTTTCATCTTTAAAAATTTCATAAGGAATTTTTTAAATATTTCAATTAAATTCTAGAAGTGCGTTAACATGCATGGTTGTACTTTCTACAAGCGCCTGTAAGTCATAGCCACCTTCCAATATAGATACAACTTTGCCTGAACAAAAATCTTTTGACAATTTTAATGTTCTTTTAGTAATTTGATAAAAATCCTTTGACGTGAGTTGAAATTGAGCTAAGGGATCATCTTTATGAGCATCAAAACCCGCACTAAATAATATAAACTCTGGCTTAAATTCTTTAATTTTTTTAAGAACAAATTCGTAAGCATTTAGATAATCCGAGGAATTTGTTCCTGCGGGTAGCGGAATATTATAAATATTATTATATTTCCCCTTTTGGTTTTCAGTTCCTGTTCCGGGGTAAAATGGATATTGATGTGTTGAAATATATAATACTTTTTCATTATTATAAAAAATATCTTGAGTTCCATTTCCATGATGAACATCAAAATCAACAATTGCCACTTTTTTATATTTATATTTTTCTAATAAATAGTGAGCACCTATAGCTACATTATTATAGATGCAAAATCCC
>MDSV01181971.1_pt1 | contig 13903 bp, 13 predicted proteins | sample 810851 | NCBI WGS metagenome assembly MDSV01 (sample SAMN05326640, study PRJNA326480) | marine metagenome | isolation source: seawater | place: Atlantic Ocean: North East | collected 2012 | reverse complement strand
CTCTGATTGTGTATTAGATACTGTTAATAAAATTATAGATCATCGTATTGACAATCTTTCTAATAAGTTTTCATTAAGTAAACCAGTTTTACCTCAATTACCTGTTATTCCTCTTGGTTTAGATAAAGATGACTTCAATTATTCTGATGAATTTAAAAAAAATTCTAGAGCGGATTTAGGTATAAATGAGGGTGATATAGTTTTAGTCTATGTAGGTAGATTAAGCTTTCATGCAAAAGCACATCATCTCCCAATGTATTTAGCACTTGAGAAGTGTTCTAAAGATTTAAAAAAAGATCAGAATATTCATATTATTCAAACAGGATGGTTTGCTAACGATTATGTTAAAGAGTCATTTATTAAAGAGGGTAAAGAAATATGCCCATCTGTAAAATTTCATTTTCTTGATGGTAAAAATCAAGAAAATAAACATAAAACATTATCTGCTGGAGATATTTTTATATCTCTAAGTGACAATATACAAGAAACATTTGGATTAACGCCTTTAGAAGGAATGGCCTCTGGTTTACCAGTATTAGTAAGCGACTGGAATGGCTATCGCTCAACTGTTAGAGATAATATAGACGGGTTTAGAGTGAAAACATACTCACTCGGGGAAGGTTTAGGTACTGATATTGCTTATAGACATATGATGGATTTTATAAATTATGATAATTATATCGGGATGTCTGTCCAACGAGTTGCTATTGATGTATCTGATTGTATTCAAAAACTTTCTATCTTAATAAAAGATAAAGATAAAAGATTAAAATTTGGCAATGAAGGTAAGAGAAGGGTAAAGGAAGTATTTGATTGGCCAATTATATTAAAACAATATAGAGAGCTTTCTGATGAATTAGATCAAATACGTATTTCAGAGAGTAAGAATTTTAAAGAGTTCTGCTCTCCATCACTTCCTAGTGACAATTTAGATCCTTTTTATATATTTTCTTCTTATCCTTCAGAGGTATTAAATAAAACTGATATTTTTTATAGAACAGATGACATTAATGCTGTTTCGATAAAGAAATTATTAGATTATGTTAGCGTTAGTTATGCAAGTTATTACATTCCTAAAGAGGAAGACTTAGTTTTAGTTTATAGTTCTTTTAAGAATAATAATGGTTTATCTTTAGAAGAAATACTCAATAAGACTAATTTAGATGATAATATGGCCTCAAAAGCTCTTATTTGGCTTTTAAAATATGGTTATATTAGTTCTTTAGGAGAATAAAGTGGGTAAAAAGCAAATATTATTTATACATCAAAACTTTCCTGCCCAATTTAAATCATTGGCTCCGTATCTATCAGGTTTCAAAGAATATGAAATTCATACTTTATCTTGGAAAAAAATAAATAAAGAAGACAGTATTAAAGACCAAGAAAATTTTAATAATATGAAAAATATAACTCATCATCAGTATGAAGTTACAACTGGATCTTCTAAAAATATTGTTAAACTAGCTCAAGAATTTGAAACAAAAATGATAAGAGCTGATGCAGTTGCAAAAAAATGTTTTAAATTAAAGGAGCAAGGGATTAATCCGGAGTTGATAATTAATCATCCAGGTTGGGGTGAAACAATGTTTATTAATGAAATTTGGCCCAATAGTAAGAAACTTTCATATTTTGAATTTTATTATAACACTAAAAATTCAGATGTAGATTTTGATGAAGAATATAAGGATACAAATGAATATGAACTAAATACAAAATTAAGAGCACGAAACACGGCCTTAGTTATGCCTTATCTTGATTCAGATATGATAATAGCGCCTACTAATTTTCAAAAATCTACTGCACCAGATTCATTTAGAAATAAAATAAGTGTAATTCATGATGGTATTGATACTGAAAATATTAAACCTGGTAACAAGAATGAATCTATTGATCTTGAGTATGATGTTGGCAAAGGTTCTAGAAAAAAAATAAGATTAACAAAAAAAAATAAGATTATAACTTTTGTAAATAGGAATCTAGAGCCATATAGAGGTTACCATTCGTTTATGAGGGCTTTACCAAAAATCCAAAAAGAACATCCTGATGCTTATGTCTTAATTATTGGTGGTGATAGTTATAGTTATGGGCCGCCACCTCCAAAATCTAATGAATTACATTTAAAGAGCTATAAACAAATTTATTATCATGAGGTAAAGGATAAATTAATAGATAAGGAAAAATTAATTTACTTAGGAAAAGTTAATTATAATAGCTACTTAAGTCTTGTAGATTTATCGTCTGTGCATGTTTATCTAACATATCCTTTTGTTCTTTCTTGGTCGATGCTTGAGGTAATGGCTTTAGAAAAATTAGTCATTGGTTCAAAAACAAAGCCTGTCCAAGAAGTTATTATGGATAAAGAAAATGGCTTATTAGTAGATTTTTTTGATATTGATGAAATTTCTAAAACAGTTAATGATGTTTTGAGCAATCCTAAAAAGTATGAAAAAATAAAAAAAAATGCACGAAAGACAATTATTAAAAATTACGACTTAAAAAATAATGCTTTACCAAAACAATTTAATTTAATTAAGGAGCTTCTCAATGACTAAAGAAAAAACATTTGAAGAGGTTAAGCAAATAGAAATTAAAAATTTTAATGATAATAGAGGTTATTTTTCTGAAACATATAATAAAGATTTTCTATTAAAGCATGGCATCAAAGATGATTTTATTCAGGATAACGAATCATTTTCATTAAAATTAAATACTTTAAGAGGATTACATTTCCAATTACCTCCATATGAACAATCAAAACTTATAAGAGTTATAAAAGGTTCAATATTAGATGTTTTTATTGATTTACGAAGAAGCTCAGAAATGTATGAAAATTTTGGCAGTATTAAGCTAACTAAAGAAAGCGGTTTATTATATATTCCAGCTGGATTTGCGCATGGATTTCTTACCCTTTCTGATGAAACTTTAATATCTTATAAAGTTAATAATCACTATAATAAAGAAGCTGAACTGGGCATAAGATGGAATGACCCGTTTTTTGCAATTAATTGGCCTAGTAATTCTAAAGAGATAATCTTATCTGAAAAAGATAATAATTTACCTTTATGGGATAATATTAAAGATAAAGCTAATTTCTAAGGAGTTTTTTTGAAAAAGAATAATTTTTTAATAACTGGTGGGTATGGTTTTATAGGTTCATGTTTGGTGCGTGAATTATTAAAGAATCAAGATAATAGAATTTGTAATATCGATAAATTATCTTACTCTTCATCCATAGATTCAATAAAGCCTAATGGCGAAGATAATTATAAATTTAAAAAAATCGATATTGTAGAATCAAATAAGATAAAAGAAGTTATCTCTGAGTTTGAGCCCGATTATATTATTCATTTAGCGGCAGAATCTCATGTTGATAGATCTATTGATAATCCGGATCAATTTATTAAATCAAATATAAATGGGACCTATAATCTTTTAAATGAAGGTTACCATTATTGGAAATTATTGCCGGATGATAAGAAGCTATCCTTTCGTTTTATTCATGTATCTACTGATGAAGTTTATGGATCTTTAAGTGAAAAAGAATCAGCATTTCTTGAGAATAGTGTTTATAAACCAAATAGTCCTTATTCAGCCTCTAAAGCCTCTTCTGACCATTTAGTTTACTCTTGGTATAAAACATATTCATTTCCTATAAATATTGTAAATACTTCTAATAATTACGGACCTTGGCAGTTTCCAGAAAAATTAATTCCACTCGTTATAAGTAAATGTTTGAAGGGAGAAAAAATTCCAATTTATGGAAATGGATTACAAATTAGAGATTGGATTAGAGTTGAGGATCATGTAAATGGATTATTGACAGTTCTTGATAAAGGAATTATCGGCGAAAAATACAATATTGGAGCAAATTGTGAAAAAACAAATTTACAAGTTGTTCATGACATTTGTTCTATTTTAGATGAAGTTATTCCAAACAAAGAATATAAATATAATACACTGATTAATTTTGTTGAAGATAGACCTGGGCATGATCAACGTTATGCAATTAATAGCAATAAGTTAAAAAATTTGGGTTGGAATCCTTCTGTTTCTTGGGAAGAGGGTATAAAGGATGTTATTAATTGGTATCTTAATAATAAAAATTTCTTAAATTTAGAAAATAATGGAACCTATTCTGGTGAAAGACTTGGTAGATTATAATCTTAAAGTTTTGGTTACAGGAGGTTCTGGCCAGATTGGCTCAGAAATTAAGAATTTAAATAAGAATCTATCTTTTAATTTTCATTTTCCAGAATCTAATGAATTAAACCTGTTAGATTTAGACTCAATTAGCAGTTATTTGAACAATAATAACTTTGATCTAATTATTAATTTAGCAGCTTTTACAGCAGTTGATTCTGCAGAAGAGAATAAAAAAAATGCTAATATAGTTAATCATTTAGCTGCCGGAATTATTGCTTCTGAAGCAAGAAAAAGAGAGATAGGTTTAATTCATGGTTCTACTGATTATGTTTTTGGTAATACAGGCGGTCCATACGGAGCTTATGACAAGAAGGAGCCGATTAATTATTATGGGACCACAAAAAGTTTAGGAGAAGATTCTGTTTTAAATGAATATGAAAAAAGTATTGTTATAAGATTTGCATCTGTATTTAGTGAGTATGGAAATAATTTTATAAAAAGAATCTTAAAGAGCCTTATTAAAGAAGAAATAGTAAAAGTTGTTTCTGATCAAAAAATATCCCTGACTTATGCAGGAGATTTTTCAAAGAATATTATAGAAATTATTAATTTTTATAATAATTTAGAATTTGATGTTAATAAAAATAATAGAATTTTTCATTTAACATGTAGAGAATATACGAATTGGTTTTCAGTCGCTGAAATTATATATGATGAGGCGAATAAAGTTGAAAACGGTTTATTGAGATCAAAATTGCTCCCTATTTCTTCTAAGGATTGGAAATCTGTTGCTCAAAGAAGTCAAGATACTCGATTAGAATTAAATGATAACTTTATAAATGAAAGTAAAATTAATCTATCACAATGGGAAAAATCGGTTAGATTGGTAGTTAAAAGAGTTCTTCCTGTAATTCTAAAAGAGGTTGAAAATGAAAAGTAATGAAGGAAATACTAAAGGAATAATTTTGGCAGGAGGGGCTGGAACAAGGCTTCATCCTTTAACAAAAATAATTTCTAAGCAACTTTTACCTATTTATGATAAACCAATGATTTATTACCCTCTAGAGCTATTGATTGATGCAGGTATTAAGAATATTTTGATTATTACTACAGAGCAAGATATTGATAAATTTAAAAATTTACTTGGAGATGGAAAGAACTGGGGTGTAAATCTAGATTATCAAATACAAAAGAAACCAGAAGGCATTGCTCAAGCATTAGTTATTTCTAAAGAATGGATAAATTCTTCGCCTCTTATATTGATCTTGGGAGACAATCTTTTTTTTGGAGAAGGTTTTAATCAAATTATTTTAGAGGCTCTTAAGGAAAATGTTGGGGCAACAATTTTTTGTAAAGAAATGCCCGATCCAAATAGATTTGGCGTTATAGAATTAGATAATCAGTTTAAAGTTTTGTCGATAGAAGAGAAACCTAAAAACCCAAAATCAAATTTTGTTGTCACAGGTCTATATATCTATGATGAATTTGCTAGCGAAAATGCAAGTACACTGTCTAAATCAAAAAGAGGTGAATTCGAAATTACTGATTTAAATAATATATATCTAAGAGATCAAACATTAAATGCTATATTATTAGATGATCGATTTGAATGGTTAGATACTGGAACTTTTGATTCTTTACTAGAGGCATCTACATTTGTTAAAAATAATAAATAAAGTTTTCTAGTTATTCTTGTAAGGCTCTTTGCGATAGTTTTGTAATTGGATTTAATACATAACTCATAACAGTTCTTTCTTCTCCAATTATTGAAACATCAGCTAACATACCTGATTGTAAAATAATTTCTCTATCAGAGTTTTCAATAAAATTATTATCTAATTCAATAATTGCCTGATAAAAAGTCGCGCCTTCTTCATTGGCAGTGGTATTCGCAGCCACTTTTGTAACATACCCTTCAAATTGCCCATAAATTGCCATATCATAAGATGTAAAGGCCATTTTTGCTTTTTGACCCTTCCTTACATAGGCAATGTCTTTTGGATTTATAAGAGCTTCTATTTTTAAAAGATCGTCTTCAGGAACTACTTCTGCCAATAATGATCCACCTTGAACTATCTGCTCTTTATTTGTTACGGTTATCTTACTAATATATCCTGATACTGGAGATTTTACTTGTGAAAACTCTAGAGCTGTTTGAGCAGCATTGAATCTTGATTCTGCATCAACAAGTAACAATTCTTCATCTAGTAATCGAAACTCAGAATCTGAGGCATTCATTACGAGGTTTTTTAATATTTCAACTCGCCTAGATCTTGTTTCAAATTCTTTCTTTGCAAGATTAAATGCCTTACTTCTATTTATTTGATCAATAAAAAATAAGATATCACCTGCTTTAACCTTATCATCCAATTTTACTTTAATTTCTTCAACTGGTCCATCTATGCCAGATTGAATTAAATGTACTTTTGAATCAGGAACTACTGTTCCAGTTGCTTTTACAACCTGATTCACTTCGGCAATTGATGCCCAAATAATAAAGATAATTGTAAAAGATCCAATTAACCAGAAAAGCAGGAAAGACTTTTTATTAGATGCCCAGTATTCAGGAACTAGATAAGGAACAAGTTCTTGTAATTTTTTTTTATCTAGTTTTACTAGTCTTAATCTATCTGAAATTGATCCAAATAATTTTTTAACAAAATTTATCATTTATTCCTGACTTTCATTGTTAGGGGTATTTTGCTTTAAAATACTATCTCTTGGGCCATATTGAACTAATTGACCATCAATAATAACGCCAATTTTATCAACCCTTATCAGATGGTTAGTTCTGTGTGTAGAAATTAATACTGTTGGATTATAGGGTAGAGAGAAAATATTATTCATTATTTTTTCTTCTGTAGCCCCGTCCATTGAACTGGTAGGCTCATCAAGCACTAATACTTTAGGTTTTCTTACTAAGCATCTAGCAAGAGCTATAGCTTGTCTTTGCCCGCCTGAAAGATTTGCCCCGCCTTCAGATAAGATATAATTGTATCCCCCAGGTAATTTAGTGATAAATTCATGTGCGCAAGATAATTTTGAGGCCTCAATAACATCATCTTCAACAACATTATCTAGACCGGTATTAATATTCTCTAAGATACTTCCTGTAAATAACTGAACCTTTTGAGGGCAATAACCTACATACTCTCTTAGTTGTTTAGATGGAATATTTAATAAATCATATCCTGATAAGTTAATTGATCCCTTAGTAGGCATATTAAAGCCAATAATATTTCTTAATAATGAAGTTTTTCCGCTTCCAATATTACCAACAAGACCAACTTTTTCTCCGTTTTCAATATCCATACTAATATTTTTTAATATTGATACTTGATCTATTTCAAAATCTAATTCTTTTACCTGAATACTGCCATTATCTAAATTTACAGCTTTAAACTCATCAGTTTTTTCATCTCTAGACTCTGTTTGCATTAATTCGTCTATTTTTTTGAAGGCAGAAAGAGCATGATTTAATTTTGTTAGCAATTGACCGGCTTGAACGAGCGGAGAAAGAACTCTACCTGATAGGATTACGCAAGCTATTAATGCCCCTGAAGTTATTTCTAAAGCACCCACAAGAATTACTCCATAGCAAACTATACCTGCTTGAGAAATTTGTAGACTTGTTTGAGAAAAAGTCACAGCAAAGTTAGAAATACCTCTAGCGCTTGTCGCATCTTTACTTTGATTTTCAACGCTATCGTTCCATTTTTTTTGAAGGAATTTTCCACCAGCTACTGTTCTAACTGTTTCTACATTATTTAAAAGTTCATGTAGAACTATCATTTTACCTTGTTGAGCTTTTAGGTTTTTATCACTAAAGCGCTTAATAAAAGGTTGAATTAATGCCGAAACACCTAAAACAAGAGGTACGACTAAAATAGGTACAATTGCTAAAGGACCAGCTATTGCATAAATAACAAATAGAAAAAGAAACATAAAAGGTAAATCAATAAAAGCAACCATACTCGCAGAGGTAAAAAAGTCTCTTACACCTTCAAATTCTCTAACAGTATGTGCTACACCTCTTGTTTTACTTAAGAATTCACTATCATGACTTGTTATTTTTTCAAATAATGAGCCATTAATATTTGTTTCTAAATTATTTCCCGCTATATCAACAAAATAGCCTCTTAATAATTTTACAATAAAGTCAAAAGCAATAACTATACCCATACCAATTGTAAGGGCAATTAAAGTGTCCATCGCAGAATTAGGCATAACTCTGTCATAGACTGTCATTATATAAAAAGCACTTCCTAAACCAAAAAGGTTAATAAATATAGAGGCCAGGGCAATTTGAAAGTAGGTTCCTTTATTATTTAATATTGAGCCCCAAAACCAGTGATCTTCATAAGAAATTTTAACTTTTTCTTCACTCATGATTGAATCCTTATATAACTAAGCAACCCTTGATTTTGGTGTAAAAATTTAAAATAACCGTGTAATAAGTTAATTTCTACAGACAATGATTGTTCGAGAAGATTCATTTCCTCTAGAACGCTAGTTACATAGCTTTCTGGTGAAAAAGATGTTGAATCTAGTCTATTTTTAATTATTCTTCTTTGATTTTTAGTATCATTAAGAGAATTGAAAATCTCATTTCTAGTACTCTCAGAGCTTTGAACAATATTTACAATATCATTCTCCATTACATCATCACCTTTCTTTACAATATCTATATTAGTTTTGGTTGCATTTTCTCTAGCACGTGCTGCAGAGATTTTTGCTTTAGACCTACCAAAAGTAAATAGTGGCATTGAGAAATAAATTCCTCCCCTTATATCTGAATCATTATCTTCATCTTTGATATCATAGACAGTATAACGAGTATTTAACCCAAATTGTGGACGAAATTCACCTTTTGCAATATTGACATCCTCCTTTGCGGTCTTTAGATCAAGTCTAGCCCCTTTAACATTGTAAGATTCTTTTCTTTTATCCATTTCCAGATGTGGCACAAAGACATTTGGAAATGAATTATTTACAAATTCTTTCTCAAAGAAATATTCAAATACTCCAATATCTCTCTGTCTTGTTGTTTTAATAATTTGGATTCTAGATTTTAAAGTATTATATTTAATTGAGAATAAAGCGAGTTCAATTGGATCAGAAATACCTAGAGAAACGCGTTCTTTAACTTTATCTAAATATGGGTCTATTTCTTGAATAAGTTTTTGTCCGTATTCATATAAAGTATTAGATTTTACTGCATTCAAATATATTTCATTTGCATCTAATACAAGCATTGACAATGCATTAGCCTTTTCTGTTGAAGATAAATCTTTGTTATTTAAGGCTTTTCTAATTTGTGCATTTATTGTTCCGCCAGAGTAAATTGGTAGCGACAATTCTGCAGCAGCATCAAAGCTATCATCCTGTCTTTTTCTAAGGGAATTGACTTCTTTTACACTTCTTTCAAGAACTTGATCGTTTATAACTTTTACTGAAAGCTCTGGCCATCTTTGCCTTTTATAGTATTTTAATTCCTCGCTAGATTCAGCATATTTAGATTGTGCATATAAGAATTCAGGTTGAGTAATTATACTTTCACGTAAGAATTCAAAATATTCATCAGAATCTATTGTTTCATCTTCTAACTCTAGAGAAGAGAAAGTTAAGCTATTTATAATATTATTATCATCGCTTGAATATGCCGCATTTATAAAACTAGATGATAATAAAAATATACTTAAAATATAGAGAAGTTTAGCCATAGTTCTTAATGAATTAAGATTTAATTCTTTTTCTTATCAGTATTTTTATTTTTCTTTGATTTAGACTCTTTTTCTTTCTTTGAGCCATCTTCAATTGTTTCATTAAGTTTATCCGAAATCCCTTGAGTGCCCTGCACCAATTGTTCTATAATTCCACCAACACAATTTCCTGGAATTTCTATTTGGCCAGAATTTACTAATGTCCCATCACTTTTTACTTGTACAGTTTCTATTCTAAGTAAACCATTAACAAAAGTTATAGTTCCCAATCCTTCAACTAACATAATACAATCCTCCTTAATAAATTGATTACTATCTAATTGGCTATTGAATTAGATATTTCAAGTCTATTCTAGTTTGATTCGTCGCTAATGGCTGAATTTAAAGCTTTTAGTTCTAAATAAATACTTTTTTATAAGCTATTCTAGCTCAGTAAACTTAATATTACCTTTTAATATAAATTTATCCTGCGTTTTTAGTATGTTTTGTTTATGCATATACATCCAATCAGAAGGAAAAATTAGAGTTAAACCTTTTTTTGGTTTTATAGAATGGTCAAAATATTTAAAAACTAACTCTCCCTCATCTTTTTTGACATTATTAAGGAAGGTTATCCATGATAATGATTTATGCGATGAATAAATATTTTTTCTATCATAATGAAAATCAAGGTGATGACCTGAAACTAGAAATTTTTCTATAAAAAAAGCTCCTATATGAATTTGATTCCAATTACTTTCAAATAACTCCCATTGGCTCTTATAGTCATCATAACAATCTCTTAAGATGTTAAAATATTTAATAAAGAAGTCCAATTTAGCTTCTTTTACTTTTTTTGGCGTTATTGACAATTCAATACAATCTTTTTTTTCTTTATCAATTAATCCTTTTTCAGTTTTACCTACATCATGATCAGAATTGGATAAATTAAAATAGTTAATTATCTCATCTAAAGGAGCTGTATCAACAATCCATGATCCAATAAAATGACTGCTTTCTTTAATTTTTAAATCTTCTCTTTTCATTTTTTTTACCATTAACTTAATTCCTTATTATTACTTCTTTAGAATCTCTATTAATAACAATAACTCCATCTCTTTGATTTTCTAAAATTATTGCTTCATTCTTCATTCCAAGATTAGTATTGATATTAATTAAATAAGTAATTATTGAATAATTATTAGGATAAATTTTATTAATAATTTCAAAATAATATTTTGATTCTTGCATTGATTTGACATCTTTTTTTTGTACCGAAATCATTAATAAACTTTCTGCAAGTCTAATTATGCAAGTTATATTTGTTTTTTTTGGATCTATTTTAAAAGAACTTTTGTAATAATCTACTGCCTTATTTAATTCTTTATTTTGAAAATATATATCACCAATAGCATTAAATCCTTCTTTTAGTTTCTTATTTAAAGTGATTGATTTCTCATAAAATCTTATTGCTTCATCATATTTTTTGAATTTTTTATATAAGTTACCCATATTAAAGTTTGTAGAATAATTATTTGGATCAACCTCATAAGCATCATTCATATATTTTAAAGCCTCAGTATTTTGGCCTTTTTGTTGATAGATATGACTTAGAGCTTGCAAAAGTCCAATATCTTTGGGGTGTTTTTTTTCTAAATCCAATAGTTTTTCTAGTGGATCAGTATTTTTATCATCTAAAATTTTAAAAATCTTAGCGACAAAATCTTTCTGTTTTTCTTTTTTATTTTTCATTATTTAGACAAGGGTAATTTTATGATAAGATTTATTAAATTAAAACAGTATTAAACTTTATCTTATTTTAGGTGTTTATGTTAATTAAAATTAAAAAAAAGGGTTTCTGTGGAATTATCTTTAATTAATCTTCCTAACCTTGGTATAGCTGATGTTAAATTAGATAAGGGTATTATTGATAATCTTTGGCTGCTTATAGATAAAGCAAAAAAAGAAAACAAAAATAAAAGAAGTGACTTGGCAGGAAATATAACATCTTCATTAGAAATGGAAAATGCTACCTTCTTAATGCCTGTCCTAAAAGAAGTAACCCAGCAATATGAAAAAAAATATGGTGCAGGCTTCCACGCTTTGAGCTCAAATGTTAAGGGCCATATAATTTCTCTAGATTCTTTATGGGTAAATTTTCAATTTAAGAATGAATTTAATCCAATTCACAATCATAATGGCGCATACAGTTTTGTAATTTGGATGAAGATACCAACAGAATTTAGTGAACAAAAAGAGCTTCCATTTGTTAAGGGATCAAATGATCCTAATTTGGTTTCAAATTTTGTTTTTACATTTACCAATATTATTGGAGACATTGAACAGTTAACTATTCCTATGGGTAAAGATTTTGAAGGAAGATTAGTGCTTTTCCCTTCTAGATTAAAACATTTAGTTTATCCTTTTTATGGCACTGATGAATCCAGAATTAGTATTTCTGGAAACTTGTCGTTTTCTAAAAAATAATAGGAAATTATTAATTATGGTGGGCGTGGCTGGGATTGAACCAGCGACCCCTACGATGTCACCGTAGTGCTCTCCCGCTGAGCTACACGCCCTAACAACCAAATTGGCTTTCATTAATAATATATTAAATATCAAATTCTGATATCATATAACAGAAAAAAAACATAAGAATCAAATTATTGACTGATAGAAAGTAGAGCTAATATGGGCGTTCCATTAATTTTAACATCTCCTCATTCAGGTAACTATTATCCAAAATTTTATATTGATAATCTTATTACTTCGCTAGATCTTTCCCGCTCGATTGAAGATATGTATGTTAATGAGTTTATTGAAAATTATACTGACAGAGATATAACAATATTAACAAACAAATATTCTAGAGCGGTTATTGATTTAAATCGTAATATCAATGAGTTAGATAATAGACTTGTTGAAAGTAGCGAAGGTTTGAAATCTATTAATACTCAAAAAGTTCAGTCAGGTATAGGGCTTATTCCTGTTCAAACAGCCAAAGGTAAAATTTTATTCAAAAAAAAGTTTTCCTTAGAAAGATTTAGATTTCTTCAAAAAAATGTTTATTTGAAGTGGCATGAAGAATTAAGAAATAATATCGATAAGAAATTATCATCTTATAATAAAATTTTCTTAATTGATTTGCATTCAATGCCGTCAGAAAATGAAAACATTAATTTACCCGATTTTGTTCTAGGAAATGTAAATGGGTTAACTTGTAAAGATGAAAATATTAGTTTTATATCTAATCAATTTAAAGGACTTGGTTATAGTGTTTCATTAAATAATCCTTATTCAGGAGGCTATATAACTGAAAGTTACTTTAATGAAAATATTGGTATACAAACTCTTCAAATAGAAATTAACAAAAAACTATATATGGATGAAAATACATTTACAAAAAAAAGAGGATTTGATTTATTACGAATTAATATTCAAAGAGTTATAAGTAACTTCACAGATTATTTTGTGAATAATATTAGTAAAAAGTTTGCTGCAGAATAGGTATAAATTGAATAAAAAAGAGACATCTGAACTTACATCATTATTTAATCAAGGTAGATATAAAGAGCTAAAAAAAGAAGCAACCTCTCTACTGGAAATTAATAAAAATGATTATGAGGCTTTAAATGCTTTAGCTATAGCGAATAAAAATCTTGGAAATTCTAATGAAGCGAAAGAAAATTTTCTTAAGTTAGTTAATATGGGTATTAATAAAGATTTTCTTTATTCAAATGCCGGAAACTTCTTTTATGATATGGGCAATATTAATGTTTCACTTCAATGTCATCAACACGCTATTAAACTTAATCCTAAAAATTTAAATTCTCTTAATCAAATTGGAATGGCTCTTTCCAATATGGGAAAAGACGAAGAAGCGATAAAATTTCATAAACAGGCTATAGATATTGATAATTCATATCAAAGCGCTCATCATAATATAGCTAATTCTTATAGAAATCTCCAGATTTATGATGAGGCATCGAAACATTATGAGTTTTCTGATAGAAATTTAGCAAAATGCCAGCAATTAGAATGCCTTTATCATTTAAATG
>MDSV01121999.1_pt1 | contig 13903 bp, 13 predicted proteins | sample 810851 | NCBI WGS metagenome assembly MDSV01 (sample SAMN05326640, study PRJNA326480) | marine metagenome | isolation source: seawater | place: Atlantic Ocean: North East | collected 2012 | reverse complement strand
TCAATTGCTTCTGCATGATCTTCCACAAAAAGCCAATCTCTAATATTTTCGCCTTTACCATAAACTGGAAGTGATTGTTGATTTACAATATTTTGAATCATTAGGGGGATAAGTTTTTCTGTATGCTGTGCGGGGCCATAATTATTTGAAGAGTTAGAAATTAACACCGGTAGGTCATATGTATAATAATAGGCTCGTACTAAATGATCAGAAGCAGCCTTAGAGGCTGAATAAGGCGATCTGGGATCATAATTTGTTTCTTCTGAAAAAGCACCGTCTTCCCCTAAACTCCCGAAAACCTCATCAGTTGAGATATGATAAAATCGTTTGTTTATAATATCGTCCTTCCATTGGTTTCGGGTAGCTTCCAATAAATTAAGGGTTCCAATCACATTGGTTTGAGCGAAACCTAGTGGATTTTCAATTGAATTATCTACATGAGATTCAGCAGCTAAATGCAATACCCCATCAAATTGGTATTGGTCAAATAAGGCATTAACAAAGTCTGTATTTATGATATCTCCTAGGACAAAAGTATAATTAGGTGCATTAGCTATATCTGACAAATTATTCAAATTTCCTGCATAAGTAAGCGCGTCCAAATTCACTATCTGCGTATTTGGATATTTATTGACCATCTTTCGGACAACATGCGAACCAATAAATCCAGCTCCCCCAGTAATTAATATCTTTTTAAAAGCTCCCATCATTTTTTAAAATTTGTACGCATTTTTTTAAACTTTCCTGCCATGGTGGAATTTCAATCTGAAATTCTTTTTCTATCCGCCTAGTATCCAAGATACTGCATTTGGGGCGTTTTGCTAACGTTGGATGGGATGAACTTGGAATTCCTTTTATTATTGCACTTTGCTCAAATTCATTCAAAATGGCCATTGCAAACTCTTTCCAACTGCAAACACCTTGATTTGCAAAATGTAAAATGGGAAAGTTATAGATTGTATCTTGTGAAAGGAGTTTGAGAATCACTCTTGCCAAATCCATCCCAAAAGTTGGTCTTCCCCATTGATCGTCAACAATCTTCAATTCTTTTTTTTCTTGTGCCAAAAGAGCTATAGTTTTTAAAAAATTTTTCCCAAAAGGACTAAATAGCCAAGAGGTTCTTACTATCACTTTCCTGCAAAGGCTTGCTGTGAGTAGTTTTTCACCCTCCATTTTTGAATTTCCATAGACACCCAATGGACTTGTTTCTGACACTTCATTATAAGGTATAGCAGACTGTCCATCAAAGACATAATCGGTAGATAAATGTATGATTGAAAGGTTTTTATACTCCGCAAAATCAATTAGATTTTGAAGCCCCTCAGCGTTAATTTTAAAAGCATTTTCTTCCTCTTTTTCTGCTTGATCAACATTTGTATAGGCTGCGCAATTAATAATGCCATCAAAAAAAAATTTGCTGTAGAAATTTGCAATGGTTTCAGATCTCGTAATATCTACTTCATTTCTGGAAGCAAAAAATAAATTTATCTCAGAAAATTCAGTGGCAACCGTCTGAAAGCACTGTCCCAATTGACCTGAACTACCTGTTACTATATAACTAGGCATATAGGTCTGTATTATAATCAAAAAGGGGTGCCGCTGCTAATGTGGGATGCTTTTTGTCTTTCTCAGATTGAATCCATTCTGTTGGGGGAATCTGCCAATCAATCCCCAAAGCAGGATCGTCTGGTGCAATACTTCCTTCACTCTTTAAATTATAATATTGATCTACTTTGTAGATAAAAATGGACGCCTCACTTAAAGTTATAAATCCATGAGCAAACCCCCTGGGAATATATAGTTGTAATTCATTTTCTGCACTTAATTGACAACTAAAATGCTGTCCAAAGGTAGGAGATCCTTTTCTTATATCCACAATTACATCCAATACATTTCCCTGTATCACTTGAACTAACTTCGTTTGACTAAAGGGGGGTAATTGATAATGTAAGCCCCTTAAAACTCCTTTTTTAGAGAAGGTATAGTTGTCCTGACAAAAGGCTTTTTTTCTGCCTAGTAAGTTTTCAACTTTTCTTTCATTAAAACTTTCCATAAAAGAGCCTCGTTCATCTAAGTGAACTTTGGGCTTTAAAATAAAAACCTCCTTGAAAGGAGTGGTTTTGATATTCATATTAGGTTGATTAATTGAAACTTAAAATTATACTTTATGGTTGTATTTTTTCATTAAATAGCTCCCATATTCGGTTTGCTTCATCTTATCTGCACCCTCCAATAATTGTTCCTTGGTGATGAATCTTTTTTTAAAAGCTATCTCTTCCAAACACCCTACTTTAAGCCCTTGCCTTTTTTCTATAGTATGAATAAATTGGCCCGCTTCTAATAAAGATTTGTGAGTTCCCGTGTCAAGCCAGGTAAAACCTCTTCCCAATAATTCTACTTGGAGATTCCCTTGTTCTAAATATGCTTGATTTACAGCAGTTATTTCCAGTTCGCCACGTGCTGAAGGATTGATTTGTTTTGCTATTTGAATTACCGAATTAGGATAAAAATACAAACCTATTACGGCTTCATTGCTTTTTGGATTTTCAGGTTTTTCTTCTATGGAAATAACTTTACCTCTATTATCATAATCAATAACACCATAGCGTTGAGGATCTTTGACGGTATATCCAAAAATAGTTGCCTTTGAGCCAAGACTTGTTTGCTGTTTAATAGTTTCAAGCAATACTGAAAAATCTGTACCATAAAAAATATTATCGCCTAATATCAAACAAACCGCTTCTTCTTCAATAAATTCTTCTCCAATAATAAATGCTTCTGCCAAACCCTTAGGTTCATCCTGTACTTTGAACTGTATACTAATGCCCCATTGGCTTCCATCTCCCAATAGTCGCTCGTATTGTCTTAAATCATATGGAGTACTTATGACCATAACCTCCCTTATGCCTGCTTCCATGAGAACAGACAGGGGATAATAAACCATGGGTTTATCATAAACAGGCAATAGCTGTTTGGAAACACCCATGGTAACTGGGAAAAGCCTGGATCCTGTTCCGCCGGCAAGGAGAATGGCTTTCATTTTTTTATTTAAGTTTTAAACAATTAACTAAAGTTATTACAATAAATCAAATAATTCTTTTTTTCTTAAAGAAGATGAAAATCTACTTTGGTACAATTCATTACAATTAAATTTCATTTTTTGATACTGAGAGTTTTGGATATTAGATAAACTATCAAATACTTTTGATAGAGCATTTGCTTCCCCCGCATTACAGCTAAATCCTAAATTATTATCTTTAATTAAATGGTTTGTCTCTCCAGAAATTAAACCAATAATTGGAACACCGCTTGCTAAATAAGTTTGAAATTTAGCAGGAACTGTTTTAGAGAATAATGGACTATCATTTAGAGATAAATACAAGAAGTCTGACTCCTCAAATAAACCCAAAAGGCTTTTCGAGTTCACTGAATCATAAAATTTTATTTGATTATTTAATCCCTCAGATAAAACAAGGTTTTTAAGAGATTCTCTAGCTCTTCCATCTCCTATTAATCTTATCTGGTAATTTCTACTTTTAGATAGTTTTACCGCTTCTACTAAACTTTCAAGACCTTGTGCCTGACCAATATTCCCTGCATATGAAATTATCGCCTTTTTTGTAGGATTGTAATTTTTCTCCATTGGATTTTGAGACTCAAAAACTAAATCTGCCCAATTTGGAAAATAAAGTGTTTTATTTAGATTTATTCTTTTTTGGGCAATTTCCTTATAACTCTCTGAGCCCAGGAGAATATGATCAAACTGCTTATAAAACCATTTAAATAAATCTTCTAAGAAATTGATTAATCCTTTTGATTTTAAAATTCCGACAGAACTAAGCGTTTGAGGCCACATGTCTAAATCCCATAATATAACATCTGCTCCTTTTATTTTTTTATAAATAAGAGCCGGTAAAAAAAGTAATGGCGGAGATGTATGGTGAATTAATAAGGTATGGTATTTCCCATGGGTAATTATTAGCCAAAAGGTAAAAAGGAATAATGAAAAAAAATAGGATAAGTAGTTAAGCGATAGAATTAGCTTATTCCCACCTCCCCTAGGAATTACAGGGAGTCTGTATACATTAGCTTTTTTGTGTATTTTTTTACTTCCAAAAATGCTAAATCCCTTAAAAATTTTACCCTTTGGATAATTAGGGTTGGAAGTAACTACTGAGGTAGTAATATTTTCAGTCGATAACCAATCTACAACATCATTTATTTTAAAATATTCTGGGTAGAAATGATTAGTATAGATTAAGACTCTTTTTTCCACACATTTTGATTTACGTAATTGGTGTAAGAAAGGATGATTTTTTCAATCTTATCAGAAACATTATCTGGCCTATAGTCCAGAACAGAAATTTCATTTATTTTTGGAAGTGGCGTGTTTTCCAAAAGAGCAACTGCCCTTAAAATATAATGTAGATTTAAATCTGTAAACATTACTCCCGCTTCTTCCATTGCTTCGGGTCTCTCATGAGAAGATCTGATATTTATTGCTTTAAAATTTAGTATGGAAGCCTCCTCTGAGATCGTACCGCTATCCGATAAAACAATAAATGAGTTTAATTGAAGTGCGTTGTAATCTATAAATCCTAAAGGATCTAAAAATTTAATTTTATCAGATGGACTCACGTTAACTGTCTCTAGTTGTTTTCTGGTTCTGGGGTGAGTAGAAAATATAATTGGGTAATTATACTTTTCTGCTATAGTATTTAAAGTAGAAATTAGCGTATCAAGCTTTTTAGGGTTATCTACATTTTCTTCTCTATGTGATGAGACTAAAAAGTAGGCTCCTTTTTTAAGGCTAAGGGATTTAAGAATTGAAGATTGCTTTATTTTATCTAAATAAAATTTTAATACTTCATTCATCGGAGAACCTGTCTTAATAATTCTATCAGCACTGATTCCTTCTTTTAAAAGATATTCTCTTGCTATTGAAGAATAAGGCAGGTTAATATCGGCTATGTGATCTACAATTTTTCTGTTTGTTTCTTCTGGAACATTTTGATCAAAACATCTGTTTCCCGCTTCCATATGAAATATTGGAATTTTATACTTTTTAGCAACTATCGCTGAAAGACAACTGTTAGTATCTCCTAAAACTAGCAGTGAATCTGGATTTAGTTTTTTAAGCACAGGCTCGGTTTTAATGATTATATTCCCAATTGTTTCAGCCGCTGTACTGCCGGCGGCTTCTAAAAAAATATCTGGTTTTTTGATCTCTAATTCTTCAAAAAAAACTTGATTTAAGTTGTAATCATAGTTTTGTCCAGTGTGAATTAATGTGTGTTTTATAGACTTTGATTTGTTAAGCTTGGAGATGACTCTTGATAATCTTATGATCTCGGGTCTTGTGCCAACTATAGTTACAACATTTAAAAGTTTTTGTTCCATTAAACTAAATTAAACAATTTCAGGGTAGGTGTCAGGATCATTTTCATCATAATGCTCGTTTATCCAAAAAAAAGTTATTAGTTCTTCTTCTCCAACATTAGTAATATTATGTGTATACCAAATGGGCATATCAACAAAGCTTGGCAAATTACCATTTAGCTCAAAAGAAATTATTTCATCTGTTAAATATTTTCTAAGCTCAATTTTAGCTTTTCCCTTAATTACAGAAAAACGCTCAATCTTTCTAGTGTGAAAGTGATTCCCCCTAGTTATCCCGCTATTAGTTGATGAAAAGGACGATTGTCCTGTAGAAAGAGACTTTGAGAGTTCTACAAAACTTCCTCTTTGATCTGAATTTAATTGATACTTTTTTGGGAAAAATTCTTTGTGATTGATATAACTTCTAAAAGTATTAAAGAGGTCTTTGTCAAATTTTGATTCAAGATTTGGAATTTTATTCTCTTGAATATATTGCTTGTAAAACAGCTTAAGTTTTTCTAAGACCTCAGAAACTTGGATTTCTTTGAGAAAATCAAAGCTTATCACTTCTACTCTTCTTCCTAACAGCTCTAAAAGCGAGCTAATGTAATCATCTATATAAATTAGTTTTACTGTATTATTGGTGATGATTTTTGGAGATTGTTTGTTGAGCAATTGATATGAAAAAGTAGCTATAAATGAATTGTAAAAAGGTTTACAAAAGGCGCCGAAAACGTTTGGTGTTAGGGAGGAATAAAAATTGAATCCTATTTTTTTGGATAGCCTTTCAAAATCTTCTCTTGCCTTCTTTTTGGCTTTACCGTAAAGGGAGTTCAACTTTTCTTGAAGTGAAGATGAAAAATATAAATTTCCTTTAAAGTTTATGTTTTCTAAGTGATTTAGTAGTGAACTATTAATTTCATTATTGGCTTTAAAAACCTCTTCATCTGTATCAGTCCTATTGACTCCAGCCAGATGAAAAAGAAAATCTTTTTTTTGAATTTTATCATTAAAATTCTGAGAAAGAAAATCTTCTTTTTTTAATAGTATAAGTTTATGGTTAGGATGGTGAAGATTTAAATTTCTTAGAAGATGTCCTCCTACAAATCCGGTATGTCCTGATATTATAATTCTCACATCATTTTTTTATAAAACCAAATCTTGTCTTATACCAGGAAGCTTAATTAACAATTCTTTCATTTGATAAACATCTAATCTATTAGTATTATCAGAATTATATTCATCTTTAATAATTGTATTATCCCCTTTTGAAAAATATTTGTCGTAATTAAGGTCTCTGTTGTCTGCTGATATTCTGAAATAATCTCCAAGATCTTCACTTTTGGCCATCTCCTCTTTAGTTACAAGAGTCTCATACATTTTCTCCCCATGACGAATTCCAATATTTTGTATCTCAGATTTGGAATTATATAAAGAAATTAATGCTTCTGCTAGAGTTTGAATAGTAGCTGCAGGTGATTTTTGAATAAATAAATCTCCATTATTCCCATTTTCAAATGCAAATTGAACCAAATCAACCGCATCGTCCAAGGTCATCATAAATCTTGTCATTTGTGGGTTCGTTATGGTAAGTGGTTTATTATTTTTTATCTGCTCAATAAATAAAGGTATTACAGAGCCTCTGGAGGCCATTACATTCCCATAACGTGTTCCACAAAAAACGGATTTTTTTGGATCTAAATTTCTTGCAGCTGCCATCATCGTTTTTTCCATTAAAGCCTTTGACATACCCATGGCGTTTATAGGATATGCAGCTTTGTCTGTACTTAATACCACAGCCCTTTTGACACCAAATTCTTCAGCTACTGAAAGAACGTTATTGGTCCCAAGAATATTTGTTTTTACAGCTTCTATTGGGAAGAATTCACATGAAGGAACTTGTTTTAGAGCTGCAGCATGAAAAATATAATCAACCCCTTTAACTACTCTAGAAATAGATTCTTTATCCCTGACATCTCCAATATAGAATTTAACTTTATCTGAATTTAAAGTTTTTCTTAGATCATCTTGTTTTTTTTCATCACGTGAAAATATTCTTATTTCAGAATATAATTCGCTTTCAACTGATCTTTTTAAAAAAGCATTCCCAAATGAGCCTGTCCCTCCGGTAATTAATATTTTTTTATTTTCTGCCATTTAATCTATACAATTTAAGGTTTTATCAAAAGACAATATCCAAAATTTATCATTAATCCCATTTGATATTGGATTTCTAGTAACTTCTTTAAATTTATGAGGCCCTGAAATTATATTGTTTGAATACTTTAAATATTCATTTAAACTTTTATCTCTAGCTACAATATAATTTATTTTATTGACCTGCAATAAATTATATATATCCTTTTTAGACCATTTAAAACGTACAAAATCACCTGAATATACGTATTTATGATTTAGTAAAGATTTTGATCTATGATCTACAATTATTCCTTTATTATTATCAATTAATCTATTAACATTATTTGCAAAATTGTAACCATAGGTTGTGTTTGAATTGATGTGATGAGGATTGAATATTGAATAAATTGAATTGTACGCAAAAAGTGTAAAAAATATTAGTTGAATAAATGCTAATGGAAAAGAAAAAAATTTAATGTATTTATAGTTAATTAAACTTTTTGAATTTTCATTTGTAATATATAACCAAAATAAGGGCTCTATTATAAAACGAGCGGTTGGTTGAATGAATATTGGAATTAATATCAAATAAAAAAATGAAGTTAAATTGTGAAATAAATTGTGTTTAATTTTTCTCAAAATTAACAATGTAAAGGGTAATCCCATTAATGTTGAATAACTACCAAAATTATCTGAAAAGAATACATTGATTGGAAAATTTAAACTTGACCCACCATCGAAATTATTGATAAAATTTAAAAATTCGTCTTTTGCTGGAAAATCATTTTTTACAGGAAAAAAAATATTAAAATCAAATTGGAATCCATTTTGGATTTTGAAATAAAAATAAGGATAGTATACTAAGAAGGTTAAAGGAATAATGAGTATTAAGGAGTTTACAATTTTAATTTTCTGAAATTTATTTGTTAAATAAAGGATAAATAACAAAAATGATGAAAGAAGAAAATTAATTTTAATTAAAGGTAAAATTATTAGTATACTAAAAAATAAAAATTGATTAAAGTGTTGGTCTTTAAATGTTCTTCTATATAAAAACACAGACATCGCTAAAGCCATTAAATGAGGTTTCCCGCCGAAAAAGAAATAGATCAAGCAAGGGATTCCAAAAAAAGATAAATATTTAAAATCTACGTTTCGTTTAGATGCATATCCAAATAATTCGAAGAATAAAAATAGCAGAGAAATAAACTGTAATAAATTATTTAAGTAACTTGATTTAAATAAAATTAAAATAACATTAAAAAATTCCCCTGTCCCATATAATCCAAATGTATATAAGGAATTATTCCATTGAAATTTTTCATTTATTATTATCTCTTTTGGAATAAATAAATGATAACCCAAAGAATCAGCATCATTTACAGGATGAAATATTGATAAAAATAATACTGCTAGAATCAGTATAATAGGAAAATTATATTGTCCTATTTGTTGAATCAGACTTTTAATTTTTTTAATAAAAGACTTTAATCTTAAAAGACTAATTAAAATTGAAATTGAGATTGTAATCGATATTAAGTTATATGAATCATAGATTAGTAGGTATTGCACAATTAAGGATAGAATAGTGTATCCAAAAATTATAGAAATAAAAAAATATGAATCTACCTTGTTTGATTTACTTTTAGTAATTAAATTTCCTGATTGGAATAAAAGATTTAAAAGTGCAAGTGAAAAAAATAAGTTAACCAAAAATATCATACTATATTTAGCCAAAAAGATTGTATTTCAAGATACAGTATAGTGCCCTAAAAGCATCTTTAAAACCAATTTTCTTCCCTTCTTTATAAGTTCTCCCATAATAAGAAATTCCTACCTCATAAATTCTTATATTTTTTATTTTAGATATCTTGGCGGTTATCTCAGGTTCCATTCCGAATCTATTTTCATTAATTATTATTTTTTCTAAAATTTCTTTTTTAAACATTTTATAGCATGTTTCCATGTCTGTCAAATTCAAATTTGTGAACACATTAGAAATAAATGTTAAAAGTTTATTCCCAATTGTATGCCAAAAAAATAAAATTCTATGTGGATTTCCTCCTATAAATCTACTCCCGTAAACCACATCTGCTTTCCCCTTAATGATAGGTTTTAATAATAAATTAAATTCTTTTGGATCATATTCCAAATCAGCATCTTGAATGACTATTATATCACCTGTTGCTAAATTAATCCCTGTCTGAATTGCGGCTCCCTTTCCTTTATTAAAAGTATGTGATTCAATTAAAATATCCAGATCTTCATTATCAAGTTTGAAGTTTTCAATTATTTTTTTGGAATTATCAGCGGAACAATCATCTATTACGATTAATTGTTTTTTTATGTTAGAGATTAGATTAACATCCTTTAGTTCATTAAGTATATTTAAAATACTATTCTCTTCATTATAAACAGGTATTAGAATAGATAAAGTCATCTGGAAGATTTTTGACCGGTTACAATGACGCTTAACCCAAGTCTATTGAAGGTTAGATAATCCAATAATTTAAAAAGCGGGGTTAATAAATTATATAAAATCATATTTGATTCTGGTATAGTTTTTTTATTTAGAATTTTTCCAACGATGAACCAACCAAAGATACCGGCAAAATTAAAATACCAGCTTTTTTTTATTTTGATTGCATTGGGGAAGGCATCAATTAGTTTTCTTTTATTGTATCTACGATAGTGAAAAAGTGTTTTGTCAAAATTATTAAATAAAATTTGATGAGCTGGTACCAAGATATATATAAAACCATTTGGTTTTAAAAGTTTACTTAGATTTATCAAGGCTTTTTTGTCGTCTTGAATATGTTCAATAACATTTAAAGCAAACACAAGATCAAATGATTCGAATAATTTTGAATGCTTTACATCGAAATCTGGGTCAACTAAATCAATTTTTATTACTTCATTATCAGGAAATTTTGACTTTAACAATTTTAAATATTGATCCCTTATGTCGGAGAGATAAATTTCATCTCCGTTTTCAATAAAGTATCTTGATATATTTCCAATTCCACTTCCTATTTCTAAAGTTTTTCCAGTAACATATGGCTTTATTTGAGAATACATCCAATAATTTAATTTTATACCCTTACTCATTGATTTAAGAATTTGTTCACCTTCAATGTCAATTTCTTTATAATTCATGTTCAAAAATTTTATTGATTAAATTACTGGCTTTTAAAGCTTGGTTAGAAATGTTTTCACTATTTAAAACAAGAGTTATTTTTTCTGCGATATCTTCTATTTCATATGGGTTAAATACATACTTTGTTTCTAAAATTTCATGCACGAAGTTTAAATCTGAAGCTAAAATTATACAGTCTGATTGAAACCCTTCAACAATTGGAAGTCCAAAAGATTCTTTTAAAGAAGGAAAAATTAAATACTTTGAAACAGCATAGTGATTTATTAATTCTTCATGTTTTAATTGACCTAAATATTCTATTTCTAGATTTTTAGGCAAAATGAATTCATCTGTTTTAGGCTGCTCTAGGGTTAATTTAAGATTGATCTTGTGATTTACTTTTTTTGAAGCAAAAACGAATGCAGAAATAAGTCTTCTATTATTTTTGTGCTTAGAATCACTTGTTGGATACAGAAAGGTGTTAGGTGTTTTAGTTTTTTTATTAAAAGTAATTTCCTTAAAAATGGGGGATATAAATATTTTTTCCTCTTTGATATTTAAAGATGAGGTCAATAATTTTTTAAGATGTGAGGTTTGAACATGCCAACTATAACCAAAATCTAATCTCCTGATATATAATTTTTTAAAAAATAAAATTATTTTTTTTAAAAAAGCCATCTCTGACCCTTTTGTGTTTAATAATAATTCATTATGAAAATAGACTTTTACTTTTTTCTTTTGTTTAATTGGTGGGGGTACATTTGCAAAACATATTATAGAGTCAAAAGATGTTTTATTTTTTGAATAAAATGTGAATCTGCTGATTTCATTTTTGGAGATTACATTATACTTTAAATTATAGGGTTTTAGTTTTAAAAAATTCCTTTTATCAAATAATATCAAAAAATCATTATAATCTTCCCTTTCACTTAAATATTCTAAAACATATTGAGCAATATTTAACCCTCCATGACTGTTGATATATGTAAAGTCAATAAGGGTCATAAATTCATAATATATTTTTTTAATCTATCTTCTGGTTTCCAATTCAATAATTTTAAAGCTTTATTATCTGCTCTTAATGTTTCTCTATAATTACCCGATTGATCCTCTATATAAATTTTATCAACTCCAAACTTTTCTTTAAACATTTGATAAACTTCATTCAAACTATAATTAATACCTGTTCCAAGCTCCCATTCATTATTAAATTTAGTTTTATTATTCCCTATTTTTAGTAAAGCATCAACAATATCATAGACATGTGTGAAATCTCTCTTTTGTTTACCGTCTCCTACAATTGTTAAAGACAAATTATTTTTTATTTGTGACCTCCAAATGCCAATGACTGCTGACCATTTCCCATGAACAATTTCATTAGGCCCATAAACATTATAGAACCTTACTATTTCAATATTCATGTCATAGACTCTTCTATACATTCTACATACTTCTTCTCCAAGATATTTATAAAAAGCATAAGGGGACTGGTATGGATCGTGATGAAAAGAAGATGATCCAGAATAAATAATTTTTGTCCGGTTCAGTCTAGCCCATTCAATAACTGACTCGACCCCTTTTGTATTTGAAATAAAAGTAGATGTAGGTTCTTTAAAAGATGGTTGAATTCGTGAAAGTCCTGCAAGGTGATATATTAAATCAAAGTCGTTTTTTATTTCTTTGATCTGATTAACATCAAGATTAATGTATTTTACTCCATCGATATGGTTTCCTTTAGTTCCAATAGAATAGTCGTCTACTGAAACTAATTTATGATTTTGTTTTTTTAATTCTAGCAATAAATTTGTGCCTATAAATCCTGCTCCTCCAGTTACTAATATTTTCATTTAAATAGCTTTAATTTTAAGATAAATCCGTTTTGTAATCTCTTTTGGTATTTTATAATAAACTATTAAATTCATATTTACTATCTATATTTATTTTACTTGAGTCATAACATTAGACACTTTATTGGATTTAATTATCAATAAAGTATTTTTTGATTGAGTTTATGTTTTTTAATTTTAAAATGATTACAATTTCATTAAAAAAATCAATTTGGTAATCATTAGAAATTAAATGAAATTCAGGGATGTATGTAGTCTCTATAAAGAGATATTTAGGTTTGAATTTTCTAATTTCGTTTTCTAAAAATGAAATTGGCAACCCTCCTATAATCCATATAAAGTAGTTTGTTCTTTCTTTTAAATACGAGTTTGAAAACACATTATATCCAAATGTTTCGTTTTGATATAACATAACTTTTTTTCTTGATATTTGACTAAAATTATCAATCCCAACTATACACTCTTTGGGTAAAAAAACACTCAAATACCCCAAAAAATTTCCTAAACCCGACGGAATATCAACAATTTTCTGGTTTTTCAAGAATTTAGTATTTATTCTACTAATCAATTCTAAAAAGACAATATTTGGGGGTAATAAAAAATATTTTTCTTTTATTTTTTCCCCATATAATTTATCAAAAATAATTCCTCTAATCCCATAGGTGTGTAGATTTTTGAAATATAATGGATTTAATTTAATATCTAATTTTTCAACAATTTTGAAATGTTCTTTTGGATTAATTTCTTTTGAATACTGATTATGATTTAATTTAATATCAATTTTATCATACCCTTCGTTGCTTTTTCTGAAATCATTAAAAAGTTTATAAAACTCTTTTTTTTTCAAAATGTAATTTTGATACATTATAACATTTGATTTCAAGTGTTCATTAATTTGGAATCTTATTTTGGGTCCTCCAAAAAAATTATATATTTTTTTGATCATTCAGTTAAATTAGTATTTCTATAACATTTCACCTAATTTCAAAAAAATCAAACTAATACTTAACCCTCAAAGAGGGATAACTTATTCTTTTTTAAGGATAAACAAAAATATAAACTTTTGTAATTTGTTAGGAAGATGTTTTGTGGGTTATAATTTATCAAATTACATTAGCTAAATGAAGATATTAGGAATCTCTTGTTTTTATCATGATTCAGCAGCCACAATTGTAGTTAATAACGAAATTCTTGCTTCAGTCCAAGAAGAAAGGTTCACTAGAATAAAACATACTTCTGATTTTCCATTAAATTGTATCAGATTTTGTTTGGAAGAAACAGGTCTTAGAATTGAAGAATTGGACGCCGTTGTTTTTTATGACAAACCGATTGTTAAGTTTGAAAGATTGTTGTCAACTTTTTATCAGGTAGCACCTAAAGGATTAATTCCTTTTATAAAATC
>MDSV01113144.1_pt1 | contig 13903 bp, 6 predicted proteins | sample 810851 | NCBI WGS metagenome assembly MDSV01 (sample SAMN05326640, study PRJNA326480) | marine metagenome | isolation source: seawater | place: Atlantic Ocean: North East | collected 2012 | reverse complement strand
TATTCTCTATAGCTTTTAAATTATTATTATTATAACTGTGGGCTTTTAGATAAAATTTTAAAGAATTTTGTATATCTTCACACGCATTATATACAATTGCTATATTAATAAATAAAATATCAAGATTAGTATCATCATTATTTATCTCTTTTATATCGATACATTTTAGAAAAAAATTCATCGAAGAATCGTAATCCTTAAGAGCTAAATGGCTCATACCAAGTAAATTATTATGAAATAAACTATTATTATCAACTTTAATATAATCAGAGAGATAATTAATTAAATTAGAATACTCTCCTTGTTGATACATATTTTTATAATCATCAATTGTTAAAGATGAAGATTTACTCATCACTTTGTTTACTAACCCTCTCAGCAATTAAGGTATATTTTTTTTTATTCTCATTGTCGTCTAACACATCATATACAGATATTATATTCTTATAAATGTTTAACGAATTTGGATTTATTAAGATTGCTTTTTCAAAAAAAATTAATGAATCATTATAGTTACCAAGTTTAAAATGGGCTAATCCGTAAAAATTTAACAAAGTAACTTTTTTTAAAGAAATAGATTCATTGTTATTTAAAAACTCAATAAGATCATCATATCTTTCTAAATCGAATAAGGTCTTTGCAACGTCATTGTAACTTGTCTGATTCAAACCATCATTCATTACTAATTTTTTATATACCAATAGAGCTTCCTCTAATTTATTTTGGTAAACTAATGACGACGCAAGAACACGAGCATAGTATGGTTGAATAGGATCTAACTCAGATGCAATTCTTGAGTGCTTTTCAGCTAAAATAAAGTCATTAATCTCAATATATAAATTTGCTAGATTAATATGATTTATAATAAATTTAGGATTAATTTTTAAAGCTTTCTTATAATTAGATTCTGCCTTATCAAGCTGACCTAATTTTGAGTAACAATTGCCAATATTAGAATAATTTCCAGGTAAGTTTACCGAAGCATAGTCAGTTGCTTTTAAAAAAAATTTTAAAGCTTTATTAAATTCATTATTGTTGTAATGAAAATTACCTTTTCTTGTATTTAATGAGGATAAATTACTAAAATATTCTTTTTGTGAACAACCTAAATCTCGAGATTTTTCAAAACACTCTAAAGCTTTATCAAATTCATTTAATTGATTGTGACCTATACCATGTAAAATAAATGATTGTGGATCCTCTGGATAGCTATTGATTAAAGAACTACTAATTTGAAGAGCATCATTATATCTGTCATTTAAAATGAGATCATGGAAGGAAGAAATTTGAGTAGTTGGAATTTTTTTCATTCTTAAAACTATAAATTAAAAATGGATATAATTGAATTACAAATAAAATTTAAAAAAAAAGGGGACCTAAAAGATCCCCTTCTTAATTTATAAATTTAAACTTAAACTATAAAGTCTAGAGCATCTGCATGGAAGTTCTCAGCAGTAGCAAGTCCAGCATATGTTAATAATTTAACAGCAGTTAATTCAGTTGAAGCAGCTGTCTCATTATTAGCAATACCGTTACCACCAACAATAACTAAGAATAATGCAGAGTTGATACCATCATCTGATACAACTAAGAAAGCATCACCAACAGCGAAGGCACCATTAAATGTTACAGCATTATCACCACTATCCTCAAGAGCTGTCTCAAGAGTACTTGCAGTAACACTACCTGCGTTAACTAGAAGAACAGAAGCGTTAGCACCGTTATCCATGTTAGTAGCATTTGTACCGCCATCTTCAATAACACTAGCACTTGCAGTTGTAATTGAGGAAGCATCACCAACTTTAACTAAATCAGTTACAGAGGTAAGAGCTTCAACAGCACTAATATCAAGCTCAACAGTATCATTACCAGTTGTTGGAACAAAACCTGTTACAACATCAACACCAGTAGTAATAGCTTGTGAAGCTTGTGCAGTACCTAGATCATCATCATGAAGGTAAATAGTATCAATAGCAGTTGTATCTGTAATATTGATAATATCAGCACCAGCATCACCACTAATTACATCAGCACCAGTTTGATTAGCATTGATAATATCAGCGCCATCACCACCATTAATTGTATCTACACCAGTACCACCAGTAAATGTATCAATACCTGCACCACCTGTTAAAGTATTAGTACCAGCTGATGAGGATATAATATCTGCTCCAGCAAGACCGGAAATAATATCATTACCAGCACCACCTGTTAAGGTATCACCTAGGCCTGCACCAGTAATAGTATCAGCACCGGAACCACCAGTAAGTGTCCAAGCGATATTATCGTCATTTGTAGCATCAAATGTACTCTTAGCAGTAGCACCTGAATTAACTTTAATTTTATAATCTAGAGAAGTGAAAAGATTATCAGAATTAGCATTAACATAAAGATGACCTGTATCAGTTACATAAATAGCTTGACCAATCTCACCAGTTAAAGCATCTTGAGCAGCTTGAACTGTAGATTGACCTGCAGTAACGTTACCATTCATAGTACGGCCTGCACTATCACTACTTCTATCAATAGTAATAGTAAATGTATCCGTACCGTCAAGGAAGTCAGTTACATCATCGACATATGAACCAGATGAATCAGCAACAACATCATAATTAAAGACGTCTGCTCCAGCACCACCAGTAATTGTATCAGCACCAAGTGAACCAGTAATTGTATCAGCACCGTTACCACCATTGATAGTATCACCTAATACAGTAGTTCCAGAAAGTTTAGCATCTGTACCAATAATTGAGTCATCACCAGTACCACCAGTAATTGTAAGACTTGAGTCATCCTCAGCATCAGCATCAAGAGTAAGAACTTCAGCAGCTCCACCATTTGAAATGGTACCAACTTGAGTTGAAACGAAGTTACCGTCAGCGAGTGTCAGTGTAATAGCACCTGTACCAGCATCAACAATAACGATATTTTCAACACCAGAAACATTAGTAAGAGTTGCGCTAATAGCAGCTGTATTCCAGATACTTAACGTATCATTACCACCACCAAAAGCTATGACATCAGCTGTATCAAACCTTTGACCATCACGATAATCAGCAACGTCATTACCAGCACCAAATGTAAGAGCTTCAGTAGCATCAGCATCATTAGCCATATTAGCAGCAGTAGCCAATCTATATGTAATAGAATTAGCAGCACTAACACCACCAGCACTTAATGTGAATGTAGCTGAAGCATCAACTTCATCAATTCGAATTGAAGTAGTACCATTTGCAGTAAACACAGAATCTGAGAGTGTAAGTGAATCTGCACCAGTACCTTCAAATTCAAGAACTTCAATACTATTAAGACCTTGAAGATCAGCAGCTGCAACAGAAATACCACCATCAATATCAAATGTTAGATTATCAGTACCTGTACCACCATCAACAGTTTCAGGAGAGGTTAAAGAAATGAAGTCACCAGAAGCAGTTGCTCTGAATGTATCATTGCCACCTTCACCATAAAGCATATCGATACCAGCTTGACCGTCGATAATATCAGCACCATCACCACCTCTAATGGTATCAAATAATCCACTACCATCGAAGAGTGAAGCTGTAGCATCACCACCAGTAAGAGTATCGGCACCTCTACCACCTGTAATATTAAGGGCAGAGTCATTTTCAGCAACACCGTTAAACGTTAGACCGCCAGAACCTGTCATTCCAGTAGCGTCAATAGTACCAGTATTAGATTGTAACGCAGAAGTTACAACACTTGCATCAGCTAAAGTATAAGCAGAAGCTGTAGTTCCAACACCTTTGAAAGTAAAGTTCTCGACAGATGTAACAGTTGTTGTTGCAGTAATTGCAGCAGCTATTGTTAAGGTAGTAATTACAAGTGTATCAGACCCTGTGCCACCAGCAACAGTATCAGATCCATCAATTACATCAGCATCATTAGTTGATGCAAATACAAATGTATCATTACCAGGTCCACCAGTGAATAGATCATTTTTAGCATTACCATTAGCAGAGTAAATTGTTGCAGAGTAATCTGCACTTGTTACTGAAGCTAAGCTAACTGTAAGACCAACATCTGCATCTGTATCACGGATATCAATTGTATTACCGTTATTAGCGAAGAACTTGTCATTAAGAGCAAGTGTATCTTGAGTAGTTTCATCTGTTGAAACTGTAATACGCTCAATTCCACTAACACCTTCCATGTCAGTTGCTTCAATTGTCCAATTAACAGAAGCGCCAAAGTTAAGAATATCTAAACCACCTTCACCACCGTCAATTTGTTCAGGAGTTGCAAGGCCTTCAAAGTCAGCAACAACCTCATTAATAAATGTGTCATTACCAGCACCACCAGTAAGGTTATCAATTCCACCTTCACCACGGATAATATCATTACCAGCACCACCAGAAATAGTATCTGGACCAGCACCACCTTGTATAATATCAGCTCCGCCATTACCTGAAATGGTATCACCACGAGAAGCACTTGTACCACCTTCAAGAGTATCGGCTTTTTCAGAACCTATAATTGTAACGCCAAATGTTGCTGAAGGATTGGTAGCTGGCATAACTAGTCCACCGCCACTTCCAGAAGCATCAATTTTTGTCATCAATGTTGCGCCACTAAATGCTGTAATTTGAGTTTTACCTAAACCACCAACATTAAATGTAGTAAGATCAGTACCACCAATTGAAGTATATATTGTGGCAGTACCTGCAGTGTTAGGATTAGTAGTTAAGTTCATTGTTTCAGCATCGTTAAATGTAACAGCAACAATTGTTTGTTGAGCTACAGTTGTCTGACCACCAGTAACGTTAACTGTGTCATCATCAGTATCAATGAAACGTGTACCAATAGCACCTTCAGGAGCAGCTGTATTACTAGCAATAGTAACAGTTGAATTATCATCTGTCATATTAGTAAATGTTACTGCATTACCAGCAGAAGCAGCTGAAGATACAACACTTGTTACGGTAGGAAGGTAAGCAAGGTTATAAGAAGTAGCATCATTAACACCAGCATCTAAGACTTCAACACTTGTAAGTCCACCAGTGCTTGTTGATGTAATATCATCAGCATCATCGATTTTAATAGTATCTGTACCAGCACCACCATCATATGTGTGATAAAGGTTAAATGTTGAATCAAAGTTAACTTTATCATTACCAGCACCACCAGTAATTGCTAGAGCATAAGTTTGCGTAATAGGATTAACAGTAATGCTAATACCAGCAACAGTAGTTGAAGCATCAATAGATGCAACATACTGACCTAAAGCACCTGCAATAAGAGTATAACCAGTACCAGTGAATGTATATGAAAGAGCACCGGCAGCAGTAATAGCAGCAAATACATTAAGCCCTGTTGAATTAACAGTAACATGCTCAACAGCATCAAGGCTAATTGTACCTGAAGTACCAAGGCCATTACCATAATTCATAAGGTTAAGTGTCTGTGCATCAGCCGCACCAGCAACAGTTGCTGCTGCATAATCAATAGTTAGATCACCATGACCAGATTTTGCATTCACTTCAACTAATCTTGGAAGATTAGTAACTTTTGTGAAACCACCTGCAGATGATGAGTTAACACCGACTGTAGTTACATCAGGCATTAAGGATAAATCAAGAGTATGGAAACTATTAGCAGTATCTGTTACTTGGAAGTTATTAATTGAAATTTCTTCAACACCAACAAGTTCGATACCTGAAATAGTATGATCAGTATTAGCTGCTAAAGTACCAGCAATTGAAAGTTTGAAGACATCATTTCCATTACCACCATCTACAACATCACCAGGATTAGCTGTTGAACCAGTAGCGCCAGCAGCTTGAACTGTACCGCCGATCGTATTATTACCATCACCAGCAGCAACAGTATCAACACCAGTTGTTAAGTTTGTAGTAGTTGAAGCTGTAGAAGCTGTATTAGAAATAAGTGCAACACTTGAACCAATTGATTCTAATGCGTCATCAAAAACAGTAACCTTGATACCTTCAAGGCCTTCGTTTGATTCATCTGTATTTGGAGTAATATCGAATGATACAGATGTTTCACCAGCAGGAAGAGTAACTGTTCCAGAAAGAGAGACAAGATCAGCAGACCCGGCTTTGTCAACTGTACCACCTTTTGTATCACCGACAACATTATATGTTAATACTACATCGGATGCAGGAGCTGATGTTGCAGTGATTGTATATGTTAAAGAAGAACCTTCAGCAACACTGTTACCTGAAGCAGATACTGAGTACCCAATAGAACCAGTAGAAAGTGAAGCACCAGAAACTGTACCAGAACCACCTTCAGTGATTGTAGATCCACTTGGTAGTGATGCAACGCCCATGCCAGCTGCAAGTTGTGCATATGTATTTGAAGTACCTGAAATACCGCTAGTTGCATTTCCTCCAACATCGTATGTAAATTTGTCAGCACCATTAACAGTGACAACAGCACCATTAGATAATGTTAATTGAACTGAATCAGCTGCAAATTTTGAAGCTGTAATTGATAGACCATCAACTAACTGAATTTTATTAGCTCCTGATGTATCAACAATAGTAACTTTCGCATTAGCTGCGACAGTACCTGTTCCAATTATATAAGTATCATCTCCACCTAAACCACGATATGTATCGCCATTATTTGATGGTACCAGAATATCCGCTGATCCGGTTGCATTAATTGTAGCCATTAGTTCTCTCTCCTTAGTTAGCAATTAAAAAGTGATTTCGAATCACTTTGCACAAAATAACCTGTTTCTAATCCAAACGTCAACAGTTTTGGATTTTCTATGTAACAGATTGTAACACAATTTTACTATTGTAAACACCTTTTTTTTAAATTTTACATTTTTTTAATATTAATAAACTTTGTCGAAATTAGGGCAAAATTACTTTTATTAAAATTTACTGTACTTAATTTCCTTTATTTTTCTTATGTAATATTTGTATCTGAAAGAATCTCAATTGCGATTATTGATAAATCAGAATCATAAACACCATTAACGGCTAGCTCACCACTACCACCAGAAGAATCTTTATCAAACAGAATTCTGGTTTGGTTATCAAATGAGTTACCTGAAATCTCAACTCCGCTTAACTCAGTAAATTCTGATGTTGTTAAATCATTCCCACCAACATTAACTAGGACAATTTTATCATTAGCTGAATCAAAGTTATCAATTGTAATAATAAAATTACCTTCTGATGAAGTTGATCCACTAAACTCATATCTGAATTCTTCCGCAGCATCTGTAGCAGTTATAGTTGTATCTTCGGTAGCTGTTGCAATATCAACCACTGTATATGACTGACTTGAAGCAGAGTCATCTGTTGAAGTTGTGTCATCTGTTGTTGTGTCAGCTGTGTCGTCTGTAGTTGTATCGGCTGTATCGTCTGTTGCTGTGTCAGTTGAGTCATCTGTTGTTGTATCAGTTGAGTCCGCAGTACTAGTATCAGTTGCATCCGATGTTGCATCTGCAGAAGCAGAGGTATCTGTTGAAGTTACAGTTCCTGAACTTGTTTCACCTGTTAATGATGATGTAAATTCAATTGATGTTGCAGCAAGATCTCCATCAACAATACCTGCAAGAGTTATCGATGTGGAATTACCATCAGCATCTGGTGCAAAATATATTGTAGTATTATTATCAATTGTTGATGCAACAATATCAATACCAGTAGCTATTTTAAAATCATTTAAGTCATAACCAACTGGCATATCAGATGCAAGAATAACTAACTTATCATTAGCTTGATCAAAACCAGTAATTGTTAAAGGACCATCTGATCCAGATAATGTGCTCGATGCATATGAAGCGTCAAATACGAAATTTTCTGCACTTGATTGAGCGGTCAGGTCATCTGTACCTAATTCAATATTTGATCCAGAAGACAAATCGCTTCCGCTTGAGTCTACTGAGCCTGAAAGAATATTAAGAGTTATTGATGATAAATCTGCATCAATAATTCCGTCAAGTGTAATTGATCCAGATGTACCAGAACTATCAGGAGCAAAATATATAGTTGTCTTATTATCAATTGTTGAAGTTACAACCTCTACACCAGAAGATGCCAATGAAAGTAATGAAGATTTTCCAAACCCACTTGGTACAGAAGCTGCTTGAAGAGTAAGAGTATCACTTGCAGCATCAAAACCTTTTATAGTTACATCTCCATCAATAGCAACTGGAACACCATCAACAAATTTAATTTCATATACAAATGCCTCAGCAGAAGATGTTGCTGTCACAGTTCCTTCTGATAAATCTTCTTGGCCAGTTACTGGAGAAGTAGAAGTGTCATTTGCAGATCCATCGGCTGCACTTATTGATATACTTGAAAGATCACCATCAACAACTCCTTCCAATGTAATAGAAGAACTAGCACCAGAACTATTTGGTGAAAAATAGATTACAGTGTTATTATTTATTGTAGATGGAGAAACATCAACACCGCTAGAAGATAGTAAAGTTGAAGCATCTAGATTAGCTGACCCACCTGCTCCTCTTAACACTATGGAATCATTTGCTGGATCAAAACCAGTTATAGAAACATTGTTATCTAAACCAACAATACTTGTTCCGTCAAAACTAACATCAAAAGTAAATACATCAGCAGCAGATGTAGCTGAGTATGCGCCACCATCTAATTGAATTGAGTCATCAGTTGAGCCACCATCAGTAGAACCACCATCAGTAGAACCACCGTCAGTAGAACCACCGTCGGGTGGGGTTGGACTAACGGCTCCACCACCGCCACCGCCGCCGCCGCCGCAAGCAGCAAGGATAAGTGACAATGTAATAGCTGAAAATACACCTGATTCTTTTCTTTTAAATGAAAAGATTGGTGGTAGTTTTTTTTCTTCAACAACTTTAGTAACAAAACTATTTTCTTCAGATGTATTGTTCATGTTTGTAGCTCCGATTAATTTTCTAATACGCAAGATGCATAATTATTATGTAATAATGAATCCTAAGTAACCTTTTTACAGCGTAATGCTATAAAAACGCAAGTCTAATTGTTTATATAAATTTATTTGTTTAATATTGTTCTTTATTAGTCAACCTTATTATTTATTGTTCTCCGATTTTTTTCTTGTAACATAATGCAACGAAAAAAAAAATAATATTTATAATTTTACTGTTTATATTATTTAATAACTATCTTGTTAAGAATAAAATTAAATAATTCTTCTGTAGATTCTTCAACTGTTTGTTTTCCTGTATTTAGATTAATGGAAGGATTCTTTGGAATCTCATAAGGTGAGTCAATACCAGTAAATTCCTTTATCTCACCAGAACGAGCTTTTTTATATAACCCTTTTGGATCTCTTTTTTCACACACATCTATATTTGCTGATAAATATACTTCATAAAAATTTTCAGGATGGGCGCTCAAAGCCTTCTCTCTATCCGCATTAAAAGGTGATATGAAAGCAGATAAAACAATAAAACCAGCATTGGCGAACAAAGATGCCACTTCACCAACCCTTCTGATATTTTCATTCCTGTCTTCGTTAGAAAAACCCAAATTAGAGTTAAGGCCATCACGAACATTGTCAGCATCCAACATATAAACATTATAACCTTTGTCAAAAAGTTTTCTTTCAAGATTTTTAGCTAATGTTGATTTTCCTGAACCAGACAAACCGGTAAACCAAATAACACCCCCCGGGTGACCAAATCTTTTTGTACGTTCATCTAATTCAACACTATGACTAACGGGTGTGAGGTTCATTGATTTTCGAACTTCAGTTGCTGATATTTTCTCAACATCCTCCCCTAATGATATTTTTTCAACCTTATAGCCTACATCCCTTCCATAAATAATATTTGTAATATTGGGAAGTTCAATTACATCGTATTTATCTGAATAATCCTCTTTGAGATCATCATCTATAAAATTTTTTACTTCATTAAAAGTAAATGGATTTTTACCATCGGTTGCGTGAGAGTGTCTAACACCTATAGCAACTCTCTCAGCCTTGCTAAGAGCGGATTTAAAAAGCTCTCTATGACCATCATGCCAAGGCTGCCACCTTCCAACTATTAAGGCTGTTTTTCTTTTACTATATTTAGACATATATTTTCCTTTTATATTCCTTTGACTAATTGCATACGATGATCGTGGAAGCATATTTTATAGTATATATTTTAAAAACACTTTATATAAAGATTTAAAAACTAAGAGCAAGGTTAAAATAAAAATGATAAAAAACCACCCAAAAGGTCTTAAAGTGCTGTTCTTTACTGAGATGTGGGAAAGAATGTCATACTATGGAATGAGAGGTCTCCTAGTATTATTCATGACATCTTCAATAGTTGATGGAGGTTTAAATTTTGATAATGTTTCTGCCAGCGCAATTTATGGAATTTACGCTGGATCTGTTTACCTTGCAACTCTTCCAGGGGGCTGGATTGGAGATAATATAATTGGTCAACAGAAAACTATTTTGTATGGAGGAATAATTATAATGCTAGGCCATTTAAGCCTCGCAGTACCAAATATAAATACTTTTTATATTGGGCTTCTTTTAGTGGTTATAGGCACAGGATTATTAAAACCAAACATATCTGCAATTGTTGGCAGCTTATACGATAACAATAAAGAACTTAAAGAGGCAGGTTTTACAATTTTTTATCTTTCTATAAATATAGGAAGCATATTAGGTTTTTTTATCTGTGGATATTTAGGCGAGAATATTGGATGGCATTATGGTTTTGCTGCAGCAGGAATTGGAATGGCAATTGGTCTTATTCAGTATAAACTATACGGTAAATTACTAGGCAACCATGGCCTTCATCCATTAAATAGCCTTAATGAAAATAAATTAAAATTGTATAAGAAGGCTATTGTCTTAATAGCAATACTTACAGCTCTTTTATTTGTTATTGCACTATCGAACTCTTGGTCTTTCAACCCTGTACCATTAGCCAATAAGCTAACGATAGTAATAGCCTTAACATCTGTATTTTATTTTTTTTATATATATTTTTACGGAAATTTAAATCCTGAGGAAAAAAGAAAAGTAATTTTAATTTTTGTACTTTTTGTTGGGGCGGCTTTATTTTGGTCTGGATTCGATCAAGCGGGAAGCTCATTTAATATATTTGCTTATCAATATACAGACAGAATGATTTTTAATTGGGAGTATCCTGCTAGCTGGCTACAGATTTTAAACCCTTTATTCGTAGTTATCCTCGCTCCTTTCATGGCATATTTTTGGATATTTTTAGGAAAAAAGATGCTTGACCCATCTATTCCTTTTAAGTTTGGATTAGGGTTAATATTTATGGCGCTTGGTTTTGTTGTTATTTCTCTAGGAGCAAAAATTGCTATTTCACAGGGGTCGGTTGGCGCTCAATGGCTTTTAATTACCTATCTTCTTCATACAATTGGAGAGCTAACCATAAGTCCCGTTGGGTTAGCCGCAATTTCATCACTATCTCCCAAAAAATATATTGGTCAGATGATGGGGGTGTGGTTCTTGGCATCATCATTAGGTGCAATAATAGCAGGTTTACTATCTGGTAAAGCAACAGAGGGTGATCTAAACTCAATGCCTGAACTCTTTAATCAGATAGCTATAAGTGCTTCAATATTCGGACTTGTACTCATTATATTATCTAGACCATTATATAAATGGGTATTTAAAAATGGGACACCATGAGCTGGAAAAAAAGTTTTTATTTTTGAGCTATAGCTAATAATTTCTTTGAGAAAATTAATGACTTCATTTAAAAAAATTATAGACAGTTATAAAAGTAGAAAATTTAATGAAACAGTTATTGATGGTAAATCTTTTATAAAGAGAGAAAAAATTAATAATTCTCAATTAATAGAGATTTATAATATCATTGGATCATCTTATGTAAATTTAAAAGAATATAATCTGGCAATAAAAGAATTTAGAAAAGCATTAAACCTTAAACCAAACAAAAAACTAGAATCTATAATTATATCAAATATAGCTAAGCTTAATATGATCACTAAAGATTATATCGAAGCAATAAAATATTATAATAAACTGTTAATAAATGACTCTAATAATTTAGATTATTTAATTTTGTTGTCAGAGTGCTATGGGCATACAATGAGGTATGAAGATTCAATTGAAATTTTAAAAAAAGCATTAAAGTTAGATAGTTCAAATTATAAAGTACTAGATAAAATTGGTCAGAACTATGTTAAAATTAAATTTTTTAAAGAAGCACTGATCTGCTTTAATGATGGGCTAAAAATTTCACAAAATAATTTTTCTTTACTCCATAATAAAGCAATAACATTAAATTATTTAAACAGGCACAATGAATCTATAAGAATTTTAGAAAAACTGATAAAAGAAAATCAAGACCAATATTTTTTATTTAATAGTCTTGGAATTGTATACAAAGAAATAGGAGATATTGAAAAGGCTGAAAAAAATTTCCTTAAAGCCATTTCAATTAATCCAAAACACGAAATGTCAAATTATAATCTAGCAAATATTTTAATTAATAGTGGTAGAAGTAAAGAATCAATTCCATACATGAAAAACTCTGGTTACCTTGGTAAAGCATCTACTTTAGAAATATTTTATGAATTAAATCTCATTGAAGAATATGAAGAATTAATTGATGAGTTTATTTTGTTAGATCCCTTTAATAGAAGGATTGCATCAATAGCAAGCTTTGTATCGGAACAAAAAAATATTGTTAATAATTATCCATTTTGTAAAAACCCTATGGATTATTTAATTCATACAAATATTAAAAACCAACTTTTAGAAAAAAAGTTTTCATTTTCTGGATTAAAAAATGAACTTAAAAAGTATAAGAAAATTTGGGAACCTGAATCATCAACAACAATAAATGGAACTCAGACTAAAGAAAATCTTTTTAGAAAAAAGTCTCATTATCTTTTAATATTGGAAGATCAAATAAAAGAAGAAATAAAAAAATATAAATTAAGATTTTTAGATAGTGAATCTTATTTTATTAAAAAATTTCCGGATCAATTGAATATAGAGAGCTGGCTTGTTACATTAAAAAAAAATGGCTTTCAAGGATCGCATATTCATGCCGAAGGCTGGCTAAGTGGTGTCTTCTACATTGATCTACCGCCAAATAAGAAATCGAATGAAGGAGCTATTAAATTTTGCTTACATGGATTTAACTATCAAATGAAAAAAAATGCTACGAAGGAAAAAACTATAAATCCAAAAAAATATGACCTTGTATTATTTCCATCATCTTTATTTCATGAAACACTACCCTTTAGCTCAAACCAAGAAAGGCTTTGTATAGCCTTTGATTTAAGTCCAAGAGAGGAATTAAGAACAAAATTTTAAAAATTATTTTAAAAAGATACTTTCAAAGTCTTTATGTTTGATTAATAAGCAATTTTGATGCTTATATTTCAATGACTTAAATTGAGAATAATTCTCAATAGTTGTAATTTTACAACACATACTTGCAATAATAAATTTTTTCCTTTATAGCTTCACTTAATGGAGATTACCTCTGTTACCTCAACAATAATAATTTAATTCATGATGAGATTTATAAGAATATTGGTATGACTAAATGATAAACAAACGACTCAAATACAAAACTCCTGGTCTTCCTGAAGCACAAGGTCTTTACGATCCGCAAAATGAACATGATGCATGTGGTGTTGGTATGGTTGTTGATGTTAAAAATAGAGCCTCTTATGAAATTGTCTCAAAAGGTTTAGCTATGCTATGCAACCTCGAACACAGAGGTGCTGTTGGTGCAGATCCAAAGGCTGGTGATGGTTCTGGTTTGTTAATTCAAATACCACATAAATTTTTAAAAAAGAAAATAGGAACAGAATTTATTTTGCCTGATATTGGATACTACGGAGTTGGTGTTATTTTTATGCCAAAAGATAAAAGTAATCAGGAAAAAATTAAGAAATTAATTGAAGATAATTGT
>MDSV01087908.1_pt1 | contig 13903 bp, 13 predicted proteins | sample 810851 | NCBI WGS metagenome assembly MDSV01 (sample SAMN05326640, study PRJNA326480) | marine metagenome | isolation source: seawater | place: Atlantic Ocean: North East | collected 2012 | reverse complement strand
CCATATTAACAATTTCATTTTTAGTAAAAAATTCCTCAATTGCTTTTTCTCCAGTAGTATTACTTTTAGTAAATAAACATGGCCATTTTTTATTTTCTGGTAAAGTTTTAATTAATTTTCTTGCCTCATCTTCTGACTCGCAAACATGAGCCTCATAACCTCTCTCCTGGAGATACTTAATTGCTAGATCAGAAAATGATAAAAGATTTTTTGATTTATCTAATTTAGGAAAAAAAATATCTCTATTATCCCCAAAAATGCAGCTTAATAAGCATAACTCTCCACTTTCTTGTGGAGTTAAAAAATAGCGTTTTATATCAATTGGAGCAGCTATTGGTTGTCTTTTTTTTATTCGATTATCAAAACCATGTAAAAGTGAACCATCACTGAAGGCTACGTTAGCAAATCTAGCTGTTGATACATCTATATTTGAAGATCTGCTCATTAAATACATTTCCATTATACGTTTACTCGCACCCATCAGATTTACTGGGTTAGTGGCTTTATCTGTACTTACACAAAAGTATTTTTTTGTTTTATTTTCAATGGCTTGTCTAATTGTTTTATCAGTATTAAATATATTAACATTTATCAATCTCATTAAAGTGTACGGATCTTTTTCACTTCGAACATGCTTAAGAGCTGATAAATTCAACACAAAATCATAACTACCATCTGAATGAATAAATGCATCATATTCTGTAGAGCCAACGTCTAATGCGAAAGTTCTAAATTCACCTTTTATATATCCAAACTGACTTCTAATATCTCTCACAAGTTCAGTTAAATTATTCTCATTAATATCGACTACATGAAGTTTTTTTGGATCTCTTTTGAAAATTTCTTTTACCACTGAACTACCAATCGATCCAGCTCCACCAATAACAATAAATGATGAATTTTGTATTATTCCTCTAATTTTTTTTTCATTTCTTTTGATATCATCATCAAATAAATCCGATTTTCTTCCTATTAGATTTAAAAGAGTATTCATAAAATTTTTAACAGTTGTTTAAGTTTTTTTAAAATCAACTAAAGTGACCAGCCATCATCAATAATTATATTTTGACCATTAATATATCTTGAGTGATCTGAGATTAAAAATATAATAGTTCCAACAACATCACTAACATCTAACATGCCCTTATCATTGCAAGATTTTTTGTATTTTTCTAAAAAACTAGCTGGTTGATTATCTAATATGCCTCCTGGACTAATAGAGTTCACTTTAATATTTGAATTCTTGCAATACTTTGAAAGGTATTTTGTAATTGCGATTATTCCCGCTTTTATTGCACTATATTCGATAGGTGAAACCATTGAGGTCCCAGAATAATGTTCAAATTTTGGAGAACTCATTCCTTGTATAGATGAAATGTGAATCAAATTTCCATGACCTTGAAACTTAAAAAATCTAAGCGCCCTTTGTGATAATAATATTGCTCCACCTAATTGATTATTAAGATCTTCATTTAAATATTTCTTTTTTAATTTTTCAAATTTTGTTCCCCAGGCTACTGACTTTGGATACGCAGAATGAATTATTGCGTCAAGTCTGCCAAACTTATCATAAGTTTTTTTAATACTTAAATCTATTTCATTAATTTTACTTACATTAGCAACTATATGCATAAAGTTTTTATTCTTTTTAAATTTATTCAAACTGCTAATTAATTTTTTGTTCTTATCAACCACAACAACTTTACCACCGTAATCTATAATTTTTTTTGCCAAATCTGATCCTATCTGACCATTTCCACCTGTAACTAAAACTATTTTATTTTTTATCACAAAGACTTTCTTTTATTTTCAATTAAATACTTGGCAATTTTAAAATCTAATTTCGTATCAATATCTATAGCACGTTCTTCCGGCATTAATATACATTGTTGATCTAGTAACATATTTGAGCCATGTTTTTTTTGATAATTTTTTATATATAATAATAATTATAAAATCCACATTTTATCAATTTTAAAATAAATTTTGATATACGTCTTCAATAGACTCAAAGTAATTTTTTATTAAAAATTTATTTTTAACACTTTTATAAAGTCTTTTTCCGTATTTAATTCTTATATTCTTATTTTGAGATAAAAATAAAATAGATTTTGCTAATACTTTAGGTTTCAGTTCTTTTGGTTTTTTAATTTTATAATTTATTGGATTTATAACAAAATCTGGAAGCATATTTTTTCCTAAATGTTCTTTTAAAGTAATTTTTTGATTTGGCTCAATTAAAATTCCACTATAATTATTTCTTATAACTTCAGGTATACCGTCAACATTTGAAGCGATAACAGGAACTTTACATAGTCCAGCCTCAATATTTACTATACCCAATGGCTCTCTTATAGACGGCACAACTAAAATATCTAATTTTTTTATAAAATTAATTGGGTTTGAAATTTCACCTTTAAATTTAATCTTTTTATTCCCTTTTGCCATTTTTTTTAATTCTTCAGCCAAATATCCATCTCCTCCAATATGAAATTCTATATTTTTGTTTTTAAGTAAATTTGCAGCTTTTATTAATGAATGAACACCTTTAAAAATTTCAAACCTACCAATAAATCCAACATAAACTTTCTTACTTTTATCATTAAACATATTTTTGGATATTTTTGGATCTTTGTAGCCATAGTAAGCTAATTTTAATTTACCTTTTTTTATTTTAAATTTTTTAATAAGTAAATTTTTAGTTGCGATTGAATTTATAATTATTTTATTTACTAAACTTGTATTTATTTGATACCTTTTTATTTCATTTTTTGTTTTAATAGCCCAGGCTAAACCATGTTCATGGTATATAATGTTCTTGGATGGTAAAAACTTTAATAAATAAAAAATTGATTGGCTAGATAATTTATTATGTAAATAAATAATAGAATTTTGAAAAAATAAATAATAAAGCAATCTAAAAAAACTATATTTGATATTGAAAGAATTATTAAATTCACCCCACTTCTTATCGATATTATCTTTTGTAAAAATATAATGTTTAAAGTTTGAATTTTTTTTTGCAAATTTATAATAAAACCTAAATGCTTGCTGAACACCCCCCATTCTTCCATTTAATGAAATTATATGAATAACTTTTCTCATAAAATATCGTAAATATTACTTAGTATTGTTTAACTATTTTAACTGAAATTATAATATTGACCACTAATATAAAATATTCCTTTTATAAATATTAGTTTTAATTCATTTATTAAAGTCCTTAACAAATCTTTTTAAAATAGATGCCACATAAGTAGTTTCATTTTTTTTTAAATGCTCTCCTATAGGTAAGCTTAATAATTCAGCATCACTTCTATTAGCAAAAAAATCTTCTCTTGCCTGGTTTATATGATTATAAGCCTTTAGTTTTGGAAGTGATATAGGATAATGAATACCCGTTTCAATATCATAAGTATTCAAATATTTTTTCAATTCGTCTCTTTTTTGAGTTCTAATAACAAATAAATGGTAAACATGTTTTGCCCAATCTTCTTTTTTTGGTAACACTATTTCGTTTATATTTCTAAGATTTTCTAAATAATAATTAGCCACATCAATTCTAAAATCTATCCATTTATCAAGATATTTTAATTTTGCTGAAAGTATTGCCGCTTGCAATCCATCTAACCTTGAATTTCGACCCTCAAATTCATGATTATACTTTTCAGTTCTACCATGATTAGCAATCATTCTTGTTTTTTTTGCAATTTGATCCTTGTTAGTAACTATTGCTCCACCATCACCATATGCTCCTAAATTCTTTCCAGGATAAAAACTAAAAACACCTGCATCAGCTATTGCGCCTATTTTTTTTCCTTTATATCTAGCACCATGTGCTTGAGCACAATCTTCAATAACTTTCAATTTATTTTCTTTGGCAATAGCTAATATTTGATCCATATCACAAGGATGACCATAAAGATGAACTGCCATTATTGCTTTTGTTTTTTTTGATATTTTCGAATTCATGCTTGATATTGAAATTGTATAATTATCTTTATTACAATCACAAAAAACAACTTTATGACCTGCTCTAGTTACCGCTTCAGCTGTGCTTATAAAACTATTTGATGGCACTATTATTTCACTATTTTTTGGTAAATTTAATGCTTCTAAAACTATTTCAAGTCCATCTGTGCCATTAGCTACACCCACACAATGTTTTGCTTGATGATATTCTGCAAATTCCTCTTCAAACTTATATAAATATTTTCCTCCTATAAAAGAACTGTCATCAATTACATTTTTTATAGCTTTATCTATCTTATCTTTGATAAGAGTGTATTGATTTTTTAAATCTAAAAACTTAACCATATGATCCCTTTTTTAAAAAAATTTTCTTTCCATCTATTTCAACAAATGGGGGCTCAAAACCGCTCATCGAAGTTGCTCTAATATATTTCTCTATTTCATATTTACTCCAAGATAAATCTATTTTTTTTAATTTATTAATTTTATCTCTATAATGTAAACTACTTCCTCTTTCCTTTACAAGGCTGGCTTGTGGTATTGGGTTAATATTCATAGAAATTAAATCTGAAAGAGATTTATTTAAAAGTTCTAAAGATTTTTGATAAGTAATTTCATAAAGTTCCTCAACCCAACAACCTTTTGGAATTTCAAACCTTGACTCAAATAGAATATCTCCACAATCTATTCCTTCCTCTAACTTATGAATAGTGGTTCCAAAAATTTTCTTCTCCTCAATGATTGCTATTGTGAATTGGTTGCATCCTCTGTACTCAGGTAAAGGTCCCATATGAAGATTTATCGCTAGATCTTTGGCTTTTTTTATATGATTTAAATTAAGAATTTTAGGGTACTGAATAGAAAATGTAATATTAATATTACTTAGAGACAAATATTCATCAAGAGAACTAAGAAGTTTTAAATTATTTTTTAATGAATAATGTTTAATACCCTCACTCTTTTGATCCGTTAGAACACCTATGATTTCATAATTATATTTCAATTGATTATCATAAAGAATTTTTAAGCATTCAAGTCCAATACTTTTAGAGCCTAAAAAAACAACTTTTTTAATCATTGGTTTTACCTAATTTAGATTTTGTGGGCATTTTGTTTAAAAAAACTTCATTACTCGTTTCTATAGATTGGTAAATAGCAGTGATTAATTCTAAGCTTTTTTTTCCAGAGTCTCCATCTATAAGATGTTTTTTATTGTTAATAATACTATCAACCACATGTTCATAATACGCTTGATGACCGAAGCCATATACATTTGGAGGATTGACAGAGTATTTACCCATAACCTCTTCATCACCTTTTAGCTTTTGTTCAAAAGCCCAAGTTTCCATTTTGTTCAGTGCAAATCCAGATATCACCACACTCCCTTTTTCACCAAGTATAGAAATTGAACCTTCAAGATCATGAGGTCGAGTTGCAGTTGTTGCCTCAATTATCCCTAGAGCACCATTTTTAAATTTTAAAGTAACCACAGCAGTATCTTCAGCCTCAATATCAACTAGAGAGGTATTTGCTTTTGCAAAAACAGATTCGACATCTCCCATAATCCAATTCAACATATCAATATGATGACTTGCTTGATTAGTAAGTACACCTCCATCTAAATTCCATGTACCACGCCATTTATCCTGATCATAATAATCTTGATTACGGGACCATCTAACTCGCACAGTACCTAGAACTAATTTTCCAAAACGGCCTTGTTCATAAGCTTGTCTTAATTTTATAACTGGAAGATTAAATCTATTTTGTTTTATTATGAAAAGTTTACAATCATTCTCGTTACAAGTTTTTATCATTAAATCTGCATCAGAAAGTGTTAAAGCCAAAGGTTTTTCCACAACTAGATGTTTGCCATATTTTGCAAGATTAATTACATGTTTTGCATGATTTCCACTTTCTGTAAGAACTGAAACTACATCGATCGACTGTTTTTGCATCATCTCATCCATATCAATATAATATGGTAGATTAAACTGATCACTTATCTTTTTTGCTCTTTTTTCATTGATATCACAAACTGCAACTAGTGAAGCATTTTTTATTTTATTAAAACCTAATAGTTCACTATGTCTTTTAGCTATTCTTCCACATCCTACTAAAGCAAACTTTAACATATATCCTGTTTATATTTTTTTAATTTAGTTACTAGTATTTAAATATAATTTTAAAATAATAGCTAATTTTTATCAATTAAATCTAATTCTTTTTTAATTCTTTGGTGCCAATTTCCAATATTTTTTTCAAAAAAAATTGTAGATAAATTTGAATAATGATTTCTTAAATCAAGGTTAGTAGAAAATCTTTCAATAAAATCAACTACGTTTTTATGACAATTTTCTTTAGCAATATAGAAATACTTTTTTTCAGTACTCTTCAAAATTTCATTGTCAAGAGCTAGGATGGGTAAGCCTTTAGAAGAGGCTTCAATAACATTATTTCCAAACATTCCTATTCGATTATAAGAAATAAATAAATCAGTTGACTCTAAATATTTTTCAACTTTATAGTGCTCTAGATTTCCTCTAAGTTCAATATCAGAAGTTAATCCCAGTTTTTTAATTTTGTTAATAATTTCTCCTTTTAAGTATCCATCACCAATGATTAAAAGTTTAAATTTTATAGATCTTTTTTTTAATAGATAAATGATATCTAATAGATCTAAATAACCTTTGTCTCGCTCAAGTCTAGATACACAAGTGATATTTAATACATCCTTTATTTTTGGAATAATTTTTTTTTTTTTTTAAATCAGATCCATTAAAAATAATATGAAAGTTTTTATCATTTAAATTTTTTTTAGTTTTTTCAGACCAAGAACCATCATTTGTTGTAACAATTATTTTATCCTTTATTTTCAAGGCTCTTAAAAAAAGTTTTGATAAAAATCCTCTATTAAAAAAAATATCATAATAATTTTTTTTAATACCTAGCAATCTATATACAATGAAACCTTTTTTAAAACTTAAAATATTGCCAAGCAAAATATTGTCTCGATCTAAATAATATATGGAATTCTTTTTAAGAACAAAAAATAATAAAATATATTGAAATAGTTTATTAATTAACCATTGTATTTTTTTTAATATCCCTTTATCGGTAAATAATGAAAAATATTGAACTAATCTAACTTTATTTTGTATGCCTTCAATTTTATATTTTCCACTTTTAAACTTTTGAAATGAGCTGCTATCTAAAAGAAATATAACTTGAAGATCAAACCTATTGTCTTTTTCAATATATTTTATAAGATTATAATAAGCAGGAATTCCAGTGTGTCTCCATGAGAGCTCTTTTATAGCAAGATGCAGAGGTTCATAAAGTCTGGAAATTAAATAAATTTTCTTTTTCATAATACCTTCAGTAAAATATCTGTATCACGGAATCTGTTTTCAAAAAAATTAAAATATAAATAAATATTAACTAAATTAAAATTTTGATAAATAGTTTTTTGATAGCCACGAAATAGCATTCTTAGGTCTTTTAAAAATTCCTTTAACTACCTTAAAATAATTTTGTGAGTCCATCATGTGGGTTGTATCTCTAAAGTAATAAAAAAAATTAATGTCAAATTGCTTCCATGCTTCCTTACCGGTTTTACCAAAAATACCAAATATAATTTTACAAATAAATCTTAGAGGTATTATCCAATTTGGTGAAATATATTTTTTATTAACCGGAATATCATCACCCCAGACATTACTAAAATTATTCTTTTTGAGCATTTCAATATATAATTTTTGCTTTATCTTGTAGTCCAAAGGTACTTTTTGCCAAAAAAATAAATATTCATCATTCCATAACGGTAATCTCCAATCATAACCATAATATTCATATATTCTTTGACCGTTTATTACATACTCGCTTTGTCTATTAACAAATTCTGAATACTCATATAATAAATGATCATTGGAATTTTTTTGAATTTTACCACATCCTCTTATTATCTCATCCCATAAATTAATCTTTAGCTTATCTAAATTATAGTTGGTTTTTAAATGCCCCCATAAAGAAAAATGCTTTTCTATTAATTGATTTAAAATATTTTCTTTTCTTAATTTTTCATTATCAATTTTAGAATTATTAATCATATTGAAATTAATATGACCTCCGGAGATAAAATCTCCTGAATTTCCATTAATAAATATTGCGTCATCATTTATCCAATTTGTGTCTTTTAAATATTTGATTGAAGATAAACTTTGAATATACGGTACGGAACAATATGTTTCACTAAAGTCTAAGTAATGTTTGTAATCTTTAGATGCATAAAAATTTTTTTCACTTTTGTGTGTAAGTGGAATTAATTTCCATTCAAAATTTAATTTTTTTGAAATTTTTTTTGCAATCTTTGCCTCAAAATTTCCAGATGAACCATAAGAGTAACATTTTACATTTTTAGCTCCTAAATGTTTTAATATAGATGCTACTAATCTAGAGTCATTTCCAGCACTTAGAGGAATAATAATTTGTCTATCACCAATTTTATTTAACATTTTCCTAAAAATATTTAATGTCACTTCTGACAATTCTTCTACATAATCCTCAAAACTTTTATTAACTATTTCACCAAAATATCTATAATATTTTGAATACTCATATGAATTTTCATGGAACATAACTATTTCCCCTGCCTTTAGAGAGTGTAATTTATTATAAATTGTTTTATTTCCTATAACAAAGCCAGACATAGCAATTTCTAGCCTTGCATTTTTGTCAATTAGCTTGTCGAAATTATTTAAATTAATTAAATTTTTTGGATCTGAATTAATAAAAAAATTATCTTTTATCTTTGTAAAAAAAAGAGGAGTGCTTCTAATTTTATCAACAGCTAAAAAGGTCAATTTATCTCTTTGAACAGCTAATGCAAAATGTCCATTAATACTTGCTATAAAAGATGGTACTTCTTCTTTTTTTATATATTTACAAATACTAATTATATTTTCTATCGAGTGAGAATAAATACATCCTTTGACCCATAATTTAAGATTATCAGACTTAAATTTTTTCCAAAATTTATCTGGTTTTATGTCAATATTTATCATTTTTACTTTTTTTACATAAAAATAACTTTTTATTCATAGTTTATTTTAAATTTTATAACAGAATGTATTTTCCTTAAATTTAAAATACATCATTTTAATCTTCTATTTTTAGAAAATAATCGTTTACTATTTTTTCTTGTTTTTCAATATCTTTATGAGGAGTATTTATGGCATCAATTAATTCATCAACATTTAAATAAAAAACACCATCCTTATTATAAGCTGTAACAACTTTGATGAAAGAATTAAAGTCCTTAAAATTATCTTGATCATAAGGTCTTTGTTTCATATCTATATAAATTATATCTTTACCAGCACATAATGCTTCAACAAATGCACTTCCAAGATAATCTAAAATTACAGTATCTGCATATTTAAGGCTTTCGATCATAGATTTATTAGTTTTATAATTTGTAAAAATATCTAAATTATTAATTTTTTGATGAAAACCCTTAGGATGAGTTTTATAAGTTACCTCGAATTTGAATCTTTTTAATATTTCAAGTAAATATTTTTGCCAATCATAAAGTATAGGGTCTATGATCTTTGAATTTGGAAATTGCCTACCTTCAGAGACAAATGAATTAGGAATATATAAAATCTTTTTTAAATAAGTTTTTTTTTTACTAAAATGAAGATCAAATATTTTTTTATGGTATTTAGACCCAATGGTATTGACTTGAATTTCTTTTTTTAATTGTTTTGCTCTTTTTTTAATATAATCTAACCACTTTACACCATAAGTTATGTAAATATCTGTCTGGAAAAATTCATTTTTCCAATAAATATTATCATCAAAAAAAAACCTCTCTCCTCCATGATTAAATCTCCAAATTTTTGAACCATGTTTTTTTGATAAGTTTGAAATTAATCTATTATGATAATTATTACCAGTACCTGTAATTATATTTTTTGTTTTTTTTAAAAACCCATCATAAATTTTAAGATCATTAAAAGCTCTTGAAAGATTTACTTCAATAATGAAATTAATTGATTTTTTATGATCAATATTAAGATCAAAATAAAATTCATTTATCATTAAAAAAATTTTATACGAAATTCTTTCAGATAAATTTTTAGAAATATTGTTTTTTTCTAAATTTATTGGAAAATAATATGCAGGTAAAATTTTGAAACAATTATATCGGATTTTTTCTGTAAATTCTAAACTTAATTGATTTTGGGAGGTAATTATAAATTTAAAAAAATTTTTAGATATCTTTTTTGTTAAGCTAGAATAAATATATTTTATCAAATTATGTTTTTTTCGTTTTTTTTCAAGATCTAAGGAAAAAGTGTCAATTATTGTTTTTTTTTGCCAAATAGGATCAATATAAATATTACTTTCTTTTGAATAAATTGGTTTAATATTTTTTTGTGATAATATTATAAAGTCATAAACATGGCTTATATATTGAGTTAAGCTGATATAAATTTCATTCTTAACAATCTGAAAAATCTCATTTTCAACTTTATCAAATTCAAAATTTTCTAATAAATTATAAAGGTCGTTTGCAAATTTATTGTACTCAGCATGATCTATATGCCATGACAGTCTTTGTTTTTTTATATAAAAATCTGATTTTATTAATGAAGCGATATCTAAATATTTTTCCATAATTTAAGTATAAAAATTTAAAATTTCACACTATCAATAATATATATTGTGAATTATATGTTATAGCTAATCACTTCTGGATGAAATTTAAAAATTTATCCATATGTTTAGAAATAGTATACATATCTTTTTTTTTAAATGCGTTTAACGAAATTCTTTGATACTCTGTTTTATCAGAAAGCAAATAATTTAATCTTTTTTGAGCAATATTAAGCTTACCAAATGGGCAACAATATCCGTTATAGTTATTGGTAACAACTTCGCTTAAACCAGTTACATTCCATACAATTGCGGGAAGCTTATAATACATTGCTTCAACTAGTACCAAACCAAAAGAATCTCTATTAGATAAAAACAAGAAAATATCACTAATCTTATAAAAACTTGAAACATCAAATGACTCACCTGGGAATATTACTAAATTTTTATATTTATCTTTAATGTAATTATAGTAATTTTGATCTATATAAGGCCCTACAAAAATGAATTTAATATTCGATTCATTTTTAAACTTTTTTGCTACCTCACAAAAATCTTCCACTCCTTTAGCCTTGGAAATTCTTCCAACAGATAAAACCACTTTATCTTTTTTTTTTATTCCAAACTTATTTCTTAAATTAATGTTTTTCTTTTTTCTAATATCACTAACACCGTTATAAATTATTTCTATTTTTTCTCTTTGAGCATTATATTTTTTTATTAATGTTTTTTTTGCTGCCTTACTAACGGTAATAATTTTGTCAGCTTTTTTATAATTAAAGACTATTAATTTTTCATAAAATTTCCTTAACAATAATCTAGGATTTAGTAATAAGTTTGGATAAAAATATTTTATGGGTTCATTCTCTATAAAGGCATTGTAGTGGTGAGCTGTAATTTTAATGTTCCAACTTTTTTCCAAAAAATCTAAAATGTAAGCATTTTGAACATGAATATGAGTTATACTATTTTTATCTATAATTTTTTTTATTAATTTTCTAAATTTTAAAATTACTAATCTTTTATATAATATATTTTTAGGAGATTTTGCAGGAAATAGAAGATAAGTTATGTTTATATTGTTTCTGAGCGCATACTTATACATTTTATCTTTTGAGTTATAAAGGACTAGATAATCAATTTTTCTTTTATTAAGCTCCTTACAACAATTTATGAGATGCCTTGATACACCTTCAAATCCACTTTTAGATCTTTTTTCTAGTATGAATAATATTTTCATTATGAGTTTAAATAGCTTAATTTTAATTTATTCCATATCGATGATTATTAAATAAAATACTAATCTTTTTAGATCCATAAATTTTACAATCAGTCAATTTTTCATATTAAATTTTAGGATTACTATTAAAATTTTTAATTTGCTTATTTTGAGATGATGATAAGTTTTTTAAATATATATATTCTTTAAACATTAATTTATATTACTTTCTACCATAAAGTCTTTTGCTTTTTTAAAATCATTTAAACTATCAATATCTATAGAGCACTCTTGGTCCATTAAAAAAATATCTATTTTGCCACCAAGTCTATTTCTATTTTTTAATAATATATTTGGTTTGGTTATATATATTGCTCCATTTTCTTGATAAAACTTTACATCCTGATGACGGGGTCTTTTTCTTATATTATAATTTATTGGATAAAAATTATTATTTTTTTTCTTCCATATAAACTTAGAATTTTTACATACACTTAATAAAGAGTCTTTTTTTGAATAAAAAATTTTTTTTATTGCATCATTAATATGCTTTGAATTTCTTAATGGACTCGTAGGCTGAAGCATAATTATATAATCATATTTCTTATTTAAGGATTGATATGCATGTATCATTGCTTCATCAGCATGAATAATATCATTTGCTAATTTTTTTGGTCTTTTGATAGTTTTAACTTTTTGTTTTTTGGCGTATTCTAATATTGCTTGGCTATCGCTTGTTATGTAAATTTCTGTGATATATTTAGACTTTTTTGCTGCTAAAATACTCCAAAAAATAAGTGGCTTACCATTTAAATTTCTTAAATTTTTATTTTTAATTCTTTTAGAATTTCCTCTTGCTGGTATTAAAGCTAAAATTTTTATGTTTTTCACAAATTGAAATTTTTAATAATTATGTTTTAATATTAAAGTATTTTTTAATATTTATGAATACAAGTTTTGATACTTTTCTAGAAATCATAATTTATTCTTTGTAATTGAACTACCAATATCTAAGTTCTTTACTTTTATTTTTTTCATCTTCAAGTATTCTTTTTTTTCCATCACCTTTTATTATTGTAATTTTTCTAATCATATTTACCAAATTTTTAAGTCCATCGGGTGATAATGAGGCAGATTGATCAGTTCCCCACATTGCTCTATCCAAAGTGATGTGTCTTTCAACAAATTTTGCACCCATATAGCAAGCACCTATTGTTGGGGAAACACTTGACTCATGCCCCGAATAACCAACTTCACATTTATATTTTTTAGCCAAAATAGGAATTAAAGACAAATTTAGATCTTCTTCTTTAGCTGGATAACTAGAAATACTATGCATTAGTACAAATTTACATTTATTTTTTCTAAATATTTTAACTGCTTTCTGAATATCTTCATGTGTACACATTCCTGTGGATATAAAAGTTGTTTTTTTTTGTTTTGCGACTTCATTTAGAAAATTTAAGTTAGTTATCATTGCTGAGGCAACTTTATTATATTTTGATTTAAATCTTTTTAAAAATTTAAGACTTTGAATATCCCAAGCACTTGCGAACCAGCCTATACCTATTTTTTTTGAAAATTTATCAATTTTTTCATATTCTTTTAAGCCAAATTCAATTTTTTTTTTGTATTTTAAATAACTTATTTTACCCCAAGGAGTTTCTCTTATAATTTCTTTTTTATTTTCTGGAGTAGTTATATCTGGTGTTCTCTTTTGAAATTTTACAAAATCACAACCCGAGTCCTTTGCTAATTCAATCATTTTTTTTGCTAAAGATAAATCTCCATTATGATTTATTCCTATTTCAGCAATGATTAATATTTTATTTTTCATTAATTACTATTAACAGTGTTTAATTAAATAATCATCAATAATGGTATGATTATTATTAACTTGCTGCTAATAAATCTTAATAAATCTAAATCTTTAATGTTTTATCAGGCAATCTTTAAAAGTTTTGTTAATAAAAAAATATTAATTATTTGAAATTACTTCATCAAATGTTCCTTGACTTATAAGTTGGCCTTTATCAAGTTTAAAGATTATAT
>MDSV01198302.1_pt1 | contig 13904 bp, 16 predicted proteins | sample 810851 | NCBI WGS metagenome assembly MDSV01 (sample SAMN05326640, study PRJNA326480) | marine metagenome | isolation source: seawater | place: Atlantic Ocean: North East | collected 2012 | reverse complement strand
AGATGTAAAAAAGTTAAAAACTAATGGCAGAATCACAAAGTAAGAGAAGAAAACTCCCACATAAAATAATACTAAGCTAGATAAAAATATACCAAAGGCAAAAGCTTTTTCGTCCTCATACATGCCTGGGGCGATAAAGCCCCAAATCTGGACTATTGAATAGGGTATAGAGAAGAATAAAGATACAAAAAAAGAGATCTTTAGTGGAGCTATAAAAGGAGAAGCAACTTCTGTTGCAATCATAGAAGAATTAGCAGGCAGTATTTGTTGTAAAGGACTTGATACTAGAAGATAAATTTCATTTGCAAAAGGTATAAATGGGACAAAAAATAGCCCTACCACTATGAGAGATTTAATCAATCGGGCTCTAAGCTCCTTTAAGTGATCTAAAAAACTAATTTCATCTTTCATCGGGTTAATTATTCTTTATCTTTCCTCATTATTTCTTCGTTGTGAATTTCTCTTTTTATCTCATCAAGTCCAACTTCTTTTTCGAGTTCGATCTTTGTTTTATTAAAGAAAGATTTAACTTTATTTAGAAATCTAGTTAAAAATTTTACAACTTCAGGGATTCTCTCTGGACCCAATGCCACTATGCATACTAAGCTTAAGAGAATAAGCTCAGGCAATCCTATATCAAACATATTAGGATTCTTTTTCTTCTTTAGGCTCTTCTTCTTTTGACTCGTCTTGGCTAGTATTGATGGCCTCTTTAAATCCCTTTACGCCCTCACCTACATCCTTGCCTAATGTTTTAAGTTTTGTTGTTCCAAAAATTACAGCAACAATAACTAAGACGATTATTAATTCCCATATTCCAAATGACATTTTTATCTCCTGTCTAATCTCTTGAAGCCTTTTCTATCAGTCCAGATGTTCCGAGCCTCTTTTTTAATTCCTTAATTATATCTTCACCCTTTAGGTCTCTACTAGCTAATAAGACTAATACATGAAACCATAAATCAGCAGCTTCATGAATTAATTTCTCTTTTATATCATTTTCTTCTTGTAATACTGAAATTAACTCTTCGGCTTCCTCTCTTACCTTCTCTATTAACTTCTTATCTCCTTGTTCTAATAGTGACTTTACATAAGACTTTTCTGATGAAGAAAGTTTCCTGTCTTCTATTATTTCATCTAGTAGAGTAATTATTTCTTCATTCATCTTAAGCTTAAATAAATATACCAACTAAAATTAATATCATTGCTGCAAGTATACTTGCTTGAAGTAATGAAGAGACCTTTTTGCCTAGAGAAATCTTACTTAGAATTTCTTCATGCCTCAATTTATCCTCACTTTTGTATTCTTCAAGTTTATTGATCTTGTTTACAAGCTCTTCGGCCGTTTTAGGCAGGTTTTTTGCCTTTTCTATCCAACTAACGGCATTCTTTTTAGCCCAGTCTTCTAATTTCTTTGGATTGTATCTTTCAGAAATCCATTGTTGTAAAAAAGGTTTAGATATTGACCAAAAATCAAGATCAGGATAAATCTGCTTTCCTAGTCCTTCAATATTAATCAAGGTTTTTTGAAGTAGCATTAAAGAAGGCTGCATGCTCAAACCATATCTTCTAGCAGAATTAAAAATATATAAGAGAAGTTCTCCAAAATTAATCTTTTCCAAGGGTTGATCGAACATAGGCTCGCAAGCAGTTCTTATAGTTTTCTCTAAATCTATAGCTTTTGTTTCTGGGTTTACCCATCCTGCATCTATTAGAATTGATGATACTTGTAAGAAATCCCTGCTAATTACAGCCAGTATCATTCTCCCGATCTGAATTAATTCTTCATCAGTTAATGAACCTATTATTGCGTAATCAACCGCCAGATAAGTCGGTCCATTTGTGTCATCGGTATTAATAAAAATATTCCCTGGATGCATATCTGCATGAAAGAAATTATCAACAAAGACTTGCTTTAAGAAGATTTCTACTCCTCTTTCAGAAAGTAGTTTCAAATCTATATTCTTTGCTCTAAGTTTTTCAAGATCATCTACAGGGATTCCTTCAACCAATTCCATGGTTAGAACTTTATCTGCAGTGTATTCAATAAAGACCTCAGGGACATGTAGAAGATTGTTATTCTCAAAATTCCTCCTAGTTTGTCTCATGTTAGAAGCTTCAGAGCGCATATCTAGTTCTGTATTTATTACAAACTCATATTCTTCAACCAATTCTTGTATTTTTAATCTTTTGGCATCGTCTGAATATCTTTCAAATAATGCCGCTAGCCTCTTCATCAAAGATATGTCTTTCTTGATTCTATTTTGTATTTTTGGCCTTACAACCTTAATAGCCACCTGTTTTTTGCTTTCTTTGAGTTTTGCTTTGTAGACTTGAGCTATTGAGGCTGCTGCAATTGGCTTATCTTCAAAATCTATAAATAAATCACTTAATTTAGCTTTTAACTCACTTTCTATAAGGGCCTTAGCTTCCTTTGTAGAGAAAGGAGGAAGATTATCTTGAAGTTTTTTTAAGGGTTTAACTATATCTTCTGGTATTAGGTCAGGTCTAGTTGAGAGAATTTGTCCAAATTTTATAAAAACAGGACCAGCCTCTTCTAAAGCAGCAGACAACCTTTCCCCCCTATTATTCCCTTTTGAATATAAGGACCAGGGAAGTATGATAAATTTAATTAAAATATTTAATTTATTTTCTTCAGGTATAAATAAATCAATTCTAGCCTTTAAGAAGATATGAAGAATATGCAAGAACCTAATTAAGTCTTTAATCATTTGCAAGACCCGCTTTTTTTCCTGAATGAACAGCGACTACACCATTAGTTAAATTAGAATAGCTACATTCTTTGAAACCAACTTGTTCCATGATTTTCATTAATTCTTCTTGATTAGGGTGCATTCTTATAGACTCTGCTAAATATCTATAACTTTCTTCACTGCCTGCTACCCATTCACCAATCTTCGGAATTACTTCAAAAGAATAAAGATCATAAATTTCCCTAAACATTTCATTCTCAGGTTTTGAGAATTCTAAGATTACAAGTTTTCCTCCAGGCTTTAGGCATCTTAATATTGAATTAAGCGCATTTTCCTTATTTGTTACATTTCTTAATCCAAATGCAATAGTAATCAAATCAAAATAATCATCAGAGAAGGGTATGTTTTGGGCATCTAACTGAACGGATAAAAAATTATTAACTCCTTGATCAATTAACCTATCCCTTCCTAGAGACAACATGCTTTGATTAATATCTGAGAGAATTAATACACCTTCTTGACTTATTTTTGGAGATATCAGCCTTATAAGGTCGCCCGTCCCTCCTGCAAGGTCTAGAATCTTATAATTTGGTCTAATTTCAGCTATCTCTAACGCAATTCTTTTCCATAACCTATGGATCCCAAAAGATAGGAAATCATTCATTAGGTCATAGTTTTCTGATACTGCATCAAAGACACCATCAACTAAGCCTCTCTTTTCTTCAGAATCAACTTGTTTGAAGCCAAAAGTCGATTTTTCTTTATGGTTGTCACTCATAAGGGATCGGTATTCTAACTCATAGGAGTAGGAGATTCTCTTTAAATATAATTATCGATTATTCTATCTAAAGACTTAATGAAGAAGTTAATTCTCTGTCTGTAATTTTTTCTTTGTTTCTGATCTAAAGAAGATACAAGTTCTGCCAACAGAGCATTAATTTTATTATTTAATTCTGACTCATCCATTTCATTAAAAAACTTCAGATGTTTGTCTAGTCTAGAATCAAAACCATATTCTTTTCTATCCAATAATATAAGATTAAGTTCTGCATTCCATTTTTCTTGGTTAAATTGGTCAAAATTTGGGTCTCTATAAATTTGATTATTTTCATTGTTAAATTTAATAATTAAATTTCTTTGTTCTTCATTAAGTTCAACTTTAAGAAACTTAAAAATACGAACAAAGGTTTCTAGAGTCCCATTCTCCTGCTTATTTCTCTTAGATTCTGTTTCTTTTCTCTTACTTACTACGGCCTCAAAGTGTTGCTTAATCTGGTTTACCTGCTTGTCAGTCATTGTTTTAGAAAATTTGATGATATGAGGGTGGAAAAAATTATTAGAAGCAATAAACCTTTTTTCTGCCTGATATGAGATGGTTCTAATCTCATTTATAGAAGTGTCGTCGTCTAGATCTCTGATAGCTACTAGCAAAGATCTGTATTTAGGCAATTCTTCATCAGATAACCAAGTGTGATAAGACTCAGAGATCCTTTTTATTTCATTTCTCTGGTTTTTATCAAAATCTGCATACTCATAAAAATAATTGGCAATGTATCTATCCATTCTTTCATACCACCACTCTCCCACTAATGAGCAAGAAGTTAGAAAAACCAAGGCCAGACTTGATCCAAATAATTTGTAATTCTTTTTATTCATATTGATGAGGTATTATAGATAGATATTACCTAAATTATTCAAGATGGAATTAAAAGAATATCCTTATTTAGTCTGGTTGGATCTAGAAATGACAGGACTTGATCCAGATTCGGAAAGAATCATAGAGATAGCAACTGTAATAACTTCGTCTGATCTAGAAGAAGTCATAGAGGGTCCTAATTTAGTTATAAATCAACCAAGAGAATATTTAGACAATATGGATGAATGGAATACTTCCCATCATGGAAATTCTGGTCTCATAGAGGCAGTTAAGGTAAGTAATATTACAGATGAGCTAGCTGAGAAAGAAACACTAAACTTCTTAATGAAATATCTAGAAATAGGCACTTCTCCACTTTGCGGAAATTCAATTTCTCAGGATAGAAGGTTTCTAAATAGATATATGCCGGACTTAGCTAAATTCTTTCATTATAGAAATATTGATGTGAGTTCTATAAAGGAATTAACTAAGAGGTGGAGGCCTGATCTAGACGGAAAGATAATTAAAAGTACCTCACACAGAGCATTATCCGATGTTTATGAGAGTATAGAAGAATTAAAGTTTTATAGAGACAATCTATTTAAAACCGATTGAATTATTTTTTGGGGAATTTACCTATTAAGTCAGAATTGGGCAAAGAACTAACTTTATCACCTTTGTTCTTCTTTATTTTTGCGCTACCTCTCTCCTCTACTTCGTCTATTCTTAAGATTTGATTTATAGGTATATAGCTCCTTTTTACCCCTTTAAGCTCATTTTTAAGCTTTTCTTCACTTGTATCTACAACTATTTTGGAGTTTTGATCGAACAAATATTCTTCCACTTCCACAAAGCCATATAGGTCACTTTGGAAGATAGACTTAGCATAGACTTCATAAACTTCACTACCTTGAATAAATACAATTTTGTAGATTCCTTTTTTTGCCATTACAATTCTCGCCTTTTTTTAGATAATAACTATATATGGGCAAAAAATTATTCATCAAGACTCATGGGTGTCAAATGAACGAGTATGACTCGAATAGAGTAGGTGACCTTCTTGGTGAGAGTCATGGATTTGAAATAACCTCTAAACCAGAAGAAGCTGACCTGATTCTTTTGAATACTTGTTCAATTAGAGAAAAAGCTCAAGAGAAAGTATTTCATGAGCTGGGCAGATGGAAAAAATTAAAGAAACTAAAACCTGAGTTAAAAATTGGTGTAGGCGGATGCGTAGCAAGTCAAGAAGGTAAAAATATTATCAGTAGAGCACCATTCGTGGATATTGTCTTTGGACCTCAGACCATACATAGGGTCCCTGATCTCTATCAATCTTCTTTGGTAAATTGTAATCCTGGAATAGATATTGAATTTCCTAAAACAGAAAAATTTGATTATTTACCTTCCCCTTCTTCTAAAGGCCCTTCTGCTTTTGTTTCGATCATGGAAGGATGCAATAAATATTGCACTTATTGTGTTGTGCCTCACACAAGAGGACACGAAGTAAGTAGAGATAAAAAGGATATTTTAGAAGAAGTTAGAGCTTTGGTGGATAAAGGAGTCAGAGAAGTAAACTTTCTAGGACAAAATGTTAATGCATATAGAGATGGAAAAGATAAAACTAAAGGACTAGGTTTAGCAAATCTAATAAGGGAAAGCTCAGAAATTGAATGTTTAGATAGAATTAGATTCACTACTTCTCACCCTTTTGAATTTGGCCAAGAGTTAGTGAATGTATATGGAGAAGTGCCAGAACTTGTTAGCCATTTACATCTTCCTGTGCAAAGTGGTTCCAATTCTATACTTAAGTTAATGAGAAGAAGGCACACTCGAGAAGATTACATAGACCTCATCAGCAGAATAAAGGAAAAAAGACCAGGGATTAGTTTGTCTTCAGACTTTATAGTTGGTTTCCCAGGTGAGACTGAGGAAGATTTCATGCTTACTCTAGATTTGGTTGACCAAATTGGATTTGATGAATCTTATAGTTTCATGTACAGCCCAAGACCAAATACTACAGCATTAGAATTCGAAGATGATGTAAGTCCAGATAAAAAGAAGGAGAGACTCTCATCTCTTCAAAATAAAATAAAAAACAATGCAAATATTATAAGTCGAAGAATGGTTGGAACAACTGAAAGCTGTCTTGTTACTGGAGTGTCAAAAAAAGACCCTGGGCAATTACAAGCCAGAACTGAGAATAACAGAGTAGTAAACTTCAATGCTTCATCTCATTCGATGATCGGGGAATTTATAAATTTGGACATAGTAGAGGCATTACCTAATTCTTTGAGGGGAGTTATTGCTTAGAAGGTATGGAAAAAAACTTAAAGTTTGAGCTATCGCCTATTGATCAAGAGCGGATAAATAGATTATCAGGTCCTACAAACTCAACTTATAAACAAATAGAAAAAGAGTTAGATATAAAGATCATCAGTAGAGGAGAAAGCTTTAAGATCCAGGGATCAAAAAATAATATTAAGGCAGGGCAAGAGATATTAGTAAAACTTTATAAAAGATTAGGTGATAAGGACAATTTAACACCAGAAGAGATACACTTATTCCTTAGAGAAGTTATGAATAAAGATAGCAAAGCAAATAAAAAAAATAATACTAGGACTCCAGTCAAGACTCCCAAAATTACTGTATTACCCAAGGGCGAGAATCAAGAGAATTATTTAAAAACGATTAGGCAAAAGACATTAACCTTTGGCGTGGGTCCGGCTGGGACTGGTAAGACGTATTTAGCTGTTGCTTTAGCAGTAGAGCAATTAAGGTCTGGGGAAATTGAAAAGATAGTATTAACAAGGCCGGCTGTAGAAGCTGGTGAGAAACTTGGATTTTTGCCAGGAGATCTGAGCCAGAAAGTAGATCCTTACTTAAAGCCCCTTTATGACGCCTTATTTGAGACTTTAGGGTTTAAAGAAACAAATAATTTAATAGAGGGGAATATCATAGAAATAGCCCCTTTGGCTTTTATGAGAGGCAGGACTCTTAGTAATTCATTTATCATTTTAGATGAAGGTCAAAACACTACTAGAGAACAAATGAAGATGTTTTTAACAAGATTTGGATTCGGATCTAAGGTGGTTGTAACAGGCGATCTCACTCAAGTAGACCTGCCTAGTGATTCTTCTTCCGGACTTCTTCATGCTATTGAAGTTCTTAAGGCAGTTAAGGAAGTAGGCTTTATAGAATTTAGTTCAAAGGATGTCGTGAGAAATTCTTTAGTCCAGAAAATAGTTGAAGCCTATGATAAGTTCAAAGAAAGAAAGAAATGACCTGCCCTATTTCTATCTTCATAGAGCAAGAAAAAGAGGTTGATTCAGTAATTTCCCAAGAAACCTTTGAGAGCTGGATAAATGAAATAGAACTTGAACTGGGTCCAGATCTCTTTAAAGACTTTTCAAGTGTATCTATAGGTTTAGTGAGTAAAAAGACTATCCAAGGCCTAAATCAAACCTATAGAGAGAAAGATGCGCCTACTAATGTGTTGGCATTTGAAGGGGATGTAGGCTTGGGAGAAGAAGTTAACTCCTTAGGGGATATAGCCATATGCCCTGAAGTATTAAGAGAGGAAGCTTTAGAACAATCAAAGGACGAGAGCCATCATTTTGCCCATCTATTTATTCACGGAATACTTCATTTAATCGGATACAATCATGAAAAAAATTTTGAAGCCGAAGAAATGGAAAAGTTAGAAATTAGAATATTAAATAGATTAGGTATTGCTGATCCATACCAAATAGATTTAATATAGGTTTGTGTTAAGAAATATAGGTGTTCATGAACGAAGAACCCCCAAGTACAGAAGCTGAGTCGCAGAAGACCAGCATTCAAGAAAAACTAGAAAAAAAATTAAAGGAAATCTACCAAAGGTTTTCTTATAAACCCAAAAATAAATCTGAAATTGCTGAAACTATAAGGGATTCAAGTGATTCAGGTGTATTGGAAAAAGCCACTCTTAGTATGATGGAAGGAGCTCTTAAAGTTTCTACTTCCAGAGTAAGAGATATCATGGTGCACAGGCCTCAAATTACTTTTGTAGACTCAGATGAAAGCGCAGAAGAGTACATTCCAAGGATTATTAAGTCAGGACATTCAAGATTTCCTGTTTTATCAAAAGAATCAGATGAAGTAATTGGTATTTTAATGGCAAAAGACCTTTTAGGATTACTTGATCAGGCAGGTGAGCAGAAAAATAGTGACCTAAATAGTCTTTTAAGGCCTGTTGTGCTTATTCCTGAGAGCAAAAAGCTTGATACGCTACTTGAAGAGTTTAAGTCAAGTAGGAACCATATGGCTGTAGTAGTGGATGAATATGGAGGGGTTACTGGTCTGGTTACCATTGAAGATGTACTTGAAGAAATAGTAGGTGAGATTGAAGATGAATATGATGAAGAGCAGATAGAATTTATAAAGCCTATATCAGAGAACGAATTCTTGGTCTCAGCATTAACTCCTATAGAACAATTCAATGAAGAACTGGGATCTGACTTACAACATAATAATTTTGACACCATAGGTGGGGTTGTAATGCATAATTTCTCAAGACTTCCAAAGTTGAATGATTCTACAACAATATCTAACTTTAAATTTGTAGTAACTTCTACCGGAAATAAAAGAATTAAGAGATTGAAAGTTATTAAAAAAATATAAATTCTTCTGTAAGTAATATCTCCTTCTATATAAGATTGGTACATGTCTAAATATGTAATGGCCTTATTTTCAGGCTTATTATTTTCTCTAGGATTTTCGCCTTTTAACTTTCTATTTTTGACCATAGTTTCTTTATCATCCTTTTTGTTTTTACTCGAAAAAAGCTCAAGTCCTAGAGAGAGTTTTTGGATAAGTTTTATATTTGGAATAGGGGTATGGTCAATTGGTATTTCTTGGGTGATAGTAAGTATTTACTATCATGGAGATGTCTCATTAATAGTATCTGTACTAATTACTTCACTATTTATTGTTCTGCTTTCTTTATACAAATCTTTAGTAGGAATAATCTATTTTAAACTCAAGAAAAATTTCATATTTAATGCCTTAGTGTTATTTCCGTTTGCTTGGGTTTTTGTAGAAACACTAAGAGGTTTCCTGTTTTCTGGATTTCCCTGGCTTTTATTAGGCATATCAATTACCAACTCTCCTTTGAGCGGCTTTCTTCCAATTTTTGGATCTTCTGGCTCTTCAATTATTCTATGTATTATTGCTGCACTACTAGTAATAACATTTAATTTAAAAAGATCTAATAAGCTATCTAAATATCAGATAAACAAAATAAGAATGATATCTGGTTCTTTTCTCATAATTCTAGTAAGTACACCTCCCCTGCTATTAAATAAGATTTCTTGGACAGAAGAAATTGGGAAGCAAAAAGTATCCATCTATCAACCTAACCTGACTCTAGAAGAAAAATGGAGTTATGAAGGAATAGCTGAAACTAGAAATCTTCTAAATAAAGCTCTTTTAGTAGCTGAAAATAGAGAATTGATTATTTTTCCTGAGACAGCTTTTATTTCAAATGAAACTTCAAGAGAATCATTTTTTAAATCTTTAGAAGATTTGCTTAGTAAAAAGGAAATTTATTTAATTACAGGTATTTTGGGAACAAAGGGAGAAGCCAGAACTAATACATTACATGGTTATGGTCTGGCAAAAGGCACTTATGATAAAGTTAAACTTGTACCTTTTGGTGAATATGTACCTTTTTTGGATATTTTCGGTAATTTTCTAAACTTTATAGGCATAAATATTACAAATATGCAGCCAGGTTACGAATATAAAACCTTAAAAATAGGAAAATATGTAGTTTCTCCTACTATTTGCTATGAAATAGCCTTTGAATCAATAGTATTAGAAACTGCAAGTATATCTAATTTATTTATTACTTTATCTAATGATACTTGGTTTGGAGATTCAATTGGACCATATCAGCACCTTGAAATCTCTCAAGCTAGGGCTATTGAGCATGAAAGAGCAGTTTTAAGATCTACAAACAGTGGAATAAGTGCCATTATTAATGAAAAAGGTGAAATACAAGAAAAAATTGGAATATTTGAAGATAAGTCATTAAATCATACAGTTTCAATTAGAGAAGGAACTACACCCTATTCTTATTTTAAGAGATATCCTTTATACTTATATTTACTTTTAATTTTTATGTACCTTTATCAAAATAATAGAACAAATGTTACTAAATAATCTTAAAATATTATATAAAGAACATTTTAAAATTAATCTAGTTTTATTATTTTCATTATTCTTCTTAATATCTTGTAGCAATCAACTTATAATAGACACAAATAACACATTTACTAATTTGATTAAAAATATATCTATAGATGAATTAAATAGCTTAGAAGATTCAATTGTAGTAAGTATAAGAGAACAAAAGCTATACTATTTAAAAAAAGGTACAGTTATTAATGAGTATCCTATTTCTTCATCAAAGTATGGAATAGGTTCTATGGAAAATAGCTATAAAACTCCTCTAGGAAGGCATAAAGTAAGTGAAAAAATAGGAAAGGAACTGCCTTTTGGAGCAGTTTTGAAGGGCAGAAAGTGGACTGGATCTATAGCAAATATCATTAAAGACCCTATAGACACTGACTTAGATATTGTTACATCTAGAATTTTGTGGCTAGAAGGCCAAGAATTAGGTTTAAATAGAGGGCCGGGAATTGATTCTAAAGAAAGATATATTTATATCCATGGTACTGCAGAAGAAGGTTTAATAGGTAAACCTGCTTCAGATGGATGTATTAGAATGTATAATTCGGATGTTATTGAGCTTTTTGATAAAATTCCTATTAACACTAACGTATGGATACTAAATAAATGAAAAATATAAATAAACTACTCTTTTTGTTCCTCTTTTCTCCTCTAATGTTTGCTGATTGCCCAGATGTTCTTAACCATGATATTAGAGTATTGGACTCAAAAGAAAAAAGAAATCTTTGTGACTATGAAGGTAAGGTAATTCTGGCTGTTAATGTGGCAAGCAGGTGTGGCTTTGTTTACCAATATGAAGAATTACAGAATCTATATAAGAAGTATGAAGATAAAGATTTCATAGTTCTTGGATTTCCTTCTAGAGATTTTATGTACCAAGAATATTCAGATGAATCTAAGGTAAAAGAGTTCTGCAGTACTGAATACGGGGTTACTTTCCCTATGTTTGCAACTTCGCCAGTTAAAGGTTCAAAAGCAAATCCATTTTATAAAGATTTAAGTCAATTATCTGGAGAAAAGCCTGGCTGGAATTTTCATAAATACCTAATAGACAGGCAAGGAAATGTAGCTAGTTTTTCAACTAAGATCGAGCCCAATAGTAAAGATCTAATAGAGAAGATTGATAGTATTTTATAGGTTTTAAAAGATAGTAAGTACTTACTTATTATTCAAGTATTTCTATACCATCATTAGTTGAGAGTATTATCTTATCAGCTTTTCTTTTAGCGAAGATACCATTTTCAACTACTCCTGGAATGTTATTTAGAAATCCCTCAAGGTCATAAGGGATTTCTATATTAAGGTTATGTACATCAATAATTTGATGGCCGTTATCTGTAATTATTCCCTGCCTAAATACTGGCTTTCCCCCCGCCTTCAATATTTCTCTAGATATAGCACTACGAGCTATTTCAATAACTTCAATAGGAAGTGGAAATTTCCCTAACTTCTCTACCTTCTTACTATCATCAACTATACAAAAGAAATTATTGGAGGAATGAGCAAGTATTTTTTCTCTTGTTAATGCGGCCCCCCCTCCTTTAATTAATTCTAATCTGTCATTAAATTCATCTGCCCCATCAACATAAAAATCAATACCATATACTTCATTAAGGCTCAAAATATCATAAGAAGATCCTATAAATTGATCTTCAGAAGCTAATGAGCTGCAAACAACCCCTTTTATCTTTATTTCAAGTTTTAAAAGTTTTTCTATAAATAAATTAGTTGTGCTTCCAGTGCCTATGCCGAGAACTGATTCTTCATTTAGGCTGTTTTCAATTAGTTCTAGTGCTTTTTTTGCCGCAGACTCTTTTTTTTCGTTTTGGTCCATTATTCTTTATTTTTACAGTTTTTAGCTCTGATAAGTATAATAGCGCGCTTTTCGTATTTAGTTGTAAAAAATAGATGAATTTTAAGAACTCTAAGCCGTATTTAAATAAGATTGATAACAGTAGTGTCTACGATGTTGCAGAGGTTTCTCCTTTAGAAAAGGCACACATATTAACTAAATCAACAAAGAATAGGGTTTATTTGAAAAGAGAAGATCTGCAGCCAGTATTTTCTTTTAAACTTAGAGGTGCATATAACAAAATATCTAAGCTACAAGAAAAAGACGCAACCAATGGAGTAATTGCTGCTTCAGCAGGAAATCATGCACAAGGAGTAGCTTATGCTGCTAAAAAGTTAGGTATTAATTCAACAATTGTAATGCCAACAACAACTCCTGAAATAAAAGTAAATTCAGTTAGAAGATTAGGAGCAAAGATAGTATTAGAGGGTGATTCATTTGACGAAGCATATCAATATGCAAAAAACTTAGCTAAGAAAGACCAATTAACTTTTATACATCCATACGATGATCCATTAGTAATAGCAGGTCAGGGCACTATCGGAAAAGAGATTCTAGAGAGCAACCTAAAGAATATAGACTCTGTATTTGTTCCAGTCGGAGGAGGAGGCTTATTGGCTGGCATTGGTGCTTATATTAAAGAGAAAAATCCTAAAATAAGAGTTATAGGAGTAGAACCAGAAGATGCGGCTTGTTTAAGAGCAGCCTTAGATGCAAATAGAAGAGTATCTCTAGATGAAGTTGGCTTATTTGTAGATGGAGTTGCGGTGAAGCAAGTGGGAAAGATTCCTTATTCAATCATTAGAGAATGGGTAGATGATGTCGTAACAGTCTCAGTTGATGAAATATGTGCCGCTGTTAAAGATATATTTGAAGAAACTAGGTCACTGGTTGAGCCAGCAGGTGCTCTATCTTTAGCAGGTCTAAAAAAATATGTCCGCAGTAGAGGGCTTAAAAATAAAAATCTTGTTGCTATAAATTCAGGAGCCAATATAAATCTAGATAGGCTATCTCACATAGTGGAAAGGGTTCAATTAGGAGAGAAGTCAGAAGTATTATTCAGTGTAAAAATCCCCGAGCAAAGAGGGAGTTTTAGGAAATTCTGTCTAGATTTAGGCAAAAGAATGATTACAGAATTTAACTATAGAGTTGATAAGGCCGATGAAGCGCATATTTTTGTAGCTTGCAAAATAAGTAAAGGAATAAAAGAGAAAACTTCTTTATTTAAGAACCTCAGAAAAAAAGGCTACTCGCCAATAGACCTTTCTGAAAATGAATTGGCAAAGATTCATATAAAACATATGGTGGGGGGAAGGGCACCAGAAGAAACAATAGAGAAAGGGGAAAGCATTTTTAGAGTTGAATTTCCTGAAAGACCCGGTGCTTTAATGGATTTCCTTACTACATTAGGAGATAGATGGAATATAACTCTTTTTCACTACAGAAACCAAGGGTCGGCCCAAGGTAGAGT
>MDSV01043278.1_pt1 | contig 13904 bp, 8 predicted proteins | sample 810851 | NCBI WGS metagenome assembly MDSV01 (sample SAMN05326640, study PRJNA326480) | marine metagenome | isolation source: seawater | place: Atlantic Ocean: North East | collected 2012 | reverse complement strand
AGGAAAATAAATCAATTAGATTATATTCTGATTATGAATTTTTAGTAAATATTGGAATGCTAATAAATTTAAATTTAGATGAATAAATTTGTTTATATAGTATTAGTTTTTTGTTATTTAAATTGTTTTTCACAGAACAATTCTAATATTATAGATAATGAACAGTATTCTTCTTTCCATATAAGCGATACAATTATAGGAATTCCCATTTTTTCAAATCATAGTTTTGATTTTTATTCAAGTATTAAGTTAAATCAATTCACATCAATTAAAAATGGAAATATAACATTAGATTTTTCTGAATTTATAAGTACTGGTCAAGATTTTAATTTTTCATTTATTTCTGAAAATAATTTAATACATTTTGGCCTTCCTATTTTAAATAAATATTATTCTTTTGGTTATAATTTTTCATCATATTTTGATTTACAATTATCAAATGAGATAATTAATCTTTTTTGGAACGGAAATAGTCAGTACTTAAATAATAGTATTCAATTTCAAAATAATGTAGCTTCATTGTTACAATTCTCCTCAATTTACTTTCAAATTTCTTTTTTGCTAAATGAAAATTTAAAACTTGGTTCTAGAATTAATTTTTTACATGGAATAAATTATTTAAATTTTGAAAAGGGAGATCTATATTTATATACTTCAGAAAACAACATAACCCCATTTTCATCAATAATACAAACAGATTTATTATATAAAACTTCAAATGCAAATTATTTTGGATTTTCTAATCCCGGCTTATCAATTAATTTTGGAGCTGAATATAATTTTAAAAATTGGAAATTTTTATTTGACATTAGAAATTTAGGATTTATATATTGGCAAAAAAACAATGAACTTAATCAATCAAACGAATCTTATAATTTTAATGGAATTTATTACACAATGGATGAAATTTTTTCTGAGGAAGTTGATCAAACCATTGACACTTTACAAAATATATTTTCATTGAATGAGTCACCAAGTAATAATGAAATTTCCAGGCTTCCAATAAGAACAAATATAAACGCATCATATTCAATTAATTCATCTACAGATTTCTTTGTTAAATATTTTTTAATTGAAAAAAACAACAAGAATTTTATTCACCATTTTTTCTTCGGTGCATCTAAGTTGTTTAACAATAAAACAAATCTTCAAATTGCATATAACTTTAATAATACTGGATTTGAGAATCTTCAACTAGGCTTAAGTAAAAGATTTAAAAATTTATTTATTGAATTAAACACAAACAATCTTTTCTCATTATTTGATTTTCGATCAACTAATTACTTAAATTTTCAAACCAGATTAACATATGTTTTTTAGTGGTTTATTTTAATTTGACCATTATTAAAAATACCGAATATTTTTCCTGTAAACTCATAATTAATAAAAGGTGAATTTTTAGACTTAGATTTAATGTCTGATTCTTTATAGATCCACTTTTCATCAGGGTCAAATAAAGTCATATTTGCATGATTTCCTATTTCTATTTCAGGGCATTTTATGTTTAAAATTTTTCTTGGCTGAATACTTAGTAATGAAATAATTTCATCTAGTTCAATTTCATTTTTTAAAACAGTATTTACGATTCCAAATGTACTTTCAAGTCCAATAATTCCAAACTTAGCTTTAGCAAATGAACATTTTTTACTTTCTGTTTCAATAGGATTGTGATTAGATGAAATGGCATCTATAGTTTTGTTTTTAATATTTTTAATTATATGATTTATTTCTTTTTTAGGTCTAAGAGGTGGAAATATTTTTAAGTTAGAATCAAAATTTTCACACATTTCATCATGTAAAATAAGTTGATATGCTGAGATGTCAGATGTAACATTAATATTTTTTTCTTTTGACTTTTTAATTAGATCAAAAGATTCTTTTGTTGACACATGACAAAAATGAATTTTACTTTTATTATATTTAGTAAGTTTAATGTCTCTATTTATTCTTATTTCTTCCGATAATTTTGGAATACCTACTAAGCCGAGTTTACTACTTGTTATACCTTCATTTATTAAGCCATTTTTTGTTAAATTTAGTTCATAAGGAGTTACCATAATTGGGTTTTCAAAGTCTTTGGAGTATTCAAGAGCTATGCTCATTATCATTGAATTTTCTATTGAATTTAAATCATCAGTAAAACTTATTGCACCTTCATTTCTCATGTCATTCATTTCTGTAATTTCCTTCCCCTCCATATTTTTTGTAATACAACCAGTAGGAAAAACATCAATTATTTTTCCCTCAAATTTTTTTTTCAAAAAATTAATATCGGACACATTTTGAATTACGGGTTTTGTGCTTGGCATATAAACAATTCCAGTAAATCCTCCTCTCGATGCAGCGTTTAATCCACTTTTTATATCTTCTCTATACTCATAACCTGGCTCTCCAATTCTTGTATGTAAATCTAAAAATCCAGGACATGCGTTTAAATTTTTAATTTTAACCTCAACATAATGCTTATTATATTTTATTTTATTTCTTATTTCTGTAATTATTCCATTTTCAATTAAAATATCTTTTTCAGAACCATTGTATTTGGATCTAGGGTCTTTAATTTTAACAGATCTTAATATGTAATTTAATTTTTCCAAAGTTTTAATAACAAAGTTTCAAATAAAAAAGAAATTAATCCAATAAAAATAAAATAAAATATTAAATTTTTATTTTTATCAGTATTGAATTTATTGAAGTTAGTAAGAGGTTCAATAGATTTATTTTCAATATTAGGAAAAAAAGTTGAATTAAATTCCCCTTCTGCTCTATTATAATTGAAACTAATATTTTTATTTAAATTTTCATTTGAAAATAACTTATACGTTCCTTCTTTTGTAATCTTATCATTTATATTTAAGTATGTGGAGTTATTAATTAGCTCCCCTCCTAAAGCAATTTCAAATTCATCATTCATTTTTATGTATGATAAAGACCCAGGCTCACATTCATCACAACTTAATACAAGATTTCTTTCAATTATTTCATATAATTTAGATGATTTTGTGCTAAAGGTTGAATTGTACATTATTGGAAGAAAAATTGCATTTTTTGTTAGATTATTTGATGATGTACTTAACGGAGAGGTGCAAAAATAAAAGCTTCCTTTAAAATTTTTATATTCTAAAAGATAAGGATCATAATTTATAAAATTTAAAATATTATTTCTTTGATTTAGGTTATTAGTATTTATTTTAAAATGAGCAGATGACTTTGGTAATTGAATGTTTTTTTTTGTACGTTTAAATACGTTTTCAAAAATAAGGTGCTCAAAATTAATTTTATTTAGTTCTTTAACATTTTCCGTCAATTTTAAAATTTCATCACCTTTAAGCTCTCTCATCATGTAATTGTAGGATTTTATATCTATATTTTTGTTTGGAAATAAAAAAATATTTTTTCCATTTTTAAGATTTTTCTTTAAATAGTCGACAAGACTCTTTTGAATATTTTTTAAATCATTTAAGATTATTAAATCGTAATTTTTAATTTTTTCAAAATTTATTTGATCTTTATTTTTTGTGTCTAAATTAAATAATGAATCGCTAAATACTGCTTCTATGGATTTGTTAGGTTCATTTTCATAAATTAATAAAACATTTAATTTGTCTCTTATTTCATAGTTAAAGAATAGTAAGTTATCAAATTTAAAATCATCACTTGAAATTTGTAATTTTCCATTAACTTTTCCTGATTCAAGATTAGTATACGGAAAATTTATTTTAATTGTTGACTTTCCCTCAAGATCAATGTTATTAAATCCTCTTTTTTTATTATTAATAAAAAATTCTACCAAAATATTTTTTTTCTTTTTTGTACTATAATTTTGAATTTCTACGATTAAGTTTTCTTCTTGATTTTTTTTTCTGAATGGGCTTGTAAATTCACATGATTTAATTCCAATATTATTGATTTGATTTGATTTAATTTGAATTAATTTGGCTTCATTTATTTTTTTTATGCAGTTATTATATTTGTTTGAAAAGTTTTTTTGGAAATCTGAAATTATAAAATTATTTACAAGAGAGTCATTTCCTAAAAGTAGATTTTGTCTATTTATTATATCACATATTGATAGTTGAAAAGGTGTTATTTTTATTTCTTTAATTAATTTTAAACTTTCCTCTTTTGAAACAAACTTATTACTAAAAAAATTTAACTCATTAGTAATTATATTAACTTTCACGTCATTATTTAGATTCTGAATTAGAAAATTAGCATTTTTTTTTGCTTCATTAATTAATACATTTTTACCCCCTGTTGACATGCTTAATGAATTATCTATGTATACACTTAGTTTATTAATCTTTCTATCGATTTTTTTTTCTTCAATAAGATAGGGCTTTGAAAATGCTATAATTATTGATGACATTATAATTAATCTAGTTAATAAAAGTATAAGGTCTTTTAATCTAGATATTTTCTTTTTTTCTGATGTTACTTTTTTGATTAGTTCAATATTTGAGAAATATATTTTTTTATATCTTCTTAAATTTAATAGATGAATTAATACAGGAATAATTAATAATGTTAGAAAAAATAATATTTCAGGTTTTTCAAATAACATATTATATAATTTCTCCGTCTTTTAAGTATAATTTTCTATCTGTTAATTTAGATAATTCTTTATCGTGCGTAACAATTAAAAAGGTTTGATTTAAGTTTTCTCTTAATGAATTAAATAAATTATACAATTCTATTGATTGTATAGAATCTAAATTGCCAGTTGGTTCATCAGCTAATACTATGTCGGGATTATTTATAAGAGATCTTGCAATAGCTACTCTTTGCTTTTCTCCCCCTGACATGTGCTCTGGAAATGAATTTTTTTTTGTTTCAATATTCAATAATCTCATTAATTCAAGAGCTTTTTGATATGTTTCTTTGGTTTGTTTTTTATTAATATATGCTGGCATACATATATTTTCAAAAGCGTTAAACTCAGGAAGTAGATAATGAAACTGAAAAATAAAACCGATATTTTTGCTTCTAAAAATTTGTAAATCCTTATTGTTTAAGGATGTGATATTTTGATTATTAAAATTTATTATCCCTGAGTCAGGCTCTTCTAGTTTTCCAATAATTTTCAATAACGTGGTTTTTCCTGCACCAGATTTGCCTTCAATTGCTATAATTTCAGACTTATTTACTTTCAAATTAATGTTTTTTAGCACCTTTTCATCTTTGAAAGATTTATTAATGTTTTTTAATTCTATCACTTTGTTTTTTTTAGTTTGTTATAATTTAGATAATAAGTAATTTTAAATGAAAAAGAATTTAACATCGGCGATTCAAATGTATTTACAATATTATTGTAAAAGTTATCTTCGAGTTCATTACTTTCTGACAAAAGTTGATTTTTCCAAACAAAAGATAAAAAAGAACCCGCTGAAAATTCGTATGAAAATGTTAAATCTATATTCCATGAATTAAAATTTATATTCGAATCTGTAATAATTTCACTTGTATTACTAAGTGTGCCGTCATTATTAAGAGTGTAAAAATTATTATTTTCGAATCTTGACCAATAATGTCTAAGTATAATGTTTGCAAACATTTTTTTATTTATTGCATAGTCAATTAATAATTTATTTGTAAATGTTAATTGACTTCTTTTTGAAAAAAATATTACATCATCTTCTTCGTCAATATATCCATATTGATTTTTTTCATTTTCTTGAACATAAATGTATATAAAGGATAAGTGATCATTTAGTCTGAATCTAGGTGATATTCTTAAATATAATTTATTATTATTATTCTGTTTGGTATATTTTATACCCACTCTTGTATCAAGAGCAAATCTTTTTCTGTAGTCACTTGAAGTGTAAATTGATGAATTAAATTTTGGGGGTCTAATAAAAATTTGATTACTTCTCCTTGCTTCATTATAGTCATGTTCTTCAAAATTATATCTAACATTTAAACCAGTCGAAAGACGATTATTCCAAATTACATTTGTTTGTCCTTTGATGGAAAAATCTTTATAAGCTATAGGATTGTATAATATTTCATGATTAAATTCCAAACTATAATTACTTTTGATCATTAAATTTGTAGGTTTAAACATATAATAACCTAATGATAAAAAGTTATTTATTTCATTATTGTCATACAAAAAACCCATATCATTATGGTCATATTTATCACTTTCTATAGAGTTTGAAAAATTAAATCTAAAATTACCTTGAATTTTTTTAAATGATAATAAGGAACTAAATCCAATTTCCTTTTCTGGTTCAGTTTTTATTTGACTTAGATTTATTTTTGTTCCTAACAGGTATTTATTTTTTTTATCAACAAGATTTAGCATTAAGGAACTTACATTTGATTTTCTAAAATTTTTTTCGAAACGATTAACATTTGAGTTGGTGAAAGTTATAGAAGAATTTTTATTAAATGTCTGATCTATAACTAACAAATTATAGTTTGTGAATGGTTCAACTAAAATTTCTCTATTTAATTTTTGATTTTCGTTGTTTTCAATAGAAACGTATGTTTTATTTGTTACAGCGTTAAATAGACCTATTGCTAATCCATTTTTATTTCTACCTGAAATTTTTGTAGCGTTTAGAATACCAATAGAACTAGGGCTATTTCTTATAATTTCATTTTCGTAAATTTCTATTGATGGTATTTGTCCAATTCTTCTTGAATAAAATAGATCAGCTTTATTAAATAATTCTACGCCCTCAGTAAAAAAAGATCTATTTTCATTAAATTTTGTTTCAAAAGGCGAAGTATTAAGCACATAGTCATCGCTTTTAGTTTGTCCAAAATCGGGTATAAGTGTCATGTCTAAAGTAAAATTTTCACTTATTCCATATTTTAGGTCAAGTCCGCCATTAAAAAATTTTTCAGTATCATTTTCATAGTTCTCTACATAAAAGCTCGTATATGGGTTAAAAGATAATCTTAGGGGAGGGGATATATTACTAATTCCAACTAATATTCCATCTTGATTAGAGCGAATTTCTTGTTCTATATCTACAAAATTCCATGAGTAGAATTCACGATATCTTCTTATTCCTCTAACTATATTTAGACCCCATTCTTGAATATCTTTTTTAGGAAATCTAATTGCAGAATACGGGATTTTCATTTCAATAAACCAGCCTTTATTATTTTTTTTAATTTCACTTTCCCAAACTGCATCCCAATTCATGTCTAGTTTTTCACCGTTGAAGATTCCATCAAATTGAATGCCGGCAGCAGTGACTCCAAAATTAAATTGATTAATACCATCATTAAATGGATTAAGCCAAATTTCAAAAATATCAGTATTTTTATTTTTATCATCTCTTGAACTAAATTCTTCTAAAATTAAATGCGCATTTTGATCAAGTAATTTAGCACCTAAGTATATAGCATTATCATCGTATACTATATGAACTTCTGTTTTTTCTGTAATTCTTTCTAGCTTACCATTATAAGGTTCAATCATAATGAATTCTTTTGCAGGTTCTGTTGAATTCCAAAAACTCTCTACTAAATTTCCATCAATTTTGGGTTGGGTATTGATTCTTTTAGCTGTAACATATTTTTTATTTTGTGAATATAAAATAGTCGTACATAAAAAAAACAGTAAAATTTCTTTTCTCATTATTCACTATAAATATAATTTAAAGAGCAGAAATATTAATGAAAAAAACTATTTTTGTTCATGTTATAATTAAACCTATGAATTTACACGAGTATCAATCAAAGAAAATTTTATCATCTCATAACGTAAGAGTCCAAAGAGGATATACAGCTGAAAATGTAGATACTGCTATTTCTGTTGCTAATAAATTAAATAAAGAGACAGGTAGCTCATATTTTGTGATTAAAGCTCAAATTCATGCCGGTGGAAGAGGAAAGGGTGGAGGAATTAAATTAGCAAAAAATATTGACGAAGTAAAATTACATGCTAACAACATATTAGGAATGAATCTTGTTACCCCTCAGACGGATAAAGCTGGGAAAATAGTTAATACTATTTTAATAGCAGAAGATGTTTATTACCCTGGTGAAAGTGAAATTAAAGAGATGTATGTATCTATTCTACTAAATAGATCAACAAGTAGAAATATGATTGTATATTCAACTGAGGGTGGTATTGATATTGAGGAAGTTGCTGATAAAACACCTGAAAAAATATATAAAGAAGAAATTAATCCATTACTAGGTTTATCAGATTTACAATGCGAAAAAATTGCAAATAATTTAGATCTTTTTGGAAACGCAAAAGATGAGATGAAAGTATTTATTTCAAACTTATATAAGGCTTATAGTGAATCAGATGCTTCATTATTTGAAATTAATCCCGTAATTAAAAGTTCTGATAATAAAATTATTGCAGTTGATGCAAAGGTTACATTAGATGATAATGCTTTATTTAGGCACCAAGATTTAGCAAACTATAGAGACGAAAGAGAAGAAAATCCATTTGAAGTTGAAGCTTCTAAGTCAAATTTAAATTATGTTAAACTAGATGGTAATGTTGGGTGTATCGTAAATGGTGCTGGTTTAGCGATGGCAACAATGGATATTATAAAAATTGCAGGTGGAAGTCCAGCGAACTTTTTAGATGTCGGTGGAACTGCTGATGCCAACAGGGTAGAAAAGGCATTTAGAATTATACTAAGGGATGTAAATGTCAAAGCAATTCTAGTAAATATTTTTGGTGGTATTGTTAGGTGTGATCGAGTTGCTCAAGGAATAGTAGATGCATACAAGAATATTGGAGATATTTCAGTTCCAATAATTGTTAGATTACAAGGAACGAATTCTCAAAAAGCAAAAAAAATTATTGATGAAAGTGGGTTAAAAGTTCACTCAGTTATTATGCTTGATGAAGCTGCTAAAAAAGTTAGTGAAGTTGTAAGCTAGTATTTTTTTAGAATTTCCCAGGTCTCAGAGTAATTTTTCACATTATGTACTTTGTAAATTCTCTCGTTTTTTTCATTCTCCAATCTGTATGCAATTGGATAATCATTTCCTCCTTTTTCACATTTATCTCCAAAAAACAAAATCGGGCCTTTGATTTCATCCAATACTTGTGCTTTATTCTTTCCTTTAGGGTAAATGTCTATTGAAATTTCACCCCCAACACTAGCTTCTAAATGTGGGAATTCGTTTTCAATTTTTTTGCAAATTAAATCTCTTTCTTTATTTAATTTGTCCCATTTAAAATATCTATTTCTAGCTTCTCTTGGACAATTTCTGCCAATTGTTGAAAAATTAATTAAACCAATTCTTTGATCAATGTGTAAATCATATCTTTCATTCCATTTTGATTTTTTTAATAATTCATTTAAAAATAATTTTAATTTTTTATTTGCAATAAAATCTAATTTTCTAACTAATTTTTCATTTTCGTAAACAGCATTTCCACAAGATTGGTAACTTCTTTTTACTTTTTTCCAAATTTGAATTCCAATCTGTTCTATTGTTTTATCCTTATCTGACCCAGTTACTAGATATACGTTCTTTCCATCCATCCATTTTAAAAAAAATCTTTTAAAATTTTCATCAATTTTAGTACGACTTGGAGTAAGTGTTCCGTCAATATCAAATAAAAAATTATGATTGCTTACCACCACTTTGATTTATTGTACCAGTAAAACCAACCTCCTGGTTTATTTCTTCTTATTTCAGAAAATCGGTTTCTTTTTCTTACGTTTTTATTTAGGTTGGTTCCATTAAAGTATAAACCTAAACTTATTGCATGGGTACCATTATGATAAGATGATAATGCAGAATTTGAAATATCATAACTATAACCAATAAATAAGTTTTCAGTATTTATTCCAAACATAGGAGCAATTACATTATCACTTGTTCTATATGAGGTTCCTATCCAAAAGAAATCCCAGTATATAAGTTTTAGATTCATATCTAACTGAGGCTTTGTTATCCAAGTTGATTTAACTAAAATTGATGGAACTAATGACAATGAATGTGTTTGGTTTAATTGAAAATTATAAGATGAGTGAAAAAACAAATGTTGAATTCTTCTATTTATAGTATCAAGACCATTTACGTAGAATTGTTCATCTTGCCCCAAAATATTATTTCCAATACTTGTATATTCTGTTTCCGCTAAATTTGCAATTGAAAAACCGATATCAAATCTGTCATTGAACATATAAGCTCCAAAGTTAAAATCTAGATTGCTACCTTTTTCAATTGTTGCATCATCCCATAGAATATCTTCACTATCTAACGCCCACAATTGGGAGTTATTTAGAGATATAGAACTATAAACAGGGCTTAAAGCAAGAGATAGGTTTAAATTATTGTTTAATTTAAACCTGTATGCATATGTTAATTGAACACTTAAGTTTTTTACCGCCAATGTTTGATCTTGCGCAACTGAAAGTCCTATAGCACTATGGTTAGTCATTCCTTTTTCAAATGATAAAGAAAAAGTTTTTGGTGAGGGGTCTACTCCGTCTTGTAACATATTAACTGATCCATTTCCGAAACCTGACCATTGATCTCTGTAGTTTAAGAGAAGCATTGAATAATCATTTGTTCCACATATAGCAGAGTTAATTAAGTATGGATTAAACATATATTGACTATATAATGGAAGTTGTTGAGCACTCACATTGTTGCAAAATAAATAAGAAATAAAAATAAGTATATATAGTTTTTTCATTAAATTATCTTTTTATCAATACTGCTCCATGTAATTTTTTGTTTGATTCATCATTGCAATTTATAATAAAATAATATGCACCAATTGGTAAATTTTCACCTTCAAAGGTGCCATCCCACATATTATCATAATAGTTTCCTTCTTTATGCTCATAGATAAGTTGACCCCATCTGTTGTGAATTTTGATTTGAGCATTTGGGTAAAAGGTATCTATATTTTCAATTTCCCATAGATCATTATATCGATCACCATTTGGTGTAATTAATGTTGGAACTTCCAAGCAATCTTCATTATTTGTTTCAAGAATTATATTACATGATTCTTCACAACCTTTTAAATCTTTAATTCTAATATCATATTCTCCAATTTCTAAATTTTCAATAATGAATTCGTTTCCTTCAGTTTCAAATGGTACGTAATCAGCTCCATTAATTGAATAAAAATATTCCAAGCCAATTGAATTACCCCCGGTAACAGTTAATGAAATAGAACCATTATTTGCATCAATGCAACTTGGATTAATTTGATTACATTCTAGTTGTAAATCAATTGGTGACTCTAAAAGAATATATTCTGAAACAACACAATCAATATTTTGATTACAGTCGTTAACATTTAATGTATAGTAATCAGAAATTAAGTTTGTGATATTTTGTGAATTGCTTAATAACCCGTTACTGTCCTCCCAGTTAAATGAATAATATGTTTCATCGTCTTTGGTGTTTTCTAATTCATCTGGACCAAAAGTAAATGGAGTTCCTCCATTTACACTTACAGTGATTGATCCATCTTGATTGTTTCCTTCAGAATCTTCATAGCATGTTATTTCATTATTAATCCAGTATTCAATTACCATTTCAGGTGGGGCTTCAAATGTTAAGTTTATATTTTCGCTTGTATTAGAACATCCAGAAGAGTCATAAACTGCAAAAATCCATTCACCTTCACAAATTCCATTTACAATTACCTCAGTGTCAAAAGATCCACTAATTTCCAAATCATTTTGTAATAAAACGTAGTCATAAGGTGGGACTCCTCCTCCAACATCAATTCTTATTGATCCGTCACAAGCATTAAGGCATGAAACGTCCCATTCCCCGCATTCCAGAGGTTGTATTTGGTAATCTATTTCTAGAGAAGGTGGTTCATTAACAGTAACAGATTCTTGAACAATACACCCAATTTCATCAGTCACAGTCACTGTATACTCACCAGGTTCAAGATTTTCTATGTCTTCAGTAATATCACCATTTGACCATGTGAATAAGTACTCTGGACTGCCCCCAGAAATAGTTAAATTAATTGCTCCATTATTTTCCCCATAACATTTTACATCCGTTACATCAAGATTAATATCAAAAACTCCAGGATCTATTTCAAAGCAAAGTGTATGAAGTTCATTAGATGCAGCGTCAAAAATTTGACAACTATATTCACCAGGGCAAAGATTTTCAATTAAAAAAGGATTGTCTTGATTTACATTATCCATCATTGATTCTCCAGAGCAGTTAAACCAGTATGGTATATAAGTTGAGTCATCTTGGTTAGCATCAAAATCTATTTCTAATTCAGCACTTCCATCACAATTATCAGGTACGCACGTGTCTGTAGTATTAATACTAGCCCAAGTGATAGATTCAGGTTCATTAAGAACATTGAATGCCCATGAATCTACACAACCATTATAGTCTGTAATAATAATTTCATATGAACCAGGGTTTAAAATATTTATAAAACCATTTTCTCCAATTCCAAATCCATTTAGCTCGTTTTCGTCTAGTTCGGTAATTTCTTCACCAGTAACAGTATTAATCCAGGTGTCAGAATATGGGGGGGTTCCTCCATTGATAGTAGCGGTAGCAATCCCTGGGCAACTATTACATGTAGAAATATCGGGAACAACTACTTCTAATTCATCAGGTTGATTAACAGTAAATTGTATTGGTAAACTTGTACAGGTAGGATTTAATGTTGTATTTGTTACACTTATTGAGTATGTTCCAGCACTGATACTTTCCGGGTTAATTTCTCCCCAGTTAATTTCAAAGATACCATCTTCCTCATAAATTGGATTTCCGTTAGAGTAAAGAATGAAATCTTCTACAATTGCAGTTTCACCGAAACATGGAATATTATTTCCATATGAAAAATCTGATAAAATAATATCAATATTTAATTCTCCGTTATTTAAATAATCAAAACCAATAACATTTTCAATTATGAATGTTGATTGAGCTTCACAGTCATTGAATTGAGAGTTTTCATCAGTAACTGTAACGGTATATTCTCCAGGGGGGATATTACTAACAGATTCAGCAATTCCAACAATTTGTCCAGTAATATTATTTTCCCAACTGTAACTGTAATTTCCAGTTCCTCCAATTACTTCTAGTTCTGCATTAGAAGGAATTACAGGCTCTGAATCACAATCCATATCATAAATAAATAGGTCGGTAATTTCAATACATGTAGGTTCTTGTAGTAAGTTGAAAGTTTCAACAAGTGGGCATTGTGTTATGGTGCAATCTGTAACAATTACAGAGTAAGTGCCAGGGTTTAAATTATCAATTTCGTATTCATATATCATATTACCCCCTTGATTAATTGGGATACCTCCAGTTTGGGTTGAAATAATGTTTTCATTAAAATCAAGGACCCCATTTCCATTAAGATCTTCAAACCATTCTACTGTATACATGTTACATCCCCCAGCAGACGTCTGAGACCCACCACTTACTTGAATATTTATAAATCCATCTTCAGCTCCACAACAACTAACTGCAAATCCATTATAAACATCAACTGAAGTTTCAGAGTTAATTAGAATTTCATCAAAACTTTCAATTGTAAATGCTTCCTCAGTTGAACAACCACAAATATCTTGAATAACTGCTGTGTAGTTACCAGATTGTAAGTTTATAGGATTTTGATCTCCGTATCCAATTGGATTTCCATCACCAACACCGTCACCATCAATATCTTCGTACCAGGTTAAATAACCAAAAGGAGCAGGCTCAACTTCATCAAACGAACCTTCATCACAACCTCCTCCGTTTAAAACAACAGATGCTTGACCAGAACAGTCAGGTCCTTCTAGATCATTAAATGAAGTAACTGTAACAATAGGGTCATCACTTTGATCAACAGTACAACTGGTATCTAATTGGCAATTATTAAAATCAGTTATTTGAACATTATATGTACCTGAAGAAACATTATCATTATCAATTAGCTCATCAACATTTAAGTCATATAAACCATT
>MDSV01225679.1_pt1 | contig 13905 bp, 17 predicted proteins | sample 810851 | NCBI WGS metagenome assembly MDSV01 (sample SAMN05326640, study PRJNA326480) | marine metagenome | isolation source: seawater | place: Atlantic Ocean: North East | collected 2012 | reverse complement strand
TGTCCGTAGGATGAGCCGGTCGTGTCGAGCCCGCAACAGCAAGCAAAGCGGTTTTAAGCGCAGCGCAAAATGCTGTTCCAGCCTCGATACGAATTTTCGGCTTACGTCATCTGCCCCGAAGGGCATCAGTTTCGTTAATACTCTCTAGTGCCGGTCTTTCCCGACGGTCAGATATGAAACATAGAAACGGAATGCACCCATAATTTGAGAGATTTGGGCGTTCCACATCTAGTGGGGGATTACTCCCCGTCGCCATAACTTTCCATGGCTATTCGGCGAAGTTCCTCGATTTGCTCGGGGGTTCTCGCCTTTCTTCCCGGTGGAGGTGGTCTTGGGTGCTTCTTTACCACAGGCTTTCCTGCGTTTGGTCCATCTTCATAATGACCAAGTAACTTCCTAAGTTTAGCCGCCCTGCTTCTAGCCGAGTTTGGTTTCAAACCCAGCGCGTCGGCTGCTTCCCTAGTGGAAGTCGCCCCATTCCAAACACGGATGAAATCCGCGTCGGACACCTGCCTCTTTACCGTTCCATTTTCACTTTCGTTACTCATCTAGTAGCCCGAAGGGTCGTTAGTCCTCTTGTGAGGGTTCCTTCATCGGGGTGGACTCTGCTAATGTGGGTCCATCCCACATCATAAGTCCCCACCGCTTGGGAATTGACCCATTGTAACCAAGCACTTCCGCCGCACTCATGGCGGCAAACAGAAACATTCCTTGGTCAAGGTCAGGCTTTACTTTGTGGATTTCGCGTAGTTCACGCTCAACTCCTCTTATGAACTGTCCCATTGGGAAGTTATTCATATCGACGATGTTTTCTTCGTTACTCATCTAGTTTAGGGTTGTCCTTTCAGACAACCGCTAATTCTCTAATACTTTGAACGACCCTGTTGGTCGCTATCCCTTGGACTCTTAGGTTGAGTCTGCGGTTCAAGTCCGGAGGCAGTTCGCCTCTGACGTTTACACCGCCGCCTATGGATTCTGTAATAGAAGCGATTCTAGTCCTTAGACCATCTCGCCTGACTCGGAGTTCCGAGAGTTTCTTCTCGAACGCCTCAACGTTTTCATCGTTGAATGCCTCAGCGGTCTTCACCACTTGAGCCCAGTACTGTCCACATTCCATAGATAGAGCATCTCCGATATCATTACGGATGTACTCTAGTTCCCTTTCACCATCAAGGTATCCAAGGATTCTAAGATTAGATTTTCTAATCGAACTGACACGAACGTTTCCATCCGCGTCATAGTAGTCTCCATCAAGGCTGTTCTCTCTTCTAGAGAACACGTTGATTATTTCAGAAAACGCTTCCAAGGTCGGTAGAGTTTCCTCTCCGTTGACTTCCTTTGCGACGTAACTCACCCCTCTTCCTGAGAGGAAAGCAACGGCGTCCAAGCCTTCCATCGCCTTAGCGGTGGACCTTCGCAGCATGTCTGAATCGACACCTGTTGCATAAGTTCGGAAAGCAGATTCTACTCTGGCTCTCAAACTAAGCAAGGTTTGTGCGTCGATTTCGGTTTCGTCCCAATATGGTTCTACGCTGACACACTGATTGATTTCCTCTATTCGAGGTCTCATTGTGTCATCGTCCCAAAATGAGTTTTCATAGTCAACAATCCATTGTTGTGCATTGAATCCTTCCGGTGGAGACCAAGTCATCCTCATCACGGGGATGGACTCGGAATGCTTCTTTCCTCGCATTCGGCCCTTCCTCAAGATGCTGATTTGGTACTCGTCACGCTTTCTCAATACATTTACTTTGATTTGTTGCGAAACTAATCCGTCCCATCCTTCTAACTCAGATAGGGTTTCTAGCCTGATTCCTTGGATTACATCCTTGGAATAGGCAAACGCTGCTCGCGGTTTCCTCAGAGACGGTAGCATACTTCGGTCAAGTCCTCTAGCCCTAGCGGTTTCTGCAAACTCGCTGTAAGCCAATAGGGACGACCCTATGCTCCATAGGACGAGGTATCCCCTCGTCGCCTCTGACAATCTTCCTTCAACTACATATCCTGTGTTTTCGTTTTCACTACTCATCTAGTTGCCCCTAATTAGAGGCGCTTAAGGCTTCTTCCAGCCTTTCGTTTCTCATGTGTTCTCGCCAGCAAATGATTTCATCATGCAGGTCACTCAAGGGACATACCCCCACAGTTTTCTGCTTCTGATAGCATTCACAATGCTCTCATCGATGTTGTATCGCTTGGCGATGCTAGACATGTCGTCCATGCTCTTTCGGATATCTCTGACATCCTGATGGCACAGACCGTATCTTGTCTTCTTCCTGATATTCATCTAGTAGGGCAGATAGGGCGTTACATTTAACGCTTACCCTTTTCCGTTTATTCGCATAACAAGGCGCTAATGGCCATGTAATGCAGTTCGTTTTCCTCAAGACTAGAGTTGACGGTGAACATGGTGTTGTCACCTGTGAAGACTCTGAGTTCTCCACCGTTCTTCGTTAGGGTGACTGCCGATATCGCCGTCACTCTGATTGTCGTCTCTCCACCTTGGGTGTTTAGTTTAATGCAGTTACTCATCTATTTGGCGGGTCTAGCAGGGTTCGAACCTGCGACATCCCGGTTAAGAGCCGGGCGCTCTACCTGACTAAGCCATAGACCCTTTATCTAGTAGGAAGTCTCACTCCCTTGTAATAGTACCGTCCTCATTCCAAATAGGAAATCCTTCGGTGCTCAAGTCTACTCCCTCTTCTTGTAAGAGGGCGACCACTTCTTCTAGCCACTCGTTGCGTTTCCGCAGAAACCGTAGTTCCTCTTGAGCGGCCCTTTCATTTTCGATGATGCGCTGTGTATAGACACTTGCGTCCATCAGTTCCTCTTGCAGGTAAACGTACCAGTCTAAGTTGGAGAAGTCCTCCCTCTCCATGGTGGTGCCGTATTTGTTCAGCCCCACTTCTGCTCTTTCCTGTATCTTCCTGCAAACTTCATCTTCAATTCTTGACATCTAGTAGAGGACTATTTCCTCTTTCTTCTTTTCTTAACAAGGTCCATGCTCACCACTCTAGGCTTGGTGATGTACCATCGCCCTTGGTCCTTCTTGGAGAGTCTCTTGTTCTTCTTGAACGGCTTTGTCTCCCTCCATAGGATTTGGTAAGCACTGCTTTCGAGGACATAGGAGCGTTCCTCCTTTTCTTCCTCGGATTTCTTGACCACGAAAGGCGCTCTCCCTGAGAGGCGCTCCTCCATGTAGAGTTTGTAAGATTTCAAGTCACGCTTCAGTTGACTCATCGCGACCTTGTCGCCCTCTTTGTAGCCCAAAGGGGCGCTTCGTTCCATTCTAGCAATCCATTTCTTGAAATCTGATGGTTTGCCGTCAGGACTTAAGTTAGTCTTCTTCTTGGTGCGCTTGGTCCTAACCGGCTTCTTCTCCGGCTCTTCTTCTTTCTCTTCCTTCTTATGGAAGATACTCGCGTGCAATTCTAACGCACGCTGTGTATGAAAGACCATATCACACTCTTTACATTCTATACTCATCTAGTAGGGTCAGTTCAACTTCCTCCTCGATTTTTCCAAACCGATTCGAAAGTTTTGACCTCTGTTTTTGTCTAGTCTTCGATTATGGGCCAACTTGACCTTGGGTCTAGTCGCTTCCAATTTCTTAGACGCCGAAACTCGACTGCGGATGTGAGATACTTTGATTTCTCTCAACGCTTCCGCAACTTTCAGTGTGTAGTTAATCGGGGTCAAATTAGTGTGTGCTTCTAAGTTGAAGCAATACATCCCCGATTTGACGCTCAACTTCCTACCTTGGCGTTCCAAAAGTACATCGTCAATAAAATGTATCAACGGTTCTTTGGACGCTTTGTCGAAATGACAGTAGTCGAACAAGGTTTCACGCTTCTTCGCTTCCCAGTCAATACTCGAGACCTCTTCTAGGCGACCGAAGACGACTCCTTTGATAGAGTCGATATCGAAATCGTCTAGACGTATCTCGCCTTGGTAATTCACCTGCGTATCCAATTCATGTTTCCACAGGTTCTTCCTAGTGAACATCTGTGGCTCACTCGGTTTCAGTTGTTTTAGGAGCCAATGCTCCATTTCGTCTAAACTCATAGTCTCGCTGACCATCTGTGAATACAGGATGGTCCCATCTTCCCTGTCCACGACTTTGTCGTGGAAATAGGAAGAAAACTCGGCTGATAAACTAGATTTTCTTCTAATCAAAATAGGTTCACGGTTATTGAATTGATGTGGCCAATTGTCCATCACATTTCTCCCACTGGGGAGCCACCGTCTATGTAACAAGACGGATAATTTGGTTGGGTGGTGGACATAGAAAATAGAATCTGCATCCTCCTCCGATAAATCAGCCAACCAATTGTCGTTCAAGACACTCAAGTCTCCTTGAGTGGTCATACCATACACATCAAACGTCCCACTAAGCAGTAGGTAGTCTTCATCGACTTGTCTTAGGTCTACACAAGGGTCGACTTGGATTGCCACTTCACCTTTTTCTAAAGGTCTTTGGTGGTGGTAAATCCATCGTGTCAAGCCTTCTGCACCATTGTAATCGTCATTGTGTACCATCATCAATTCCGTGATTCTTGGGATGGGGGCGCCTTCCAGCCTCTGAGGACCGTAAGTCTTCTTACCCCACATCCATTCTTGATTTCCCTCGGAGTCTTCACGAATATCTAAATCTCGTAATTCAACGACTCTTGTCGCTTGCGGCATAGCGCTTTTATCTCCTTGGGCCAAACGTATCATTCGTTCTCTATTCATCTAGTAGGGCGGTTTTCTTCACTCGGAAGAATCTGTCGCCTCTTCGGTATCCTCTTCAATCTTCAGGTACCACTTGTTGCTCTCTTTCTTCGACTTGGACATGGAAGGGTATAGGAGGACTGTATCCCCCTTCTTCAGATGAACGTCTTCTTCGACGAACACCTGTCCCTTCATATAGTCTACATTCCCTTTTTGTCTGAAAAAGAGTCCAGCAATCGTTTTCAATTTAGATTTCTTATTACTCATCTTGCTCTAGTAGGGCTAGAACGTCTCATAGACGTCGAACCCAATGTTCTGAAAAGGTCTTAGGCCAGTTTCCGAGGGAGAGTTTCTTCCTCTCGGTCTGAGACTTATCCACACTCGGTTTTGGTAACCCAGTGCTCTAATCCATTCGTTTCCCATGGAAGTCTTCCTCCTGATTACCACGTCACCTCCCACATACACATCGTTCATCCATTTGACATACCATAGTGTCTGTGTTGGGTTGTCGTCAATCAGTGTGACTGTCATAGTCCCACCTCGAAGTGGGAACACGATTTTCTTCGGAAGTTCCTCTAGGAACTTGTCCGTCTTTCCTAGCCATTTTGTTCCTTGTTCAGTTGCTACCCCAGCAGCCGAAGCCGTTTGGGGGTTTTTTGGTCTAACTCGAGAATTAGCAGTTGGTTTAGGTTTGAAACTCATTGTATCACCCGTGAATTGGGTTGATAATCAGTCTCTTTATTCCGTAGTAGTCGTTCTCACTTCTACTCAGTTTCCTGTCAGCCTGCCTTAGCAGGTCTAGCATGTACCCGAAGTGGGCAAACCTGTTTTCGAACAATTCGTCTCTCCTTCCGAGAAGCATACCCTCTCGGATTTGCTTGTCAGGCGACTTGTTGAATGCAGCCAAGTTAAGCACCTTCACAGGTGAGTCCTTCGCATTTAGCATCATTATTGCTCCTCTTCTCTTCTCCTCGGTCCACGCCCCACCAGTGTGAATCACCTCTAGAGCGTGACCGTAGGCCGCGTTCAAGAAGTCCCTCACCAAGGGTAGTTCCGTGTCATCGGAGAACAGATAGTCCAGTTCTCTAATCAGTTCTTTTTTTTCCATATCTCTAGCAAATCTTAACATATTTTCTAGTAGAGGACTAATCCTCTTTCTTCTTCCTTCTCAGGTTCAACAGAGTTTTGGTGTCAGGGTGAATCCTCCGCACCAAGGCCTTCGTCGCAGGGGATATGTTCTCCATCTTCTCAATGGTTTCCTTATCCTTCTCTAGAGTCTTCTGCATATCAGTGACGGCTTTCAGTTCCGTAACCACTTCAATCAGGTTATTCTCTAGGTTTCCCTTGATGTCGCCCAGTGCGATGTTCACTCTTTCGCGGTAGTCGGTGAAAGCCATCCTTCCACACCACCTTTTGTCTAGGACTCTTCGAACATCCTCGTTGCCGATGTTATTCGAAATAGCCTTAGCGCTCATGAAGTCCCTCACCGAAGTGAGCCAAGCATCATGCTGCTGGTAGAAGTTTCTGCAATCCGTTCTACCCCATTCGTCCAGTTCCTCCCACTTTATGCCGTGGAGAGACCTAGCATACTGCTTCAAGACAAACATCATAGCGGTATCGACAAGTCGGTCTGACGACCCCTTGTTGAGTTTGCTTCTGTTGTCGCAGATGCTTCGGTCCAGTTTGTAAATCTCGACGATGGTATCCATTATCTGTATTTCTGAGAGGTTTTTGAAATCAACGGAGAACTCGGGGTCTTGCTCGTTTCGCATGAAGTAGCCTCTTCTCAGAAACTCCCCCAACGCGGCGGGCGCGACCTTTTCGACGGCCTTACTACTTACCCCTTTCTTAGGGGCGTAAGGCTGTTTTCCGTTTGTTTGATTCCTATATTTAGTATAATCATCTTTATCCATAATACTCTCTCTCTAGTTAGGCTATTTACTAGCCTGATTAAAATCTTCTATATCTTCCTCGGTGGCTTTTGCCCCCGAGTTGATGTAGGCAGTGAATACTGCTTTGACATTGGTTTCGTCTAAATCACGGCCACGAGCGAGGCAGAATTGCCGCGCCGCCGGTAGCCATCTTTCGAGACACTCCAGTTCCACCGATTCGGTTGGAGAACCGATTTCCACGGTTTCCTTCCTCTCGATGCTGGTGTTTCCCCTCAAGCAGGACTGGTCGAAAATCGCACCAGTACCGAACTTGATTAGGGCGTATTCGTTGCCTTCATCTCTGATGTTAGCATACCCGAACACAATCTGACCCTCATTGGTCAGACCTATTATCTCTCTATTCCAACCCCCGAACCGCTCTTCCCTTTCGAAGTGCGGCTCAAGACCTAGAATCCTCTGTGATTCCTCACCAAGGCCTCGGTAGTTTGCACCACGACGAGTTTCCTTGGATTTGACGATTTCATACCATGTCCTGTAATCAATCCTACCTGCGACTTCGAACTTCCCGCTTCTTGCGAAGATGGGGTTCAATGTCCCTCTAGTAGGGTTCTTGGTTTCCGAGGGTTGCTCGTTGACAACCCTGAATCCATGACGCAGTTTTCCCGAGTCGGCTTGAATGTGAAACTCAAGCCAACCTGCCGGTGACATCTTGTGAATGTTCTGCATTTGAGCAGCGACATTCGATATATTACACTCATAGAGCACTGCAACATCGAACGCTTCTAGGATATCATGGTCCTTCTCATAGACCACGCCATCACTAGAAAGGCTCACTAGGTTGTAGTGATACATCATTTCCTGATGCTTCTCTCCGGTTTCATGTCTAACTAGATGAGTCTTTATCGGACTCTCCAACAACTCTGTGCGTTCATCATCTAAGACTACACCGCCAGTATCATCGTAATAGTTCAGTTGTATACGAGCGATTCGCAGCGAGTCAACAAAGTCATCAGTGTCTACACCTGCTTTGCTTAGAACCTCACATTGGTGGTTCATAGTCACCATACTTAGTGCTCCATCCGCTTTCCACTCAGTGAGTGGCGCAGGGAGGGAGAACCCGTAGTCGTGTACCATGAAAGAACCAAACCCTCTGTTACGAAGGCCGGCCCTCATGCCAATCTCTCTCTTGTTCTTGTCCTTCAGACTGATAGTCTCTGTTCTACCAAACACCTTCAATTTGTGGTTGTTCAGTCGCCTCCCTTCATTAGAATAACTATTGATGTGGGGCATAAAAGACCAGTCATGATGCTCAGGGTTCTCAGCCATGTATATGCACTCACCATCAAAATGATAGGTGATTGCTTGGTTCATAGCCAATAGCATCCCTGAATCTCTAGTTTCCATAAATACCTCTAACCGATATGGGTTCTCGCCCTTGTAGAGGGCGACCCTTTTCATCGGATTATAGTACGCGACTCCTTCTCCAGAAGCCAACGACAACTCTAGCATCTTAGCATAGAGTGTTGTGTAAATAGATTTCACTTCCTCTCCCCTGTGTCCTTCGATATCAAGTTCATCCATGGTGTAGTCACCTTGGCTTGCTGATACTAGGTCATCATTGGGGCGAGTTAGTATTGTCAATTTTTCAATCATCTAGTGAACCCACTATTCTAGGTTCTTTATCTCTTCTTGAGCCTCACTAGGAGCGAGTTCTAAAATGAACTCGTCGAACCTAGCGACGCTTTTCCGAATCTCTCTTAATTCTTGTAGAATCTCTTGTAGAATCTGTTCTTCAGTTTCTTTACTCATCTGTTGAGAGCATTCAGTAGCCGAGTCAAAGTGAATCTGCCCGTATTCGTCGTGTCAGTGAATATAATGGTATGATACGAACTAGCCTTTCTAGGACGTATGTCCTTTAGCCGGCTCTTATGTTTATTGTCATGCCATTAGATTCGTCTGACCCGTTCGCGATAAAGCATCACGCCCGGTCTTTTTTGACGAGGCTACTGGTGGAGAGCAGTATCACGGTTTCAAAATCCGGACACTTCCACCAGCGTTCACTTCGACAAGGTCACAGAACTCAACTTGACAGAGCCGGTCGTGCCTCCAAAAGGTACTCGAGCCATATTGCTCTTCTACCAGCCGTTGGAAGTACGCCGTCTCTGTTAGGTTGAGTTCAGTCGTCATAGGCCGAAGCCTCAGTTTTTTCTCACTCTCTATTGGAAGAATAATTATCTCGTGGGGACGCTATGTCAAGCGCATACGCGAACGCGAGTAACGCGAACCGCGAAATGTGCTCAAGCGACACATGGAGTCGCGTAGCCACGAGACAAATCTGTTATTACCAGTCGAGTCGAGAGTATTTGAACCGAGCAAGTAGGGTACTATACTTTGTACCCGGTCTGCGTAGCAGAAATTGCACGGTTGAAATATTCTCTCGAGCAGGTACCCGTAGGGAACCCGAGACCTCCACAGGGGGAAGCCCAGTGGAGTCTTTGATGGTCATGACAGATTTGGTACGTCATTGTTTCCTCAGTTTGTACTCTTCCTATTGAGAGATATCATTCTCAGGCGACCGAAAGAGCCGCATGGCCTTGAGCAAGGTGCCATCGTTCAGTAAGAAGGCAACGAGCGTTGTCTTCCCTCCGATGGTACTTTGACAAGTACGGCGACGTCGCTCGACTAGGCGTGCGATGGGTCGTCTGAGAGGTGCTATATTGGCGGTCCTCCTTGCGGTTCGTCGGTCAAAACCACGACTATGAAATAGTGCGTAGCAACTCATACAGTTCCTGTATGAGTTCGTGTGTGTTGACTGACGACACATCTATTTGATGTGAGCAAGGTAAGAGGCTGAGGGTCATTTCAGGGCATTCGCCCGGCGTGTAGAGGGGTGGATACTCCACTCCTCGGTAGGGCTCAAAACGCGAGCCGTAACACGCATGACCCTCAGAGCCAATATAGCGCCTTACGTCATAGTTTCCTCAGTTTTAATTCTCTCTAGTAGCATCAATTAAAGATGCAGTTACAACGTTCAGCCTTACAAGGGGTCCCCCGTCTCAGGAACCTCGTTGCCTCTCCGATTGTGGACGCGTCATAGGATACCGGATTCTCCGGACATCTACGCGCTTGCCCCATCGGGTCGAAGTCTACCATTTGGTGTTCATAGCCCGGACACAGTCCGGTACCAATATGGTTCTTTAGCGATACATCTGTCGTAGCCCATTCTGTTGTACCAAGAATGTCTATCTCGGGGACTTCTTCAATTACCCTGTCCAATTGCTCCCAAAACCAGTCCACGCTCTCGTAGAGCGTTATCGGTTTGTAGAACAAATGCTGAACAGTGAAGTTGCTTTTCCACAACGCCCTTTCTTTGATGTATCCCTTCTCCTTGCAGTCTAGAACATACCTGAACACTTCGGGTGTCCATAGTAGGTTGTAGTTCACGCTGGTGTTGTGATTTTCGAGAGTATCTTCCAGTCTCGCTACCGCATCTAGGTATCTAGGAATCTCACTGCCGAACTCTAAAGGTTTCGGCAGCCTGACACTCCCCAGTTCGTTAACAAACGGGTGTATCTTGAATATATCTAGATAGTATGCTAGTAGAGGTAAGGGTATACCATGTAGGTCATCTATGGATAGTGTTAGTGTATCTACCATAGAGTAGAAGTCATCGTCTAGTTCCGGTACTAGTTGAAATACCGTAGTGACGTTTGTCTCCATTCCCTTTGACTTTGCCTTCCTGAGATACTTCTTAGTCTCCTCCACCACACCCGGAAACGGGTTCATGGTGATGCAGAACTCTTCATACCCCAGCGAAGCGGCCTCGCTAATCAAGGCCATCCAGTAACTCTCTGACTTAACAGCGTCACGCATTTCCTTAGTGACGTCTGACGTTAAGTAACATCCTTCGCACTTGAGTTTGCAGTTGAAACTCGGTGCGATTGAAATTATTTTTCTCTCATTCATATCTAGTAGAGCGCTCGCTTAGATGAACATATCATCGTTGCGAGAGGTTTCACTCTTCTTTTTCATTTCGGATAGGTCGTAGGTGATTTGCTCAAAGTGCCACTTGATTCCTTGGAATCCGTCGATTTCAGCCACCTTGGGCTTCATCTCTGTTCTCACTTGCTCTAGAGTTATCCCTCTAGATTTCGCTCTTTCCACACTTTGCTGACTTAGCAGGTAAATGAAAGCCTTCATGAACTGCTCGAAGTCGTCCGTCAGGGAAGCCATGTTTTTCTTGACTTTCTTGATGGCCTCTTCATCAGTGTAGCATCCAGTATCGAAACTGTTGCGCCTGTAAACCTGAACGGCCACATTCGCAATCGCTTGCTTGAGATTCTCGTCATAGTACAGGTCTTTCAGGATAGATTCCCGCCCTGATAGAACAGCGCTGATTGCTTCTTCTACGCTATCATACTTCTCCTCTAACGGGGCGATTTCTCCTAAAATCATGTCTGTTATGACATCCATCTCATCGGCAGCCTCTTGTGGGATTTCATCCCACCTGTTCCTCCTGATTATCTTAGGAGGAGGCACCTGATTAGTTTCGTCTTCTTTGAATACCTTGTAAGTGTGTATAATCGATACATAGTCCGTTAATTCAAATAGACTATCTCCTACATCCAATCCCTCTATATTTGTTCTTTTAAATCTCGACATTATTATCTCTCTCTAGTTAGGGAGTATTTCATCCCATTAAATCCTGACACGAGTAGTCGGACTTGTCTTCGAACGAACGTCGTCCTCAGGCATGTCATTAGCCACTCGTACCAAGCCATCTTCCGCGTATCTTCGCATCCCATCGATTTCGTCCTTCTTAGTCTCGCTAGTCGGGATTACTCTTTGGAATACCTGTTTAAGGTCGGCTTGCTCTAGAGGCCTCATACCGTCACTAAACGACATGGTCATAGCCTCTTCGATTGCATCTTCGATGTTTCTGCCGGAAAACTTGTTCGTCAGCCTGATTAGTTCAGGAACATCGAAATGCTCCTTCTCTTGCTGCCCGTAACTTCTGTTACTGAGGTGGATATTGATGATATCCTCCCTTTCATTTGGTTGGGGTAGGTCGATAAAGAATCGACCCTCGAACCTGTCCACTAGTTCCGGAGGGAACTTCTCCATGTTGTTCGCCGTAAAGACGAAAAACACTCCGGAATCATCCTCTTGCATGAAGGTAAGGAACTGTCCGAGGACGGCATCATGTGCGCCACCATCGTGTATTCCTTCCGACTTACCGAGCAACTTCTCAGCCTCGTCAACGAAGACGATTAGCGGAGCAGCAGCCCTAGCAATATCTAGCAGGCGGTGGACCTTTGCTTCGGACTCACCAACAAGTGAGCCCTTTAGGTCGGTTGCCTGCACCATCATGAGGTTCATGTTCATCTCGTGAGCAGCAGCCTTTGCGATTGCGGTTTTACCACAACCCGGCACGCCACACAAGAGAAGACCTCGGAGGTTTCTAGTGAAGCCATATTCCTTAGCAGCCGTTGTAAATCTGCCCGAAATCATGGTAATCCACTCCTTGAGAGGAGTCAATCCACCAATACTTTCGAACCCACTACTCGGGTGCATCAATGTAAATCCTGCTTCCTTTATCGCCTTGCTCTTTTCAGACAAGACGAACGGAATATCGAGACTCGCGTGCTTGACCAACGACATGGCTAGGACATCATCGATTTTTAATCGTGACATACCACCCATCGCGTCAGCCAAGGACTCGATTTCTCTTTCTCCGAAAGCAGACAATGCCTCTCTATAATCAGGGTTTTCTGAATAACTCAACACAAAATTGTTCACCAACTCAAGTCTCTCATCCTTATCAGGGAGTTCAAGTTTGGTATGGCGGACATAGTGTGAGAGTTCAATGGGGATTTCTGTGTTAGCAGATGACCCCCAACGCGTAGGACATAGGGCAAAGACGTTCTTGTGAACTCCTGTTAGGATTTCCTCGAACAATCTCATTTGCCTGTCTACATGGTAAGCATTCGCGTTGATGAAACGGTGCCAGTCCCTTAGAACAAACAAGACTCTCCTTCCCTGCTCTTCGCAGTTGTAGTCTTGCATGAATGTAACAGCATGAGGCACGGTAGCGCCTTCAAAGTCATCATCGGGCTTGTAAATCGCTCCAGTCTTTCGGAACCTCACATGCGCGATGTTAGCGTCATTCAGTTTTTCTTCTAAGATTTTGGTGTTTCCATCGACATCTGTGACGTACATAGCATACTCTTCGAAACCTACGGATTGTCTCCATACTAGGACTTGTGGAGGGACTTTTTCCCTCAACCAAGTCATGTCTCCCCAAGCATAGTTGCCTATTTCTTTCGCCACTGTATCATACGAGTTTGACGATATTGCCAAACACGGGATACTAGCGGATGTTACCATTCTTATTTCTTCAATTAATTCTTCAGTCATTTTCTTAACCTCTGTCTAATTCTCTTACTGGTGATAGAGTTATAGGATATAGGGTTGGCTTAAGAGTATCCTCGCCTGTGTAGGGTCGGGCTCGTTCGCCACCACCAGTGACTCGCCTGTTGTTAAACAGTGTCACAATGGATTTCATACATGTTGACTTCAGACTACTGGCATTGCTGAAGACGCAGATATCTCTGCAATTGTCTTCTGGCCAATCGCCATTGTCCTTTGGTGTCCAGTATAGAAAACTGGTCAGCACTTAGTGCGCCGGCCCATTGCGATGTTGCAGATATTTCTGCTACTTTGCTAAGGCCTTACCATACTCTCCTTTTGGATAGACACCTTGGTTTGCCCCACCCCATTCAGGGTAGAGGATACCAAATATGTACATATTTCTGCAATTCCGTGCGGACTCTTTTCAGGGAGCCGCTCGTATGTTGCGCAGGACCTTCGGTCGTCATGAAACGACCAAATATTCCTGCATTCGTCTGTCATAATACGGTCTTAGTTCCACTAAGGAACATCAGATATATCATCTTAAGACTCTCGAGGAACTATATCACCTCATTATGGGTTTTCAGTACCCCGTCTTTTACGATATATTCCGTATTTTCTTAGGCTCTTCCAGTACTTCGAAGATTTACTGTTCAATCACAGGTGCTTCGATACTTAGAATGCCGATTTTTATTGCAGTTTAATTCCGACTTAGTGTTCGAACAGATAGCACCCAGCGGGCGGACCACTCATCTGTCACAATATCTGTGATTTTGAGTGGTCATCTGTTCAGTTTTCTTCAATTTATTTATATACACAGCGGAGCACCGGTGGCACTTTGCTAGTATCAAACAGGATTTCTCATCCTTTGAGTTATTTTGTAAGTTATCCT
>MDSV01182192.1_pt1 | contig 13906 bp, 11 predicted proteins | sample 810851 | NCBI WGS metagenome assembly MDSV01 (sample SAMN05326640, study PRJNA326480) | marine metagenome | isolation source: seawater | place: Atlantic Ocean: North East | collected 2012 | reverse complement strand
CCAGCCACAGGAAGGGCGCCAGAAAGAACGCCAGCATGATGAGAAGGAAGGCGCGGCGGCCTGTCTGAAGCCAATAGCTTGCGTTCATTTCCCGTTGGCCTTCCTGTCGGCATGCCGGATCATCATAACAAAGCTCGCGGCAATCAGGGCTATGATCAGCAGGGTGAGGTTGGCGATTGCCGAGGCCCTGCCGATATTGAAGAATTCCAGCCCCTGCTTGATTGCATGCAACATCAGCGTGTTGGTGGCATTGCCCGGCCCGCCGCCGGTTGCCACATAAACCGTATCGAACACGCGGAAGGCATCGACGGTGCGCAGGATCAGCGCCAGGAGAACCGCAGGCAGCATCAGCGGGATCACGATGATCCTGAGTTTCTGAAACCCCGTAGCGCCATCGACGGAAGCCGCTTCCAGAATGTCTGAGGGAAGCGCCTTCAGGCCCGCCAGCAGGATCAGTGCCACCAGCGGCGTCCATTCCCAGACATCTATGAAAATCAGCGTGGCCAGGGCGGCGTGCTGGTCCGCCAGTAGGCCACGCGGATCGGTCAGTCCCCATTGGGCGAGGTAATAGCCGATCATGCCGTAATCGGCGGCCAGAAGCCCCTTGAAGATCAGGCCGACGACCAGCGGCGTGATGGTCACGGGGATCAGGATCAGCGCCAGCGCCAGCCGGTTGAACCGGTCATCGCGCCAAAGCGAAAGCGCCAGCGCAAAGCCGAGCAGGAGTTCGAAGAAGACCGCGCCGACGGTGAAGATCGCGGTATTGATCAGGGCCTGTCGGCTTACCGGATCGGTGATGATTTCGATGTAATTGTCGAGACCGGCGAATTTGGTCCGCTGCGGGCGGATCAGATTGTAGTCGTAGAGGCTGTACCAGATGCCCTGCGCCAACGGCCAGATGCCGACAACCAGAACATAAGCCACGACCGGCACGGCCATGATAGCGAGAAAGACCTTCCGCCTTGTGGCAAAGGCCATTCCCTTGGGCTCGATCAACCCGGAGGGCAGGGGATCTGCAATCGCACTCACGCGCGTAACCTCGATTTCAAGAAACATGCAAAAGCCGGACCGCGCGGCATCAAAACGCGCGGTCCGCAGATTTCAGCGCAGGTCTCAGAACAGGTCCTCGGCCTGTGCCTGTGCGGCATCCAGCGCTTCCTTCGGATCGGCATCGCCGACCAGTACGGAATTGACAGCCGTGCCGAGGAAATCCTGGATCTGCGGATATTCCGGAATGCGCGGACGATAGTCATAATTGCCGTTCTCGAAGGTTTCGGCAAGCACCGGCAGGAACGGGAATTTTGCCGTCAGGTCGGGATCGGTCATCTCGCTTTTGCGCAGGAAGCTGCCGGCGCCCATAAGGTTGAATTCCTTATGGATTTCGGGGCTGGTCAGCCATTTGATGAAGGCCCAGGCGGCTTCCTGCTCTTCCGGGGAGACATCGGCGTTGATCGCCATGCCCCAGCCGCCAATGCCATAGCTCGGCGCCACATCGCCCGGATGCGGGGCGGTGGTGATGGCGACATCGTCGACGACCTTGGAGATTTCGGGATTGTAATAGCCCGGCGCGCCGACCGACCAGGTCTGCATCAGCGCCGCAACGCCCTGGCGGAAGCTTTCCTCGCGGCCGCCCCAGTCATAGCCGGCAGCGCCGGGAGGGGCAGCGTTGCGGAACAGGTCGCGATAGACCTTCAGGCTTTCCACATTGGCATCCGAATTGAGCGTCGGCATGCCGTCCTCGCCCATGATCGAGCCGCCCATTTCGCTGTTATACTGCATCCAGTCCTGGGCGCTGGCCGGGCCCTTCTGGCCGTTGGCGACGAAGCCGTAGAGGCCGGCGGCAGGATCGGTCAGCTTTTCGGCGGCGGCGACGAATTCTTCCATCGTCTTCGGCGGTTCAAGCCCGGCCGCGTCAAGGCGGGTCTTGTTATAGGCCAGAACGTTGGCATAGCCGGCAAACGGGAAGGCGACCTGCTGGCCTTCGTAATTGCCGAGACCCATCATCAGGTTGGGATAGATGTCATCGACGTCGATCTCGTCGGCATCGCGTTCGATCAGTTCGGAAAGCTCGACCGAATAGCCGTTTTCGGCATATTCACCCGCCCAGACGATGTCCATGGTGACGAGGTCGTAGCCTTCGGTATCGCCGATATAATCGGCGGTGGTCTTGGTCAGAAGCGAGCCGTAGTCGAGGATGTCGACCTTGACGGTTGCGCCCGTTTCCGCCTCGAATTTGGGCGCCAGTTCGGCGATCACCGGTGCGAACTGGTCGTTCTGCGAGGCGATGGTGAGCGTGATGCCGGAAAAAGGCTTGTCCTGCGCAAGGGCCGTGGAGCCCATCAGGCAGGCAAGCAGCCCGGCTGTCGCATATTTTGCGGCGTTTGCGTTTCTCATTCTGTTCCCCTTTATATCATGCATCTGTTGTTCTCATAAATGTCATGATCGATAAGCACTATACATCAAACAAAAACGCACTCAAGCGCACTTGACAAAAAAACAATTGAAGTAAAAAATCACAAAAAAGAACATAATCGCCCAAATTTCAGACAAAAGCGGCCGGTTTTGCCTGGAATTTGAGCAAACGCCTGATCGGGAACCAAAAATGCAGCGCCTCACCGACAACCAGCCGTCGTTTTCCGGCGGGATCGAGCATCGACTCGAACAACTTGCCGCGCGTGCGGCCTGGGAGATGGGGTGTATCGAGGCCGAGGCGCCAATATGGCTGAAAAAGCCGAAGGGTGATGCAGATTATAATGTCGTCATCGTCGGCGGCGGGCTGAACGGGCTTTCCGCCGCCTTCGCGCTCAGACGCCGCGGGATCGAGGGCGTTCTCGTTATCGATCAGGCCGAGGCCGGGCGCGAGGGTCCGTGGATCACATCGGCGCGCATGAAGACGCTGCGCTCGCCGAAAACGCTGGCCGGCCCCGATTTCGGCATACCGAGCCTCAGCCCGCGCGCCTGGTACGAAACGGTCTATGGTGAGGAAGCCTTTGCAGGGCTGGAGAAGATCGACCGCGAGGACTGGATGCGCTACATGCTCTGGTTTCGCAAGGCGAGCGGCGTCACGGTCCATAACCGGACGCGGCTGGAAGCTGTAGCGGAGGCAGATGGCGGCGTGCGGCTGACGATCTCCGGCAATGAGGCGCTGCCCGGCGAAATCACCTGCCGCCGGCTGATCATGGCCAACGGCATGGATGGCTGCGGCGGGCCGTATGTGCCTGAAGATGTCGCGGCCCTGCCGAAGGAATTCTGGACCCACAGCGCCGAAGAGGCCGATGACAGCCATCTCAAGGGCAAGGATGTCATCGTGCTCGGCTCGGCCACATCCAGCTTCGACTGGGCGGTGACGGCGCTGGAGGCGGGCGCGCGGCGCGTCACCATGGTGGCGCGGGCAAGGGAACTGGCCTGTACCGAGGTGCTGGCCTGGACCAATTTTCCGGGCTATCTCGGCAGTTACGCCGAGCTGCCGGACGCGGAAAAATGGCGTTTCTCGCAGCACTATTATGATTTGAAGGTGCCGCCGACGCAGGATCAGTATGACCGCGCCACATCCTATGCCAATTTCGTCATGGAACTCGGCAGTGGCGTCACATCGCTCGTCATCGAGAACGGCCGCATCCGCGCGGAGACGAAGAACGGCACGATCGAGGCCGATCATATTCTGCTTGGAACCGGTTATGGCGTCGATTTTTCCATGCGGCCGGAGCTTGCAGCCCTTGAAGGGCGTTTTGCCCATTGGCGCGACCGTTTCACTCCGCCTGATGGCGAAACATGTGCGCCGGTCTTGCAGGCGCCCTATCTCGGGCGCACATTCGAATTGACGCCGATGGATGCGGAGCGGGACCGGTGGGTGTCGCGCATCCACATGTTCAATGGCGGCGCGGTGCCGAGCCTCGGTCCGATCAGCAACGGCATTACCGGGGTCAAATACGGCATTGCCCGCATCGCCGACGGCATGACGCGGGCCTTCTTCCTGGAGGATGCCGCGCATTTTCGGGAAGAGCTTGCGAATTATCGCGAGCAGCATTTCAATCCGCGCGACAGGATCTCGGCCTGACTGGCCTGGGAGGGCAATATGACCACACCACTGACACTCGATGCCGTTCTGGCAAAGGCCCAGACGCGCAGCTTCGAATTTCCCTATATGCTCGCCAATCATGTGCCGATGGTGCTGATTGCGCTCGATCGCATGGGCGCTTCCCCGCAACGGCTGGACGAGTGGTACGAGACCTATCGCGACGCTCATGCCGTGCCGCCGATTGCCGCGCCCGTCGCGCCGATCAACCCCGGCAACTGGCAGGAAGCGCTCGGAGACCGCGCCCGCGAGGCGGATTATCGCGGCTTTTTCGTGGGCGAGGTGCAGCGGCTCGGCATCGACAGGGCGATCCGCACCTATCTTCCTGCGATGACGCAAGGGATTGCCGCAAGCGCCACGCATCCGCTGATGCGGCTTGCCTACGGCGTGTTGAAGAATGATGCCCGCGAAGTGGGCCACGCGCTCGGTTATTGGGCGGCCACCTATCTGCCGATGCCCGGCCCCGGCAAGTTCGAGGCCGATACGGACGATCCGGCGGAGGTGCTCGCCGGCATCGCCGAAATCGAGGGTATTCGCGATTACGAGACCGAGACCGATCTGCTCTGGCATAATATCCGTGCCGTCGGCGCGCTGCCGGGCTTTGCCCCGGTAATCGACCGGCTGCGCTTTCACGACAACACGGTGCGGCGGATGACCGAGGTCTCACTCGTCGCCTTCGCCTTCACGCTCGATTTTTCCGCCCTTCATGCGGTGACCGGCATGCATTGGATGCGCCTTGTTGCGCCGCATGTGGATGAGGAGAAGGTGGAGCCGCTCTACCGCGCCTTCTGGCAGGTGATCGCGTCGCTCGTTCCCAAGATCGGGTTTCCGGTGTTCCCGTCGGCGGATGAGGTGCAGGCAATGCGCGAACGCGACGCGCCCGAATGGCCGGAGATCAAGGCGGCGGCCATTGCGTCCTATGACGAACACGACGTCAGCCTGACCTTTTCCGCCTCCGAGGAGCAGAAAGCATGGGGTGGCGACAGGCTCTACCGCATCGCCGCCGCCCGCCGACTTCGCCTGATTGACTGAGGCCTGATCGACTGAGGAAAACCTTTGCCCGCACAGATCGCCGTTGAAAATATCCGCAATACACGGGGCGAGCCCGTCACGCTCCTGATCGAGGACGGGCAGGTTGCCGGTCTCGCGCCTGCAGGAACGCTTGGTATTCCGGAGGTGGCGGAGCGCATCGATGGCGGCGGGAAAATGATCCTGCCGGGGCTGGTCGATGGCCATATCCATCTCGACAAGACGCTGATCGGTCTCCCCTTCATTCCGCATATTCCCGGCGAGACCGTTGCCAAACGCATTGCCGCCGAGCGCGAGCTGCGTCGCACGGTGGCGCTTCCCGTGGCGTCGCGCGGCGGCGCGCTGATCGAGAAGGTTGCAGCACTTGGTACGGTCGCCGTCAGAAGCCATGTCGATATCGACACCGAGATCGGGCTGAAAGGTCTTGAGCAAGTGCTGTCGCTGAGACAAAGCCATGGCCATCTGATCGACATCGAAATCGTCGCCTTTCCGCAATCGGGCATCGTGCGTGATCCGGGCACGGTAGACCTTTTGCACGAGGCGGTGGCAAACGGCGCGGATCTTGTCGGCGGGCTGGATCCGGCGGGGATCGACGATGACATCAATGGCCATCTCGATGCGGTCTTTGCCGTTGCCGAAAAGCACAATGTCGGCGTCGACCTGCACCTTCATGATGGCGGGGTGCTTGGCGCGTTCGAACTGCGCCAGATTGCTGACCGCACGGTCGCCGCTTCGCTTCAGGGCCGGGTGGCGGTCAGCCACGCTTTCTGCCTTGGCGAGCTGGATGACGCGGATTTCGGAAGGACGGCGGAGCTTCTGGCGCGCGCGAGAATCTCGATCATGACCAATGGGCCGGGTCCGGTTCCGATGCCGCCGGTCAAGCGGCTTCAGGCGGCGGGCGTGCGTGTCTTCTGTGGCTCCGACAATATCCGCGATGCCTGGTCGCCCTTCGGCAATGGCGACCTGATCGAGCGCGCCGGCATCATCTGCGACCGGCAGGATTTCCGCGCCGATGATGATCTGGAGCGGGCCTTTGCACTGGTGACCGAAGCCTCCGGCGCGGTGCTTGGTCGGGCGGAACCGCTTTCTATTGGTACGCCTGCCGATTTCATTCTGGTCGATTGCGGCAGCATTGCCGAAACACTGGCAGCGCGCCCCGTGGATCGGACGGTGTTCAAGGCAGGCCGCAAGGTCGCCGAAGCGGGGCGGCTGGTGTGAGTTGATGGCCGAAATCGATTTCCTCATTCGCAACGCTCGTCTCGCCGGAAACGAGACGCCGGTGGATATCGGCTTTGCCGGCAGTCGCATTGCAACCGTTGCAGGCGGCATTACCTGCGATGCGCCGTCATTCGATGCCGGCGGCAGGCTCGCCACGCCCGGTCTGACCGAAACCCACATCCACCTCGACAAGGCCGGCATTATCGGCCGCTGCGCACTGTGCGAGGGCACGTTGGCCGAGGCCGTGCGCGAAACCGCGAAGGCCAAGGCTGCTTTCACCGAGGAGGATGTCTACGCCCGCGCGGCAAAAGTGGTCGAACAGGCCATTGCCCATGGGACGACGGTAATGCGCACCTTCGTGGAGATCGATCCGCGCGCGGGTTTTCGCTCGTTCGAGGCCATCAAGGCGATCCGGCGCGATTATGCCGCTGCCATCGAGATCATCATCTGCGCCTTCGCCCAGGAGGGGCTGACGAATGATCCGGGCACGGAGGAGATGCTGGCCGAAGCGCTGGCAAATGGCGCCGATCAGGTCGGCGGCTGCCCCTATACCGATGCCGATCCGGCCACCCATGTGACAAAGATCTTCGACCTTGCCGAGCGCTTCGGCGTCAATGTCGATTTCCACGTCGATTTCGACCTGAAGCCGGAGGGTTCCAATCTCGGCGTGATCATCGCCGAGACGAAGAGGCGCAGCTATCAGGGCCGTGTCTCTGTCGGCCATGTGACCAAGCTTTCAGCGCTTGCGCCGGAGGCATGCGCGGCGGCCTTCGCCGAACTTGCCGAAAACGGCATCGCTCTCACCGTTCTTCCAGCGACCGATCTCTATCTGAACGGGCGGGAGTTCACCCATCTGGTGCCGCGCGGGGTGACGCCGGGCCACAGGCTGATCGCGGCAGGCGGCGTTGCAACGCTCTCGACCAACAATGTTCTCAACCCGTTCACCCCCTTCGGCGATGCTTCGCTGATGCGGATCGCCAATCTCTACGCCAATATCGCCCAGCTCGGCACGGCGGACGAGCTTCAAACCGTCTATGACATGATCAGCTGCCAGGCGGAGCGCCTCCTTGGGCGCGCTCCCTCGGAGATCACGGCGGGAGCGCCCGCCACCATCGTGCTGTTCGATGCCGAGACCCCTGCGGAAGCCGTGGCAACCATCGCGCCGGCGCTTTGCGGCTGGCGCAACGGTCGAAAGACTTTCGAGCGGCCCCGCCCACGGCTGTTCTGCACACCCGAAGGGCGTTGAATTCCGAAGTCCGCCGCGCGGCACGGGAATTGCATGACAGTCTCTCGGGAGACCGTTTTGTACTTGTGAAAGGCTATTTGCATGATCACGGATCAGAACGGCACGATAGATGTCCGATTTTTACGCACGACCTTCCTTCTGTTGAGCGAACAGAATGTCTCGCGCGTTGCCGGAAAGCTCGGCCAGAGCCAGCCCTCGGTGAGCGCGGTACTCAAGCGTGCGCGCCATGTCTTCGATGATCCGCTTCTGGTCAGGAGCGGGCAGGGCATGGCGGTGACCGAACGCGGCGAGGCGGTGCGCGCCTCGCTTTGCCGCATCCTTGCCGAACTCAGCGAAACTATCAGCCCGGAAGAGGCGTTCGACGCCGCCACCACGGCGTTTGCCATGCGCGTTTCGGCGATGAGCTGTTTCAATGGCTTTCTCATACCGCCGATTGCCGAGCGGCTGCGCAAGGAAGCGCCGATGGCCTCCATCGATTTCTTTGCACCCGCCGAGAGCGACGACCTGACCGAGCAGCTCAGTTCCGGCGCTTCCGACCTGCTTGTCGCCAACTGGCCGTCGCCGCATGAAAGCCTGCGCTCCAGCACGATCTTCGATTGCGAGACCGCCTGCATCGTCAATGCTGATCATCCGTTTGCGGACGCCGAAGAAATGCCGATGGAGGCGTATCTCGCCCTGCCGCATCTGTCGCTCGGGTCGGTCGTCCGTCCGGCCTTCAGTCCGATCGGCGGGAGGCTCAAGCAGCTTGGCGTCAATCGCCGGGTGGCGCTTTCCGTGCCTGAATATGCGCTTGTGCCGCCTGTGATTGCCCGCACGGACCTGATCTTCACCACGGCGCGGCCCTATGCGGAGTTCGTGGTGAATCGCTATCCGGATTATGGTCTGTGCGTTGTCGGCGCGCCGCGCGAATTCGGCAATATGCGGTTATATCTCCTCTGGCACGAACGTGCGCACAAGAGCCCGGCGAACAGGTGGGTGCGCGATCTTATCCGCGATGTTTCAAGGCGTTATGGCGCCGATCTGCAGGAGCGTCCGACTGCGGCCGGCATGGCGAGGCTGGCCGAGCTCGCGGCGGTATAAGCGCTGGCCTATACCACTTATAAGCCCAGGTGGAATTGTTGAATGTCAAACGGCATGACCATAATGTAGGCATAAAACGTAATTGCATAAAACTTAGTCCGGTTGTTCAGCCGTGCCCGAGCCCTGCCGCTCGCGCCGCCGGCAAAGCTTTGGCCGGACCACGGATGGAAGGAACTCGGAAATGCCGCTGAAATCGCACTGGTGGTGGGATCATACGACCAAGGACTTTACCGACATAGACATGTCGGAATTCGTCGCGATCCTGCCGGTGGCCGCCGTCGAGCAGCATGGCCCGCATCTGCCGGTCCGCGTCGATTCCGCCATCAATGCCGGCATCATCAACCGGGCCGTCGAGATCATGCCGGATGACATGAAGGTTCTGGTGCTGCCGATGCAGGCGGTCGGCAAATCCGTCGAGCATCTGGAATATCCCGGCACGCTGACACTGTCCTACGAGACGCTGGCCCGCCTCTGGTTCGAGATCGGCGAAAGCGTGGCGCGGGCCGGCTGCAGGAAGATCATTTTCGCCAACTCCCATGGTGGACAGCCGCAGGTCATGGAAATCGTCTGCCGCGAGCTTCGCATCAAATGCGGCATGTTCGCCGTCTCGTCCTGGGTGTCCGCCGGCGCAAGCCAGGCCGACCTTTACAGCGAGCACGAGCTGAGACACGGCATTCATGGCGGCGAATCCGAAACCTCGACCATGCTGCATCTCCATCCCGAGCTGATCGACATGCAGTATGCCGATGACTTCCAGCCCATGTCCGTCGAGATGGAGCGCGGCAATCAGGTGCTGACGGCGGAAGGGCGGATCGGCTTCGGCTGGCAGACCCAGGACCTACACCCCTCGGGCGCCTGCGGCAATGCGGCTGCGGCCGACGCCGAACGCGGCAGGATCCATGTCGAGCGCTCGGCAGAAAGCCTTGTGGCGCTGGCTGAGGAGGTTCTCGCCTTCCCGATGGAACGGCTCACCCAGAAGACCATGTTCAAGGGCTGATCGCTTGCTGGCACGAAACCCGACATCCGCGATCTCAAGGAGCGTCGAGCGCCTTACCCTGAAAGACGGTGTTGCGCTGGCGGCGGATGTCTACCGGCCGGCGGGCGAGGGGCCGTGGCCCGTCCTTTTGATGCGCCAGCCCTATGGCAAGCAGATCGCCTCCACCGTCGTTCTCGCACACCCCTCCTGGTATGCCCGCCACGGCTATGTCGTGGTGGTGCAGGATGTGCGCGGCATGGGCGCGTCGGAAGGCGATTTCGATTGCTTGCGTCAGGAATTGAGCGATGGCGCGGAAACAGTGGCGTGGGCGCGGGGTCTTGAAGGTTCGAACGGAAAGATCGGGCTTTACGGCTTTTCCTATCAGGCGATCACGCAGTATCTGGCGCTTGCCGGCGGCGCGGAGGTGGATGCCATGGCACCGGCCATGGGTTCTTTCGCGCCTGACAGGGACTGGGCCTATGAGGGCGGTGCCTTCCGCTATGCCGGCATGCTCGGCTGGGCGCAGCAGATGGCCTTGCTCAAGGCTCTCCATGATGGCGATCGCAAGACCCATACCGAACTTTCCGCCCTCAATGGCCTCTTGGAGACGGCCCGCTACCTCACCGAACGCCCGGCGCTTTCGCACTTGAAGCGCTGGATCGACAATCTCGAAAGCGACTGGGATCAGGTCTCTCCGGAACGCCTGCTGAGGGACGTTTCACTGGATATCCCGGTGCTGCACACCGGCGGCTGGTATGATTTCATGCTGGAAGGCACGCTTGCCGCCGATCGGGCCTTTCGCAAGGCCGCGCCGGAGACCGCGCATCTTGCCATCGGCCCCTGGGCGCATATGCCATGGAATGGCGCAAGCGGGTCCGTTCGCCTGCCAAAGGCAGAGGAGTGGTCGGTGGATCGGGCGAATCTTGCCTTCTTCGATTTCTACCTGAAGGGCATCGGCAGCCCGCCGCCGGCAGTCACGCTTTTCGACATGGGAGCCTGCTGCTGGACGGCGTTCGACCAATGGCCGGCAACCTTCGAGAAATCGCTTCTGCTCGCCTCCGGCGGGCTTGCCGCGACGCTTGCCAATGACGGCAGGCTTGCGGATGAGGCGGGCGACGGGGAGGATGTTCTCGTCAGCGATCCCTTCCGCCCGGCGCCGCTTGTCGGCGGCCATATGGGCGAGCCTTCCGGCTTTGTCGATCGTGCCGCCGCCGATGATCGGTCCGATGTTGCCGTCTATACCACAGCGCCCTTCGCGCAGGACTTCACCCTTTGCGGGCCCGTCAGGGCCGACCTCGCCATCGCTACTAAAGCGCCGGTCTTCGATCTCGTTGCAACACTCTCTCTGGTCACCCCCACCGGAAGCGTAAATGTGATCCAGACCGGAATAACCCGAACAAGAAACACGGGCGCGCCGGTGAGCGTCGGCCTCAGAACGGCCTATCTCACAGTGCCGGCGGGCTTCAGCCTCCGCCTGTCGCTGCAGGCCGCCGCCTGGCCCGCCTTTTCTCTCCATGCACAGGACCCGGCATCTGCCGACGGAATGGAGCCGCTGACGCTTGCGATCCGTCACGCGGCCAGCCGTCTTGTGCTTTCCGTTCTGAAAGAGGACACCGTCAATGGCGCCTAAGCCCTATCTCACCCTCGACAACGTGTCGGCGACCTATGGCGATACCACGGCCGTTTCCGGCCTCACGATCGAAGTGCCCAAGGGCGAGCTTCTGTCGCTGCTCGGACCGTCCGGCTGCGGCAAGACGACGACGCTGCGCATGATTGCGGGCTTCGTAGAACCATCGGGCGGTCGCATCATCCTCAACGACAAGGACATCAGCCACAAGCCGGTGCACAAGCGCAATATCGGCGTCGTGTTCCAGTCCTATGCGCTGTTTCCGCACCTGACCGTGATCGACAATGTCGGTTTCGGCCTCAGGATGCGCAATGCCTCGCGCGCCGAGTGGCGGGAGCGGGCGGCGAAGACGCTGGAAACCGTCGGCCTCGGCCCCTATGCCGATCGCTATCCCGGCCAGCTTTCCGGCGGCCAGCAGCAGCGCGTCGCCCTTGCCCGTGCGCTGGTGATCGAGCCGGATGTGCTGCTTCTGGATGAACCGCTCTCCAACCTCGATGCCAACCTCAGGGCCGACATGCGCAACGAGATCCGCTCGCTGCAGCAGCGTCTCGGCATCACCACCATTTTCGTCACCCACGACCAATCCGAAGCGCTTTCGATGTCGGACCGCGTTGCGGTGATGAGCAAAGGCGTGATGAGCGAGATCGGTACGCCGCTTGCCCTTTGTGATCAGCCGAAGAGCCCGTTTACCGCGACGTTCCTCGGCCACCGCACTGTAATCGACGGCAAGGTGGAAAACGGCGTGTTTTCGGCCCCCGGCATCACCTGTGAAGGCGCGCCGGAAAAGGCCACCAAACTGGTGCTGCGCGCCTCGCGGCTGCGCTTTGGCGAAGGAAATTCCCCGCTTTCGGTTTCGGGCACGCTCGTCAATGCAGCCTATCTTGGCGAGACCTATGAGGCCGATATCCAGGCCGCCTGCGGCATGATCCGGCTTGTCGTCCCCTCCGACACGCCGCCGCCGCCGGTGGGAACGGCATGCCAGGTCACCGCCGAACCGGGCGGGACCACCTTTATCTGACAAGAACATAAAACCAGGAGAACAGCTGACATGAACATCAAGAGACGTTCCTTCAACAAACTCATTCTGGGCGGGGCCGCCACGCTTGCCGCTCCCTATTCCTTCGTCCGCGCTGAGACGCCAGACCCGAAGCCCGGCGATGAACTCGTCGTCGGCATCTGGGGCGGCACCCAGGAAAAGATCGTCAAGCAGTATATCGAGCCGGTGCTGGTCGACAAATACGGCTGCAAGATCTCCTATGTCCTGGGCGGCACCGTCGAACGTCGCGCCCGCGCCTATGCCGAACGCGGCCGTCCGAGCTTCGACGTCCTCTACCTCAACATCTTCGAAAGCCGTCAGGCGGTGAAGGACGGCGTCACCCAGCCTGCGACCGATGCCGTCGAAAACGCCCAGTATCTCTATCCGATCGCCAAGAAGGGCGGTTACGGCGTTGCCATCAATCCCTGCACCATCGTCTACAACAAGACCAAGGCATCCGCCCCGATCACGTCCTGGAAGGACATTTGGAAGCCGGAATGGCAGGGCCGCATCGCCTGGCCGAACGGCCTCGGCGCCGAAGGCATTTCCGCGCTGATGATGTCGACGCTTTCCTGGTTCGGCGACCAGACCAAGATGGCGCCGGAAGGCTTCGACAAGGTCAAGGAACTGAAGCCGTTTGCCGCCATCCAGGGCAGCCAGGCGCAGCTTTTCGACATGTTCGATCAGGACATCGCCGATCTCTCGGTCGAATTCGGCAGCTTCTGCGAGAAGTATATCGAGGAGCGGAACCCCGATTTCGCGCTCGCCGATCCGGAAGAAGGCAAGGCGCTCGCCATGAACGTCGCCTGCATCACCGAGGGTACGAAGAACCAGAAGCTTGCGGAAGAGTGGGTCAACCTGCACCTGTCGCCGGAGGTCATGCTCGCCTATGCCAAGGAGATCTACTACTCGCCGACCGTCGACAATGTCGATATCCCGGCTGATCTCCAGAGCAAGCTGATCATGCCTGACCAGATTGATACGCTGGTCGACTTCGACTGGGATTACATCAATGCCAACCGCAACAAATGGCAGTCCATCTACGACCGGGAGATCGCCGGATGAGGAAATGGCTTGGACCGGCGCTTTCAGCGCCGGTCACCATCTGGCTCCTGATCGCTTTCGCCGCGCCGCTTGTCGCGGTGATATTCCTGTCCCTGCATGAATATTCCGATCCGTTCGGACCGCTGATCCAGTCGCCCTCGCTGCAGCAGTTCATCGATATCGCCTCCGACGGATTCTACTATCGGGTGGTCTTCGAGACGATCTGGCTTTCGCTTGCCGTGACCGCCGTCTCGGCGCTGCTCGGCTATCCCGTGGCCTACTGGCTGTCGCGCATGCCCGGCAAATATCGCGCCTTTGCCTTTGCCATCGTTCTCATTCCGCTTTTGACCAATGTGGTCGTGCGCTCGCTCGGCATCATTCTCCTGCTTTCGCCGGAGGGGTTGATCAATATCGTCACCGGCTGGTTCGGCATTCCCCCCGTCAAGACCATGCTGTTCAATCATGGCGCGGTGATCGTGGCGCTCACCCAGGTATACATGCCCTTCATGGTGCTGGCGCTCTACGACAATCTGCAGAACACATCGCCGCGCGTGCATGAGGCGGCTGAAAGCCTT
>MDSV01058506.1_pt1 | contig 13906 bp, 5 predicted proteins | sample 810851 | NCBI WGS metagenome assembly MDSV01 (sample SAMN05326640, study PRJNA326480) | marine metagenome | isolation source: seawater | place: Atlantic Ocean: North East | collected 2012 | reverse complement strand
GGTGGTCAACCTTACTACAATAAGGATGGAGCAGTTGTAGCCCAACCTCTTCCTAATGATTTTGCGACTATAGACACTCATCCTCAAAATCAAATGTCAATCGTACGAGGTTCTTACCATGCACCACAACAGCCCCAAGGAACCACAGGTGCTGGTGGGAGAAGTTCTTCTTTTACTCCGTCTAATTATTCGTTGGCTGAGAATGACTTCATTAAACCATATATGGGTAAAGATATATATGGAAACAACAGAACTACATACTTTATGCAGGGAGCGAACGGACCATATCTGGGAGAAATGTTTGTGCAAATTCCCACTTATGATTTAGCTCAATATTTTCCAGCGGGTGATGCCCCAAATGTTGCGGGCAATGTGAATGTCAGCGAAACAGAAATTCGTGCTGCTATGGGAGGATTTGAATCTTGGAAGAATTACATTTTTGAAATGCCTGTTTTAGGGAAAACAATAGGTATGTCTCAATATATTTTTATATATCTAAGAAATAAATTTGGATCAACTTTCGCTACTAGCTTATTTTTAAATACTGCAAATATGTTTAGTGGAGATAAAGGTAAACTGACGACACTTCCTGCTCCACGAGGTGGTGGTAAGGTATCTTTAGAAACATATCTTCCATATACTGAAGCTATAAATCCAATACTTTCTTCTTTGCATTCATTTTTTGAGCAGCTTGGTCGAGATCATTATGGTAAAACATATTTAGTTAGGCTTCCTAATGTAACGTCTTATGTAGATGCGGAGAATATTAGACGATATAACTATGAGATATGCGATAAGGCATGGGAAGAATCTTTAAATTTCATAGATGATACTATTCAAATAGGTAGTAATCTTGCTAATCAAATGGCTAATGAAGATGGTACATTTGGTCCTATTTTAGGCTTTAATAACACCGCTGAATATGACAGCTTTTTTAATGAGGCTAGTACCTCTAATGCTTTCTTTAATGCTAGCGCCATACATAATAGAATGATAGCGAGTACAGCTCAAAAAAATCCACAGAATTGGTATTGGCCTTTAATCCATGATATTCCAAGACAAGACATATTTTATAGTCCATTTAAAGCACAGTTATCCCCTGAAGACCACGCGCAAAGTCAAAGTTATTATGACGGAGCTCTGCCAGTAGTAAATCCACAATTTCCAAGTGCAAACAGTGTTCATGGCTTTTCAGTGCCTCAGGGATATAGATGGAAAATGTATTGTAAAGCCAGTGTTTTAAACGTATATCCAGGAGCAGTAGCAAATGGAAATCTTACTTCTTACTTTGGTAACCCTCATTGCGTATTATCTACTCCATCTAATGTTTTTGCGGTTAGTCCCAACAGCTTAGCGAAAACTATGATGGAAGAAATGTTGGTACACACTAGAGGAGCCATGTCCTCTGCAAGTCCTCAACTTAGGCGTATAAGGTTTGGTTATTTGTTAGCCTGGGCTAGATCAGAAAAAGGATTATCAGTTAGTAGTACTGATTTGTCTAATGAGGTTGGTCAACGTCAAAATCTACCTATAGGTCTTAAAGCAGCGCATCCCCTATTTGCTGCTGTTCCATTAAAAAGTAATGTTTCCTGTTATGGTCCTTGGACGTCACATCCTGGCTTAGGACATACCAATGATAGTACTTTGTTTACAGACCCAAATCCTATTAGTCAAATTAATAATCTAGTAGGAGAAGTTAATTTTTCTTCTGAGCCAGATGCACAACCTTGGAATTACGGAGGAATGAAAAACTTAGATGATGCTATCTTAACTAGAATCAAAGACAGCAATTACTATCAACAGGTATTGGAAGCTGGCTATGTTACTGCGGCAGGAGTACTTTTTAGAAATACTAATTTAGGAGAAAGATTAGTTAATAATGGTCCACTTGTTAATTCTCTAAGTGTACAAATAGGAGATGATGGATTCACCGCGACTTGCAATATGAGAACATATAATAGAAAACTTGGATTTTTTAACAAGCAAGATGCGGATCTAATTCAAGAAAGAGGACGTAATGCTATAATTGCTAGACAAAAAACCGCATATGAATTAAGAGAGTCATTGCTAGGATCTAATAAATTAGGCGGAGTGGGAGGCGGAGGCAACTCAGGTGGTGGATCAGGTGGAAACTCAGGTTCTAGTTCTAACGGCGTAAATTCTGCTAATAGTTTATTAGTTGGCGGGGCTGCTCCTTATTTACATGGAACATCAAGTTTAGGGCCAGGTGGATTATATGATACTGTAGGTTTTGATCCAATATGGCCTTATAGACCAGGTGCGCCTGCAGGCCAAGGTGTTTCACCAATGCAATTTCCTATGCAAAAAGCTCAGACTATGTTATTTGATGAACAGAATATTGGCAATATTATGACTCAGGATTTTGCAAAAAAATCGATAATGAGTTTAGATGGTATATTCTCTCCTATATCTTTTTATCCTACTCCATATGGGGGTACGTTTCCTATGACTTTTTATCATAGGAGTAAATGTCCATATTGTAACGGCGGAGGAAGTTATACATATCAAGAGTTTAGACCTCCTTCTAATGGTGGAGGTAGCGTTTCAGCATCACAGAATGCCAGGTCCTCAAGAACCAAACCATGTTTTTTTTGTAAACCAGATGCTACAGCAGATGCCGAGAAAGGTGTTAATAATAGAGCATCTCCTAGTTTAGTATCTCCTCCAGTGCTTCTAGTTAATGCAGCAGATAATGATGGTGTTAATGAAGGTCAGGTTTTAGGCGCTGGTAATCAAATTAATAAGTTTACATTAAATCCTATCGTAATGACAAATGGTGAATTTAGCCTTGAGGATGCTAAAGGTGAAGGAGATACTTGTGGCCATTCTATAGATGTAGTTGGTTTTGGTGAAGACCCTCCTACTCAGGGATCTAGTTTAAGAGCTACTTCATCAAATTTTATTTCATATAATTATGATGATCAGGGAGCTCAAGTAAACCAAAGATTTTTTGGTTTAAGAGGTCCAGTTATGGTACATGGATGGGGCTATGACAAAGAAGGTTATCCTGTGCCTAATGCATCTGGAGAACTTAAAACACTTGAGGATGGAACAAGAGTATCTATAACACAGTCGTATGACTCGGATGGCCGTTTGACCAATCCCTACAAATTAAATAGGTTTTTTAAAGGTTGGGCACAAAATCCAGGATCCTGGCCTGTTGGTCCTGTTGATTTAAGATGGGATAATGATGCTGGTGTTTGGACAGTGGGTAGCAACTTTAAAAATGTATGGGTCACTATAGAAATAGATCTAAAAGACGGTCAGCCTACTAGAGGTACTGTATACAAAGATGCTGCTGAAGCTTTACCTGAAGGACTAAGAAGATTAGTATATGTAAAAGATTCTTCTGGTGGTTATGCTGCTCCTAGAGGAGCAGATATATATTGTTCATATGATGCAGATAGCGGATATTATGTTCCTTTATACAATCAGGCTTTAATGGCTTCTGGTATCATACAAAGTGACTCAAGTGCAAAAATATATCAGTCTTATAAGTCAAATTACGATGAAGACAATCCTACGAGTTACGTTGCTACAATATCTAATCCTTTAAACCTGAATGCAACTGCAGGCAATGTTGGATTATTTACATATGTAAATGGTAAATGGGTCTTAACGAATGTGAAGTAATATGTCGTGTAGTATTTATGATAAAAGTTTGTTTGCTAGTATGGGTTCTTCCCCACAAATAAAGACTGACAAAATACAAAGTTTAATAGAGCCGTTCACTGCTCTAAATTCTGGAGTTTGGTTGCCTCTAGTCAAACTTAACACCGACAATCCAAGATATGGTGAACTATTAGCATCAGCTGGCCTTGAAAATAGTAGCAAATTTGATCCTTGTAATTGTGGTAGCGACATGTTCACAAATCCTGAAGGAGACAATGCCGATACCAAAGGAACGGTAACTATAAAAGATATATTTAATTCTCAAGAAAATATCATGGGGAATTTAGGAGAGTGTAATTATTGTAGTGCATCTTGTGAGGCTGGTAATCCTTGTGATATGAGAGAAGAGGATGACAAGCCAGACAAAAAGTTTTGTGATGTTAGGTTTAATACAGATGATTATGTTCCTAAAATACCGTATGTTCATCAAGGATATATCAGTGGCTTTAATGATTTTAAACATCTTGGGGAGTTCCCTTCTTGCTCTAATGGGGGGTTGGGAATCGATGGCTTTATAACTTTTGAGCCTTTAGCTTCAGATTTTACTGATTCAGCTGATGGTCTCATTAATATTGATTGGGTATTAAAAGAAAGCATAGGAGAGATGCCTTATGATGCAACCTCTTCTAGACATGTTTCAGAATATGTGCATAATAAAGCTTATGCAAAATCACTCAAAAATAAAACAGTTGGAAATTTTATACAAAAATCTAGTTTAAAAGCAGGTATATTCCCAGAAGTTACAGCTTTTACTAAGCCTTACGGCTTCGCAAATCAAACTTATGATAATATGTTTACAGGTGAAACAAAACTTGGTTCGCATTGGAAATGGAATTATCAAAGTGGAATTATGGGTTGGTATAGACATTTTGATATATATAGAGGTCGTGACAAAAGACCAATTCCAGGTATAGATCTATTTATACCTTCTGGTGATATTTTTCATGCCAGGACTATAGGACCGGAGGTACCCAAAGATGCATCCGCAGAAAGCTGTCCTTCTGGATTAAAACTAGTAAATGGTACACAATTTAGTCATATTGTCCCACACAATACAGAATTTGTTTATATATCTGAAAATATATATCCTAAATTTATTGAAGCACACAAAAGAGTTAGTGACGTTATGTCGGGGGAAGAAGAAATATTAAACAAGTCTCTTTTGTTAGCTACACATCCAGAGTACGATAATATTATAACAGATCTTTATAGTCAATCACTATCAGAGGATAGAAATACTGTGGTTGGTCAACTTTCTACACTAAATTTCAATATGGTTAAAGGTACGGACTTTAAATCTGCTGGAAATATAAATTATTGTACAAATAAGGAAGATTTGATTAAAACTCTATTACATAAATACGGATGCTATCATTGGATACCACCAAATACTAGTTCTAGACTAGAATTCAAACAAAGTGTTCAAGAAAAGTCAAGTTATTATATAGATATGTCTTTCGACATGGTTATTCCTAATTGGGATAATAATTTTAATTTAACAGAAACTTGGGATACTGCTAGTAAATTTTTGCCCAATAGTCCAAACTATCAAAAAGAATTTGTATATAATCAATATATGACTGTTGGAGATACAAACATATTAACTACAAAGCATAATGCTTCTGTAGCTTTTAATGAAACATGCTCTACAGAGTCCGCGGTTGGTGAAGCAGAATGGGTAAAAGACGACCATATAAATATCTCAACAGTTACTTCCTTGAATACAGGCAAGAGTTTATCTAATAATAGTGGACAATATAGCTTTACCGATATGTATCAAGCTGGTAGACTTCAACACGATAGAATATATCCTGCAGCTGCTTTTAATCCACACGTAGATTTGTTAGCTATTCACCCGCAAGGAGGTTCATATATAAATGCCTTACCATTTGGGTTAATACAAAACACAGCATTTGGTAATGTTACAACCAGTTCTCCTGGAGGGGTAGTATCAGTTGAGTTTCGAACTAAAGATTGTGGTATCAAAATATATGATATAAAAATTAAAAGCTTGCAAAGCAAAAAAAATTGGTCTAAATCTTGTGAAAGATTTCCATACTCACAAGAAGATAAATGCAAATGTTATGCTTTTGGCAAAAGTGTTAGTGAATATAGTAGACAATTTACGTCAAGCAGCGAGGCCAGAACTTGGTATGGAGGTTCAACCTATGTTCCTAATTTATCTACGAAAAATTCTCCACTTTTGAAAAAATATGGAGGATATAACCAAGCATACTTAGACTTATTGTTTGGAGAAGACCAAGTTCAAACTAAACCAACACCTGAAACAATCAAAAATGTAGATTTTTATATAAGTCCTTTGTTTCCATACGGGTCTGAACAACAAGCATCCGTTACTTTACCTAATTATGTAAATACTTCGTGGGTACTTAATACTAAAAATATTGCTACTAATGCACATCTAGATCTTATTGTTGGAGTATCTGAAAATGTTAATTTAACTGCTAATAGATTTACTGGAGATCCCGCTAGTGAGGATTATTTATCTAATCATAATATGGCATGGAAAAGATTTACTACTAAAGTAACTATAGGAGGAAAGACAATTTATGATCAGCAAGCTAATCAGGTAACCGTTGCCGAAGAAGGAAGTTTGACAGTCAAACTATCCAATCCATTTCTTGCAAGATTAATTAATGATCACCAAAATGCCTATGCAGCACCGGATAATAGTGAGAGTCTAATTGGTGTATCTCCAAAAATATATTCTAATAGAGGAGATGAAAGCAGTGCCGTTACATTAACTTTTACTAAAAAACCTAGAAAACAGTTATTAAATTTTGCGATACCTCCTCCGACCCCATATGGAACTTTAAAACAATCTTTTTTTGATCCTAATAAAGGATTATCTTCTAGTGAACGAAAGATGAAAAGTCCTTTTATTAATAATAGAGTATATACTGATTATAAGTTTAATGCAGGAACGACATCTAATCTTGAAGACAATAAAGGCATCTATTATGGTACCATTCAAGAAAATATGAAAAAACTGTGTCATCAAGTTTCAGACTTTAATTTCAATCGAAAGCTAAGGACATATGTAAAACAAGGTAATGTCTGGTATCAATTAGCAACTCAAAAAAGAGGCGCATATACATTAGATAATAAACAATATTTAGGAAGACCTAGATTGTTTGAATATCTAAAAAATGTTAATAATAGTCAACGAATACCTATGCTGTTTCCTGCTCCACCAAGACAATTATTTGCATGGAACTTTTTTTTAAATCATGCAGATATTAATAATGCCTCTGTATCACAAGGAATACAACCATCGTATCCTTGGTTAAACGGTAGAGATTTTGCTATTAATAGAGAGTTTATCACTATGGGTGGCTCAAGATATTATTTTACAGTAGAAGAACAGTTTAATATAGTAGACTTAAACATAGATGGTATTGGTGGAGTTGTTGGGGGAGTTGGTGTGGAGCTGAATTCTGGGCAACTTGTAAAAGCTGGCACCAAGTATTACTTATACAATAATGGTCCCCGCAATAGAATAGATAGTTATTTATTTTTAGGAGATAGATATGAAGAAATTTTGGGATCTCCAAGTAGTTTAGAAATAGAATATGATAAAGATATTGCTCCAACCAATTATGTGTACAACAGTTTAAAAGTTTGTGATCATGACATAACTGTTTTTGTAAATAATGGAGGTTTTATTACTCCTATTTCTGAGAGATATAAAATTATATCTAAACAACTTAAAGTACAAGGTTATAATGCCAAGGGTAGACCTACGATAGCTAATCCTGTTAAATATAGGCTGAAAACAGTTTTTGGACTAAATCAAAGCATGGAATCTATTAAAAAGAAAATATTTGCTATAGATATACCAAATAAAAAAGAGTCAACATCCTTATGTATTTTTCATCACCAAGAAAATACTGATTTTTCTCCACTTTTACGTATAGATCAATATGGCAAGAACCCCCGTACTGGCAAATGGTCAGATGTTATAGGATTACAAGATCCTGATAGGATGACTGAATTAATTATTGATGATTTAGAGGTCAAAGATATATATCCTAAAAGTCCTTATAATAATTGGTTTTATAAACAAATCATAAATAATTTTGAAAGCAGATGTGATTTTGAATTATATATTAATAACGTTAGGTATTATTATCCAAACATAAAGCCTACATATTGTATATTACAAAAATATAATGTAGAAAATTCAGAAATAGTAGATCTTAGAAATGCCTTTTTGTATCAAAATTATATTCCTATGATGGACGTCACTCTTCATAACAAAGACGCAAAACAGATTTTTAAGAACTTAGGAGATCAGGATCGGACAAATATAGGAATACCTATTCAAGGATATATTTATTCTCCTAATTGGACTAGAAATTTAAACGATAACGAATTTGATGTGAAACCACCAGATGTAGACACAGAAACATTTGGAGAACAACCAGAAAGATTGTGGACTGAAATTACATCAGATGATAGAATAGAAACTGCATATGTTCCAAGTAGCGTTGTGTATAGCGACACTTTAAGAATTGATGATCCTACATTTTGGCTAGATAGCACCTTTAAAAGAACAACAACAAGTACAAAGGGCGTTCGCACAACTTTTACTCCTGTTGCTCCAACAATGAGTAGCGCAGGCTCGACCATTCCAGGATTTTCTCATCAGAACAAAACAAGAAGTTATGCTTTCTCCATACATAATATATATGGAGACGGTGATGAGTTTGAAAAGTGTGGAGCTCAAGATTTTAGTACTTGTTTTATGACTACTAGAGGAAGCGTTGGTTTACATGCAAAGCTAAAAATTGCTACTCCAGTAAGCGCCAATAATTTATCTCAATCTCATCAATATTATACTACTTATGATGCTGGTTTATATAATCCTTTAGGTCAAAGGAATTTAATATCTATAACTCGATCACAATTAGACTCAGATAATCCATTAGATTCTGCATATGATCATTGTAGTACAGGTTTTCTTAGACCAGATTACAAAAGAACAATAATAGATCCTGAAAGAAATAAAATTATTCGGGAGGGCTTAGCAAAAGCAAAGCCAGATGCATATGTGAAAACATTAGATAAATATGCCAATGAAATGCTTTTTAGAATAATGTATGGAGATCAAGGAGATCCTGTAAATAGAGCAATATTATTAAGTAAAAAGAAACCTTTGACTGTTAGCGATTTGGTTAACTTTACTGATCCAAAAGTTACTGCTGCTGATGTCTATGATGAAATTTTATATAATTATGATATCTATGCATCATGTGGTGATTTTATTAATAATTCTTTTAGTGTAAGAGGTCCGATGAAGATTGGTGAGTACTATGACTTCACTATAGGTAATAAAAATATCTATTTCAGTGTAGAAGATTATGGAGGGGGTGACATAAGGGCTGTAGGCAGAATTGGGGGAACAACTTTTAATACTAAACTTTCAGGATCATCCTATTCTGTAAAAACTGGTGTAACTGTTACAGATGTACATACTACTCTTGAGAATACTGCAAATACTACCTACACTTTGAGGAAAACTAGTTCTGGTAGTACTAGTAAATATTATGGTTCTGTTTCTGGTAGAATTTATACAGGGACATACGGTATAGCAGTAAGGGATTATGGAATCGTGATGGGAAATACCTTTTGTCTTGGCCAACCAGTAGGAGATATAGGTTATCATGGTTCTCAAGTTCCTCCCGGTTCTTCTGTATCTAATGTAGCAATTGATAATGGCGGTACGGAGTTTGCTTATTGGGTAGGAGGTGCAAAGGTTATCTTTCGTGGGGGTAGAAGTTCTAGTAGTGGCGGCGGATGCCCAGATAAGACTTGTGATGATTATGAAATAGGATACTGTAAACGCAAATCTGGTTGTAATACTGATGCTTGTGATGGTGATGAGGATATGGAAAATTTTCTATATAGTTTTAGACAGTGTCGTACAACATTTAATGTGTATGGACATAAATATAAAATACAAAATTACGTAGAAGAAGAAGAAGAGGAAGAAGAAGAACCAACCCCAACTGACGAGGATCTCCCAGATGATGATGATGATGATGATACCTCAGATGATGATACCGGGACGATTCCTCTTGCTGGTGGTGGAAGTGTGTCATTAAATTGCCCGAGTGGATCTGGCCGAGCTCGTGAGGAAGGTGGTTGTCTAATTGAGTGCGGGGGTGTAAGAGGTGCGTCCTCGACAATAACTGGTGGTTGTACGCACCGGTGCAAGAATCGTTGTGGGTCATGGGGTCCGAAATATGCTTCTCGAAGAAGGGTTGATGAGTTAAACAGAGCATGGACCGGGGGCTCCTTTGGCCTCGCATATGCACAGTACCAGAGGGATACGGGGATGTGGAGTGGGCATTGGAACGGCAATCCACATACAAGTGATAGCCCCATGACAGGAGATCCTGGATATGACGTATGTGGTTTTGCAACTCATAGAGTAAGCATTCCTCCTAGAAAATATTGGACATACAGAACAGTAACTGGTGCTAGTACTCCTTGGGATGGTAGATGTCCTAGAAGTGTATGTACTATTTCTTATACTAATAATTCTTTAAGTATAACTATTGGAGGAGAGACACATTGTATAGAAAATAACATCGTAGACTGTCCCAGCTTAGAAGCACAACTACCTGCTCATGCATATATATCTGCAGAAAATATTGGTTCAAGTAATAATAATGATGATAATACTATGCAAATTAATGTACCAGCTCAAAAACAAATATTCCAAACTTTAACTTATACACACACAGAAGTTCTTGGAGGTATAAGTGGAGCTGATGTAAATCCGTTAGGAGCAGTTACTACAGCAAAGAGCTTTTCCTGTGGACTTTTTACCATACCGCCATGGCAATGCGGTCCGTCCTCATCTGCATATGCTTTGTGTGGAGGCAATACATGGTGGCACTCGACTATTCCTGATGCACGAGGAACTTTCGGTATGGCTGCATCTGCATGGATGTCAAGAATGACAGAAGCTTTTAACAATATAGATTCAGAGATAGGAGCAGAATTTAGCTGGCATCCCAAAGGCCCTCCTGCTGCAGCCGGAGACGGAGGAGCAGAAAGGGCACGACATAAATGTAATGCGAATAATCACATTTCTAGTAGTGACATAGTTCAGGGTATAATTCCAGGAACTTGTAGTGATATACAATTTTCAATATCATCAAAAAGTTATCCTAAATATGGATATGATGGTTACGACCTTGTTAGTAGTACCGTTACTCAATATACGATAAGAGCATATATAACATATAGCTATAAAAGACCTGTCACTATACAAGATAAACTTAAAGGATGGTCAGCAGATAGTGATTCATATATGTGTGCTCAAGAGGGTACGAATAGAACATCTCAACACAATGAGGGTGCTCAAGATGATTATCCTGAATGGTATGCTCAAAATTTAGGACTAGAGACAAGGGATACTCTGGGCTATCCGATACAAAATTATGGTGGATCGAATAATTATATTCGTACAAAAACAGTCGTATCTAAATCTAATAGTTGTGGTGAAACCTTGACTTCTTATACCCCTCAAGGTTATTATAAAAACGGGAATCCTAAGTATCCATATGGAGGCGCTCCCTGTGGAAGAAATGATTATTTGTGTTGGAGTAAAAATAGGGATTGGATTAGGGTCTGGACAGACCATAGCTATGAATAATAATATAGGAGATATGTATGTTATACTGTGATTTAGTAGACACAGGAAAAATATTTAATAATAAAAAAATTTATAAATGCCAAAAATGTGATCTAGAAGCTGGATTAGAAGATCCTAATGCAAAGATATTATGTTTCGCTAAAAGTACAGAATTGTACAAGTCAGAAATGACTGAAATGAACAGTTTGCTACAGGATGCTTATGAAAATGATGAAGAAATGAAAAACGCATCAAATTTCCATGATCCTGGTGGTTTACCTCCAGAAGTAGATGCCAATGCAGCCAACCCTGTCGCATCTCAACAGATAAGTCAAGCTACAGAGGAACAAATTAATAGTAGAATGGATATTTGTAATTCTTGCGAATACTATAAGGATGATGCTTGTATGTTATGTGGTTGTAGGGTAGTACGTGATACAGTATATCAGAATAAACTGGCAGATAAAAGTGCTAGTTGTCCTGACGGCCGATGGGAAGCTATTAAAGATTAATATCTAAATCGGTGAATTAATACAGGGCTTTGACCTAAGAATACGACACCGTTAAACACCTCTATATCATTACCTACTTTAATTCTTACCATTATAGGAACTCTTTGATTTCCCGTAAATGATTTATAAAAGTGTGCCTGAACCATAAAAAATCCTCTTGGAACATTATTAGGCCAGAATACGTTTTCCACACACCTATAATTATTTGGCCCGTTAGCATTCATATCTACATCCAATATGCCTCCACTTAATTGGCTGTATCTGTTTTGAAAATTTATAGTGTCGCTATATCCATTACCGGGAGCATATGTCACATGTAAATCTATATCATCTCCAGTATTCCAAAATAATGAAACTTGAATTTTACCTGTTTGAGCACCAGCTTTGGCTAAACGCATCTCCATACTATCACCAGATCCATATCTAGACGCCACTGCATGATTGGATGATGTAGCCTGACCAATAGCGCCGGTCATTGTACTAATAACCTTACCAGCCTCTGCTGTACTATCACTTTGATCTTCTATTGGTTCACCAGACTCTTCTGGTTGAATAGAAGCCCAATATTCTTCAAAATTATTAGTCTCAGGTTCGGGCTCAGGCTCTAATTCTACAATTTGATCTGTAGACCCAACATCCTCAGACACTACATCTGATTGTATTCCTAAATTTTCTACTTCTATTGTATCTATTAAATCTTCTGATTCGGAGTCACCAAATGACATCTGTAAAACAATTGGTCTATCAGGTTCAGGGATTGATATATTAGTACATGAAAAGTATAATATTAAGATTATAAAAGAATATAGAGCAAGGCTATAACGAAATGGAGTCTTATTGTCACAAGTATATTCATACTTATAATTAGGATCTCTCACCATACCTAATCTTTTTTCCATAGGTAAGAGATCACGCCCAGCTCTAAGATTATAGTAATATTCTGGAGTTCCCGGAACGGGAGGAGGTATTACTATTTTTTGCTGTCCTTTTGCCATTTATGCCAACCACCATTTTCTAACCAATTGCCATTCTCGTCTTTACGTTTAGGGAAAAGGGTTCCGCCCTTCTTATGCTGACCAAAAGCAAGTGTAGCTCCACAATCCATACATCGCAACTCATAGTAATCATTACCTTCTACATTTCTTACTACGAATTTAATATTTTCAGAACCACATACTCCACACTTTTTCTCAGAAAAAATTTCTTGAACTGTTGCAAGTTCTTTGAAGATTTCCTTTTGTCCAGCTCCCTCTAACTCAAATTCTAATTTATCATTAGGCTTAAATTTAACTTTCATAACTTATTTCCATTCTTTATAACCTGTAATTTTTGAAGGAATAGAGTCTGTGTCCTGCTGGTAAGAATTTAATTCTTTGATAGAGGCTACAGCTTCTTCGTGTTTGATATTATAGACACTATCAAAAGAAAAGTCAAGATTTTCTAGCATGCTATAGACATTTATATTTAATCTTTTAGCAAGGACATCTATAAAATTTATTTGATTAGTACTAATTTTGGACACACTAGTTCCATCAATATCATCCTCAATAATATCTGCTATTTCTTCAGCAGCCACGACTTTACGTAGTTTTAAAGCTCTACGAAGTGCTCTGCCTTCAGCCCTAGTTTCCGCAACCGCAACTGGGTGATTTCTAAAAATCTTATCACAGTTTCCCCAATATACGTCTGCGGCACCATTAACAGTCCTGGTTTTAATAGCTGGATCAATCTTAGAATCATTTAAAACATAGGTCAGAGAATGGGCTACAGTGGCCCTATTTGCATTATTTAGGTCAGGAGTTTGCTGTACAAGAGACTCTGAATTGATTACTGTGCATTCTAGTGCAATTTCAAAAACTCTTCTCAGACCATCTGTAGTGGGATTACCCTTAATCTTTTCATCATCAGACAATAATCCCAGAACATAATCAGTCCACCCTAAATCATTAGGTGTTACATTAGTGTCTACTTCTACAGTTTCTTCAACTTTTTTTCTTGGCATTTTAGTCCTCTATTTGTATAGATTTAGTAT
>MDSV01098694.1_pt1 | contig 13908 bp, 10 predicted proteins | sample 810851 | NCBI WGS metagenome assembly MDSV01 (sample SAMN05326640, study PRJNA326480) | marine metagenome | isolation source: seawater | place: Atlantic Ocean: North East | collected 2012 | reverse complement strand
GCTTCATCAGCATCCATGTCCGCTTCTTTTGCAGCCGTTAAGATCATAGATTTTTCATCCTCGGAAATTTCGCCATCCTTTGCAGCAGATTTCATAGCAGCTTCAACATTCATTATTGCCGCTTCTTCATCTGAAATACCCAGAGCTGATTGGAATGATTTTAGTTCATTTAGTTCATCTTCGGTAATCACGCCATCTTCCCATGCAGAATCATAAGCTTGTAAAAGAAAATCTCGGTAAGCACTAGGATTTAACAAAACATCCCTAATTAGTCCATGGTTAGGACTTGAATCCATTGAATTAGACATTTCTAGAATTGCGATAGACCTTCTTACTTCTTTTACAGCCATATCCTTTAGCCCATGCCCAGCCCATACAGCGCCAGCAGCAACCACCGCTGCTGCAAACCATCTCATTATATTTTGATCAACCAAATCACCAGGTTCTATTAGATGGAAAATTCCCAATACAGCCATTGCTGCTCCACACATTACCTCAACCCAGTCGTTTAGGTCAGGTTCATCATCAAAGACTGCCAATCTTTCTTCGACCATGGAATCAATGTCGTCGCTCATACAGCAATGCAGATATCGAAAGGTCTTATTGATGTCGGAGTTAAAATATCTAGCGTTGTCCTTTTGGACTATTGGCAACACACCCGTAACATGGCAGACAATTCAATGTTGGTAAACGACTTAAATCTGCCAGATAAAGCACGGCAATTTTTCATCAATGAATGGGGTATAGAGAGGCTTCATCCGCCGCAGGCAGAATCAATTGAGCCTATTTTTTCTGGAAATAATGCACTAATTGCTATACCAACTGCAAGCGGTAAATCGTTAATAGCTTACATAGCTATCCTACGCCGCCTGCTACTTGAGGATATAGGCTCTAGAGCCGTTTATATCGTTCCATTGAAAGCTCTTGCAACTGAGAAATTTGAAGAATTATCTCAATTAGGTAAAGCGCTTAACTTGAAAATCGGGCTGGGAATTGGTGACTCAACTTCGGAGGCTAAGAGAATAAATGAATGCGACATCTTGGTTTGCACATCCGAAAAATTGGACTCGATAATTAGGAATAGATCAGAAGTAATGTCTAATGTATCAATAATTGTTGCAGATGAATTTCATTTACTTAATGATGTTTCAAGAGGCCCAACTCTTGAGATTAATCTTACAAAATTACGTTACCTAAAACCAACAGCACAGATAATTGCATTATCAGCAACTGTCGGAAATTGCCAAGATTTAGCTGATTGGTTGTGTGCCGATTTAGTCGTATCAGATTGGCGTCCAGTTGCTTTAGAATACAGTACATTTCACGATTTACATCTAGAACCTAGATTAGTTCAATCATCTGCACTATCTTCAGAACCTAGTGAATTGAAACCACCTAGGGACTTAACAGGCCCCAAATCCCATCCTACATGGGTTGCTCTAAATGATTCAATAGAAGGTGATGGGCAGTTATTGATTTTTGTCGGGACGAGGAAAAGTGCTGAATCAGAAGCCCTGAAATTGGCTAAAAGAGTGAGCAAAAAATTAACTAAAACCAATCCACAAAAATTACAAGATTTAAACGAATTAGCAATTTCTATAGAGGGAAATAGAAAATCAGCAATGGCAGATAAGTTAGTTGAATGCTTGAAAGGTGGCACAGCCTTCCATCATGCTGGCCTAACGCATAGTCAAAGAAAGGCAATTGAGAAGGCATTTAAGGACGGGACAATTTTTTGTTTAACAGCAACTCCAACGCTAGCAGCAGGGGTAAATTTGCCAGCAAGAAGAGTTTTGGTTAGGGACATTAAGCGATGGGATGACGGCATGAGCAGGCCACTGCCTGTGATGGAAATTAGACAAATGCTCGGCAGAGCAGGCAGGCCAAAATATGATGATTATGGAGAAGCATGGATCTTATGCAAAGGCACAGATGGCTGGGAAGTTGCGGATTTGGTTAGTGAAAAATACTTCTTTGGAGATGTAGAACCTATTATTTCTAAACTATCTGGGGAGCCAGCCCTTAGGACTCATATCTTGTCAATAATATCTACAGGGGGAATAAATCATCGGGGAGAGATTGGAGATTTTCTTGAATCAACATTCTTAGGTCACTCTACACCGAAGCATATTTTGACGGAAAAGATTGATGAAACTTTAAATTGGCTACTAGAGGAACGTTTCATACGTCAACTTGGTATTGATGAAGACTATATTGCCAAAAGAGCTGATTCTAAAATTAATGAAGAAGAGGATTGGGATGACAATATTCCAATTTGGGCAAGCACTGCGCAGAATATTCCTGGAGTTGAAATTTTAGAAAATAACAAACCAGAGAAAAAAACACATAAGTCTGCTTATACAAAACCTACTTTTGGTTTTTCAGTTGCGACAAACCTTAGCAGTAGGGGTGCTTGGCAACAAGAATCCAAGTCAAATTCAGTAGGAATGAAGTATGAATCAACAACAATGGGTGAAAGAATTACTCAACTCTATCTTGATCCATTATCTGCTTCATTGATAAGAACTGGTTTACGCAGGGCTGTGAGAAGGATTGTTAGAGGAATTGGCCCTGTAACCAACTTTGGCTTATTGCATCTTGCAACATCAACACCTGATTTTACATCTCTATGGGCCAAGAATTCAGAAATGGGTGCCAACTCAAATTTGTGGATTAAAACAAATGCAGTTGAGAAGGAGTTGCTATCGGATTCAAGTTATGATGAGATGTTACTGTCAAACGTTAAATCAGCGTGGATGATTGAAATGTGGTACAATGAAGATAACATACGTTCTATAGAGAAAGAACTTGATGTTAATCCAGGTGATATCCACTATCGAGTTGATATAATGGAATGGTTAATTCATGCTTCAAGAGAAATCATCCTGACAGATGATGTGTTTTCTGACGAACACATGAATCAAATTGCTGAGATAGTAAAACAGCTTGATATTTTGCGCTTGAGGGTGAGGCATGGCTGTAAGCAAGATTTACTGTCTTTAGTTAACATTCCAAATGTTGGTAGAATGCGAGCAAGAGAATTGTCTAGTAAGGGATTAAGAAACCCCAAAGATGTAGCAAATATGACTCAAAAACAGATGTCTGATATATTAAGAATGAGGGGTTGGGGGCCACAATTGTTAGACAAAATAATGCTTGAAGTGAGTAAAGTTCTGAATAAATCGGGTAAATCTGTAGTAAATCAAAGGCAGGATGACATTCCTCTTGAAAGTGAGAAAGAAACGGATTATTGAAAAACTAATTACCTTACCCCGAGACATGGAGATGCCATCATTCCCTTGTTTTATGGTTGATATCTCAAGTTGCAAGAGCGATTTAATTGGTGATTTTCTGCATGAGCGACCAAATAATAATTGGTTAATGTTGGCTGATTATGCAGCATTGACTAATCACCAATTGTGGACAGCATGGTTGTTTTCTCAACGTGCATTCGCAACCGGCAGAGCCCTTGCACGTTCATTAGACGCAGAATTTTTAAGATATATTGCTGGAACTCACCATGTTTCAGAAGCCTTCAAAAAAGTAGGAATACAGAAATCACATGACAAGGCATGGATAGTAAATCTACCTGAATATGAAGAAAAAGAAGGTGAGATATATCCAATTTTTGATTTAAACCTGTCCAAGGAGATTGTTTCTAAGATTTCACAAAAGTTAGGGATACAGCCAATTGATGGTATACCGAAGATTACTCCTCACGGATTAGAGAAATTAGGAATAGAAGTTTCAGATTTAGATGACAATGTAGAAGACATCATAATTGGATTTACTATCTCATCAGATCTTAATTCTTGATCAACCAAAAGAAGCATTCAAACACCATCAAGTATTGGGTTAGTTATGGTGATTGCTAAATCTCCCAATTCTAATGCACATGAGGCAAGTAGTCGATATCTAAACGTAGACAAAATCAACAAGAGTTTAGACAAAGTGACGACAAATGGCGCCACTTACGCAGAAGTAAGACTTGTTGCTTACACAGATTATTCAGTATCAATGAGGGATGGGAAACTAGAGAGGGCTATTCCTGGTCAAGAAATAGGTGCGACAATTAGAGTATTGGCAGATGGGGCCTGGGGCGTTCATTCAACTACAGACATTGCTTCCCTCGAACAACAGATGAATCCAACACTGAAGTTGGCCAAATCAGTTGCTGCAAGACGTTCATCAAAAGATAGACCTATCAGTTTGGCTGAGGTTCCAATTATCGAAGACTCAGTACACTGGAATCCAAAGAAAGATGTCAGGAATACGGAATTAAGTGAAAGATTAGAACATATGAAACTATTCAATTCTTCTGCCTCAGGACACGACAATATCGTTTCAGTCAATTGCGGATGGCATGATGAGCATATTCACACGGAGTTCCTTAGCACTGAAGGTATGAATCGTACATGGAGTTTTCAAAGGTCATTGATTAATGGCATGGTTACAGCTAGAGATGGTTCAGAGGTAGTCTCATACCGAACAAGATTTGGTGGTGAAGGTGGATTAGAATTGATTGAATCTTGTGATATCAATCAACTTGGAGATAATGCAAAAGTGTCTGCATTAAGGTTATTAAAAGCCAAAAGAGCCCCTTCAGGAAAGATGCCGTTGATTGCAGATAGAGACCTAACAGGTGTCTACATTCATGAAGCATTAGGCCATCCTTGCGAAGCAGACCTTGTTGCAGCAGGAGATTCATGCCTTGATGGTAAACTAGGTGAGAAGATTGGAAGTGATATTGTTACAGTAGTCGATGACCCTAATATTCGAGGAGGTTATGGAGCTCACCCGATAGACGATGAAGGTCTTGATACAACAGAGAAATGCCTGATTAAAAACGGCGTTCTAACGGAATATCTTAACCATAGAGAAACAGCTGAACATTTTGGTATCAAACCAAATGCAGGTGCAAGAGCACAAGATGGATTACACCATCCATTAGTGAGAATGTCAAACACTCTAATCCATGGAGGCACCCATAAAGATCTTAACGAACTTGTTGAAGATATCGATTACGGGGTCTATGCTTGTGGCTCAAGAGGGGGGCAAGTCGACACGGGTAGAGGATCATTTCAATTCGCTGCTCAGGAGGCATGGTTGATTGAAAATGGTGAAATAACCACTCCATTGAAAGATGTCAGTGTTAGTGGCTTAACCTTGCAAATCCTCAAAGACGTCGATGGGTTAACCAAAGATTCAAGACTAGCAGCACCTGGTTTTTGTGGAAAAGGTCAAACAGTACCCGTAGGCGATGGTGGGCCAATAATGCGAATCAGTGAAGCATTGGTGGGATGAATTTGCTACCAAATGACGCATTAGACAGACTCCAATCTGGCTGTAAATCAATTGGAGATAGATGCCAAACTCTCGGAGTGTCAAATTGGGAGATTGTCGCTAGTCAATCATATGGTCATCAAATTGACATTGAAGGCGGGAAAATCTCTCTTGCTGCTGGAGGTGGCGAAGGAGGATATGGAATCAGATTAATCGAAGATGGGAAGTTTGGTTTTGCTTACCTAGTAGATGTCAAATCTGCGGACAAAGCGATAAGTAGTGCGCTATCAATTGCCAGAATGTCTCCATCAATAGACGGTTTTGTCTTACCTTCAGAGCAAAAGGCAAATCAAGTTTCAGGACTTTATGACAAATCTATAGTTGAAATGGATTCGGAGAGTTTACTCACCCAGGCTGACCTAATTATCTCAGAAGTAGCCTCACTAGATAATCGAGCAGTAGTTACTGGAGGCGGAATTGGAGTTAGCGCTAGTGCTAGTGCAATTTTGACTAGTGAAGGTATAGAATCTGGTGGTTTAATTACATCTCATGGAGTTGGCGTTCAAGTTTCTATAGAGGAGAATGGGCAATTAACCAGTTCTTGGCAAAGTAATTCTTCGCGTAAGAAGTTAGCAGAAATTCCGAGTTGCGTATCTCGTGCAGTGGAATGGGCGAAATTAACTAGGGATCCAATCAAAGTTGAATCATCAGAAGATGAGTCTCCAATATTAATGACCAGTGAAGGTTTTTCTCCGCTATTTTCTGTTGTTGTTCCAAACGCAATTAAGGGTGAAAAGTTAGCAAGAAATGAATCCTTTTGGTCGGGTAAAATGAATCAAACAGTGATCTCATCGGATCTCACGCTAATCGATGATGCTACTGTTGAAGGATGCCGATCCTCTGGCTCAAGAGACGATGAGGGTGTGCCAACTAGAAAAAATACCTTGATTAAATCTGGTAAGTTAATCGGTTCTTTGTGGTCGACTAGAGATGCAGCACAGCAGATTGCGGAGGGTAGAGTAATAGATGCATCTACGACAGGTTCGGCGATAAGGTCTGGCCATCAATCACCGCCAGTTTCTGGGTGTAGCAATTTATTCCTAACAACAGATAGCAAAAATCAACAATTCGACAGTATGTTAGAACTGATGGGAGATGGATATGTAGTAAACAGTGTTATGGGTGCACATACCGCTAACCCTACAAGTGGTGATTTTTCAGTTACTACAAGTTCAATTCTAAGAGTTGAAAACGGCGAGATTATCGGCTCGGTAAAACAAGCCGGCATATCAGGAAATATGGCAAAGGCACTCTCAGGAAATGTAATACTCGGCGATGATATAAGGCCTCAAGGCTCTTATTCCTCGGGTACCATGTATGTTCCAAGCGTATTATTAAATCAAGGATTGAGAGTAAATCCAGTTTGATTTTTGATAGGATAATTTATTTCCTGTCGACTTCGGTGATTAGTTACAGGAGGAATAGGGAGTGTATTGTCTTAACCAAACCGCACAAGAGCCCGCATGTTTTCCAACAATAGGAAAACTTAGAACGAACATAATTAGTAGAGGTGTTTTATTTGTCTGATGACAAGTATGAATCTCATATAAAAGCAGTTTTGTCAGAGTGTCCAGATGCTAATACTGACGAAATAAGAGCTGCTTTTGTAAAGTATGAGAGTGAATTTTACATTCCTCCGCAAGATGCATTGAGATCAATAATTAGGAGATTTCAAGGAGATAAAAACCCAACTAGTTCGAATAATTCTAGTAGCCAAAATACTAGACAAACCAAAAAGGTGAGTTCATTATCTGAACTTTCAGGTTCTGATAGAGATATAGAAATTGAAGTTGAAGTTGTATCGCACAATCTGAGGGAACAAACCATTAGAGGCGAACAAAAACAAATCGCTTTTGGTATAATCGAGGATAATCCTTGGGAAGAAGGTGGAAAAAGGGCTAGATGGGAATACAAGGATTGGGGGCCTAATTCAAACATTACTCCCGGTTCAATTATTCGAATAGAAGGGGCTTCAGTAAATGAGTATCAGGGAAAAATGTCGTTAAACATAAATCAAGGTTCGAGAATTGCAGTACTTCGAGAAGGAACTAGACCAGTTCAACAGCCAGGGGAGCCTATTGAGATAGATAGTATTCCGAACGATGGATATATTTGCGTAGTTGGCAGAGTCTTATCAGCAAGAGATGATCAAATACACCGTAAAGACGGCTCTGGTTCTATAGAGGTAGTAAGAGGTCGAATTGCGGACGAAACCGGAACTATTGGTTTCTTGTCTTGGGAACCTTTCAGCCACGAAGTTGGTAGCCTAATCAAAATTGATGGTGCACAAGTAAGGACATTTAGGGATACTCCAGAGCTCAATTTTGGTAGAACTACCAAGATAGAATCATTCCATGACGCCAATTTTGCTAATATTGAGAAATTGAATAATCATAATATGAAAACAATCTCACAATTAACAGATGGATCAAGAGATGTCGAAGCAGTAGTCCAGATTACTGAATGGCAAAAGAGGAGTTTTACCAAAGATGGTGAAGAGAAATTCCTATGGTCTGGGCAGATTGCTGACCCGACTGGAAGGTGTAGAATGAGTGCTTGGGAAGAATTACCTATTTCTGAAAAAGACCTGCCAATAACTGTTAAATTAACAGGTGTAAGAGTCAGATCTTGGCAAGGTATCCCAGACATTACAGTCGACAAAGTCGAACAAATTGAGATTCTAGAAACGCCACCATGGAACAAAGATCTAGATTTACAAAACCATGTAGTAGAAGTAGAACTTACAAGCTTAGTTAATTCTTCGAGTAGAGTAGGAATCTCAACGTCTGGAACAGTTGTTAGCGTTAGAGAAGATTCTGGAATAATAATGCGCTGTTCTGAATGTAGAAGGGTGCTTAGAGATGGTGAATGTAGTATTCATGGTAAGGTAGAATCGCAACAAGATGTCAGGCTTCGCTTAGTTATCGATAATGGTGATGTAACAGCCTCTCTGTTAATTAACAAAGATGCTGCGTTAAAATTAATCAATACCACAGAAGAGAAAATGGCCTCTGATATTGAGTCGGATGGAAAGATGGAATATGTTCAATCTTTGAGAGATTATCTATTAGGCAGAGAATTAGAAGTTAATGGACGGACCATAGTTGATGATCAAGGAGCGATGATTTTGGCAGATCATGCTGAATTAAAATCTGATGATGGGGCAATGCTTGCAACTGAAGTTAGAGCTCAATGGGGGGTCAACTAATGCAACCGATGAGATCAGTAAAACGTCAGTCTGCGCTACATATGTTTGCTTCAGAATACGGTGAATCAACACTATCAGAGAAAGGTTCAGGGGAATTTGACCCTTCTTTCGTAATAACAAAACTTGGTTCTAGAGTTAACCGAGTAGTTGTTGCGGGTTTACTAGAAAGAATTGAAGGTAGAGATGTTGCAAACGGCTCAGTGATTTATCAAGGGCAATTAAGAGATCCTTCCGGAATAAATTATTTTTCAGTCGGAGATTATGTTTCTGATTCAGTCAAAGAAATGACAATTCAGTTGTCGGCCAGACTTGAGTCAGGAGAACCAATATTGGTTCTAATGGTGGCTAAAACAAGACTTTACCAAACAGAAGAGGGTGCAATTTACACATCATTAAGACCGGAAGAGATGTGCGTAATTGATGCACAAAGATATTCTTCTTGGCTAGCAAAAACCTCGCAATCTTTGATGCATAGAATGTCAATTTACGTTACAAGTCTAGATTTTGATGCCAACAATGAATCGCTTTCTAAATCAGATTTGTCAGAAAATCAAATTCTAGGTTTGATCGCTTCAAGAAATCACTACGGCGATATTGATTTGGAGCATTATCGATTGAATGTCATGCAAGCATTAGATATCGCTGAAGGAAAGTTGGATGCAGCAACAAAACCAGCTCCTCAAAGAATGTTAGTTGATGATTCTACAGAAGATGATAGTAAAGGTGATGACAAGCCAGATTTAGGTTCTGCAATTATAGATATAATAACAAAATTAGACCAGGGCGATGGTGTAGAGTTTGAGACAATTTTAGTCAATGCTGAAGCAAGAGGATTTCAACGTACTATAGCAGAAGAAAAACTGGAAGAATTATCTGATGAAGGTACGGTTCATGAGCCAGCATTTGGTTGGTTTAGATTGGTATAAACAAAATTATTCTCCCAACACATTCAAGTTCCCTACAGTCTGTGGCTTAGATAGGTGGAGCAATGGCTGGAATGGATTTTTTTATTCGCCCCGCAACCGGAACAAGTAGTTCAGACTGGATAAGAATACCAAATTCAGATATTAAAGTGAGGTCTGCAAGAAGAATCACTCGAACTATTGTCAGGGGTCAAGAAGGAGATAATCTACATGATGAGGGCTCAGAATCAACTCTTTATACTGTGTCAGGAGAAATGAAGATAGATGAATACAAGAAGATTCTAGCTATGTATCGTTCAGGACAGCCATGTATTCATGATCCATTTGAAGAGAGAGATGTGAAAGTGGTTTTTGCTTCTATGGAATATGATGGATCAAATGAAATGTTTACTTTTGAATTTATTGAAGATATAGTCTGAGGGATTGCCTTGAGGAAATTAGATGAGAAGAAAGAAATTCTCTATGTTATTAGGACTTTGGATGTTTTAATGTCATCTGGTGTTGGGCTTGAGGCAGCGCTCCACACAATAGGTAAAGGTGGTTATGGTATAATTTCAAAAGATTTTTCTTCAATAATGGAGAAGTTAGGATCTGGAAAATCTCGAGGTCTTGAATACGAAGTTAAAGCCATGATGAATAAAGCAGAATCAGAAGGTTACAGAAGATTGTTGAATACAATTTACACTAATCTTACTCAGAATACAGATTTGATAGAAACTCTCAGAAAACAAGGCAAGAGAATGGAAGAAGATAGAAACGAGTCTGTAAAAAAGTACATTGAAGATTTAGGCGGTGTTCCAGAAACATTATTGTCAATTGGGATGATTGGACCAATTATTTTGGCCATAGTAGGACTTGTTCCACAAATACTTGGCGATGGAGCAGAAGCAATAATCGGCGCTATTGACCAAGGAATGATAAATTCTATAGTTAATGGTGGATTAATATTCACTGTAATTGGAATGATGTTAATCGGCCTTAAAGCCCATACAAAAGATCCGGGGTTGTGACATGATATTCGATTTTATGGAGGCCTTCAATGACAACATGTTTGTGTTGTTTCTTTTCGTCATCGGTATTGCGTGTGCAGCCGGTGGAATACCGCCAATAATTGAGAGAAATCGTAGAAGAGGAATTGAAAATCAACTTCCGGGATTGCTAGAGTCTTTGTCTGATGCAGTAGGCGCAGGTAGAGGTTTGCAGGAAGCAATGCTTGAGCAGGGCAGAAATACACCAGGAGTCCTAGGGAAATTACTAACAGAAACATTAGAAAGTAGTCACGCGTCATCATTTGATGCAGCATTATCTGCATTTGCTTCAAAGACTCGTTCATCTCAAGTTCAAAGAGTTGTAGTATTAATCGACACAGCTATTCAACAGGATGCACCTCTACAAAACATCCTCTCAGATTTAGCCATGGACTATGAACGTCTTAATGATTTGATGAATAAAAGAGAATCAGAACTTGCTGGAAGGGGAATTTTGATTGTGATGTTTGTTTGTATAGGTTTGCCAGTATTAATTGCATTCATAGTCGGTTTATTTGCTCCAGCAAAATCAGGTTTTCAAATCAATGATTTTAATTCAACATTCTCTAATTTCTTCGCTATTGCTTCTGCAGTAGGGGCATTAGTATCTGGAAGGATGCTGGGTCGAATGAGAGATATGCTATGGTGGGTGCCATTTTGGATGTCAACATCGATGTTACTCTATTTGGGTGCAGTAAAAATGATTGGAGGTTAATGAATGTCTGAGAAAATATTAGAACAATATGGAAGAGTAACAATATACACAGAACCAAATCACCCATCGCCAATTTACCATGTTGATGGATCTATTGAGCCTAACCCATATGGTGATTTAGCAGTTTTACTTGAGGACGATAACCTTGAGGAAGTTATGTACAATGGTGGAACTCAATGTGTTAAGATTGCACACAGAGAACATGGAATGTGCAGAACCAATGTTTGGATTGATGATGATAGCGGCATTCAAATCGCTAAAAATATCGCTTCATTTACCAATGTTCCGCTTGGAGATGGACCTGGACTCGTACCTATCTTTGATGGTAGATTACCCGACGGTTCAAGAGTTAATGGTACAATCCCCCCTATCTCACCAGATGGCCCCACATTGACAATTAGAAAATTTAGAGAGGACCCGCTAACTATGCTTGATTTAATCAAGTTCGGCACAGTAAATTCAAGGCTAGCAGCAATGATGTGGGTTTGGATAGAAGGTCTAGATAGTCGCCCAGCAAACTTTGTTATTGCAGGTGGTACAGGTTCGGGTAAAACAACAACATTGAATTGTCTTGGAATGTATATTCCATGGCATAGGAGATTGTTGACTGTAGAAGATACTGCTGAATTGCAAGTATATCACGACCACTGGTTGAGGATGGAAACCCGTCGAGAAAGACCTGATGGAACTCCTGAGGTAGACATGAATGATTGTCTAAAGTCAAGTTTGAGAATGCGCCCAGATAGAATAATTGTTGGTGAGGTTAGAGGACCAGAAGCTGCAACTTTGCTCACTGCGATGAATACAGGCCACGACGGTTCATTTGGTTCACTCCACGCAAATACTGCACAGGAGACAGTGACTAGAATGATCAACCCTCCGATGTTAGTGCCGCCTATCATGCTTACAGGTTTGGATTTGATTATTATTCAAGCAAGGTTACATGTCAATGGAAAAACAGCTAGAAAAATTACTGAAGTTGCTGAAATTGCAGGTATGGAAGGTACCAAACCAAGATTAAACATTATTTGGAAGTATAATCCAGCCAATGATCGAATTGAGGAAACAGGGATTCCTTCCAAAATGCGAGAGACTATTTGTCAAGCAGCAGGTATAACTCCTGATGTGTTTGAAAAGCATGTAAGTCAAAGGCAGAAAATATTAGAAGACTTAGTTGGTAGAGATATAAGGGATATACAGACTGTAACCCAAGTAATTCAAAACTTCTATGCAACGAGATAATTTAGCCTCTTAGACGGGCTAATACATCATCGATGTGGTTGATTTTCTCTCGAGCAGATTTGACTCTTTCTCCTGCATGGTTTAAATCTTCATCAGCAGCGATAACATCTTCGACATTATCTTTATTCTTCGTCTTAAAACTACTTGCAAGCGATTTAAGTTCGGTAATTATTGAATCAACTTCACTATCTGAGACAACAATTCCTGGTGCAATTTTAGGTATTTCTGATGGGGAAATAAATCCTAATTCAGCACCAATAATCCCAGATGCTGCGAGTATTTTTGGTCTCAAATCTGGAGTGTTAACATCATATCCTCTTGATTCCAAGAATCTAATAATCAGTGCTTGTTGTGATTCTGTAAATGTTTCTTCAGATGATTCCATAACAGTTTCAACCAATTGTTCAAATCCAACAATATTCTTTTCTAGCCTTGATATGATACGTCTCTCTTCTGGAGTTAAGTGAACCGAACCATGATGCAATATTTTCAACACTCGGTTTCTTCTAGCGATATTTGGATCTTGTAGTCCTTCAGCTTCAGACAAGTCGATGTGCAAGTCAAATAATGCGTGCAATCTTCCGGAAATACTGGGTATTCTCAAATCAAGGCTCATTGATTTTGCAATTTCTTCGAAAGCCATTCTTGCTTTGACCAAATCGCCATTATGTAAATCAATTGTATTTGATAATTGATCTCTCAAAGAACTTCTAGAATTTTCAAATTGTCTAATTGCTTCACGTTCTGACCATGAGTTTGGCATAGCATTTATTGCATCTTTTTCAGATTCAATCTTGAATTCAAGTTTCATTACTATGTCGGCTAAGTAAGAACGTACTGACTTGACATCAACAGGCAATCCATGATTGCCTAAACTAGAAACAAATAATTCAAGGTCTTCGCTATTTGATGCTGAACTTACAGTTAAGAAATCTCTAGCGGCTGATTCTATTTCTGGCAATCGAGATTCAACCTCAATAATTGCTGCTTCTCTTTCTAGCGTGTCGATGTCATTTTCCGCAATAATACTCGGAGCAGTTTGATTCATTTGAGGAACAGGAGCATCACTTTCTTGTTCTATGTGAACATTTTTCAAAGCATCATCTATCGTGTTTGATACTTCAACTCTAGAAATATCTAACCCTTCTTCAGCTAGATTATTTCTTAACTTTGATTCATCTTCAAAACTCCAGCCTTCTGGATGATTTTCGATGAATTTTTCAACCGATCCATGTATGTCTGCTGAACTATAATCTTCATCATCTGATGGATTTGGAATAATAATTTTTGATTTAGCATTGTCATTTTTACGTTTTAGGGATTTCTTGACTTTGCCCCAAGAGCCTTGCTGAGATGCGAGGACGCCCGCAACTCTAACCAGTAAGGTTTGTTTATCTCCAGTTAGGGGGAGTTCAAGAGTCTTACAAAGTGAATGTATCTCTTGTTTGT
>MDSV01026947.1_pt1 | contig 13908 bp, 16 predicted proteins | sample 810851 | NCBI WGS metagenome assembly MDSV01 (sample SAMN05326640, study PRJNA326480) | marine metagenome | isolation source: seawater | place: Atlantic Ocean: North East | collected 2012 | reverse complement strand
TTCTTAGTTTTCTTTGCAGCTTTTTTTCTTCTTTTAGCCATCTTTAGCTCCCTTTTAAGTTAAACGAATCAAATTGATTCGATATTAACTTATTTTTATTTTTTTAAACAAGTTATGTCAATTATTTAATTTAAATTAAAAAATTAAAAAAATAAATTATATAAATTTAAAAATATTTAATTTTTTAATTTTTAATCGCTAAAAAACTTAATGTTTATGCGCTAAATAACAAGTTTCTATAATATTAATTATAAAGTTTTTCTAATTGAATTTTATACTCTTGAACTATTTTATATCTTTTAAGTTTTAATGTTGGTGTCATAAAACCATTTTCAATTGAAAATTGTTTATCAATAACAAAAAATTTTTTTATTTTTTCTATTTTTGTTAAATTTTTATTCATTTTTTCTATTTCTTCACTAATAGTTTTATTGTTTAAATATTTTTTATCATTATTTAGAACTATTAACGCTACTAAAAATTGTTTGTTATCTCCATAAACTAATGCTTGTTCTATAAATTCTATTTTTGTTAATTCATTTTCTATTTTTACTGGTGAAATGTTGTCTCCCCCTGGTGTAATCAAAATATCTTTCTTTCTATCCGTAATTTTTAAATAACCATTATCAAAATGTCCAATGTCACCAGTGTGTAACCATCCATCTTTTAATGTTTTTTCTGTCTCAATTAAATTATTCCAATATCCTAACATGACATTTTCTCCTTTAATCAAAATTTCACCATCATCAGCAATCTTAACTTCATTTCCTTTAAATGGTGGTCCTACTGTTTCAATTCTAATGTTATTTATAGGATTACAACTAACTACTGGAGACGTTTCTGTTAAACCATATCCTTGAAGGGTTGGAAGTCCTATTGAGTTCAGAAATATTCCTACTTGATAATCTAAAGCTCCTCCACCTGATACAAATGCTTTTAAAGATCCCCCAAATTGGGCTTTTATTTTTTTTCTAACCAAATTATCACAAACAAAGTTTACTAATTTTTCATAAAAAGAAAATTTTTGTTTTAGGAGTTTTTTCTTTCCTAAACTTAAGGTGGATTGGACTAAAAAATATTTTATTCCTTTTGCTTTATTAAACGTAGATGATATTTTTTGATATAAATTTTGATAAAATCTTGGAACTGCAGTCATTATATCAGGACTACAATCATTCATATTTTTAACTAACTTATCAATACTCTCTGCATAATATACTTTTGCTCCCACCGCTATTTGAACAAACTGGACAGTATGTTCGTAAGAATGAGATAGAGGTAACCAAGTTAAAAATTTAGGTTCGTAGTTAATTATATCACTTAACAATTTCACTGAACCTTCACAATTATTTAAAATACCACCATGGCTTAACATCACTCCCTTAGGATTCCCTTGTGTGCCCGAGGTATAAATTATACAAGCTATATCTGATCTATTAAGGTTAATTTCTTGAAAATTCTTTTCTAAATAATCTTTTTTATGAAAAATTTTATTTATATTTATAACTTTAACTTTTTCATCTTGAATATTTTCAAAACTAATAACAGCTTTAATAAATTCATTCTTAATAATTAAATTTTTTAATTTTTTAAATTGTAAATTATCAGAAACTATAATTATAGATGGTTTACAGTCATTAATTAAATATTCATAATCTTTTTCTGTGTAAGTTGTATAAGCTGGTACTGTTATACCTTCTGAAAGCATTATTGCTAAATCACTAATTAACCACTCGGGTCTATTTTCAGAGATCAATAAACAACGATCTTTGGGCGAAATATATTCACTAATTTTATTTGATAACTTTTGAATACACTCATAAGTTTGTTTCCAATCAAATACTAAATCTTTATTTTTTAAAGATTGTAAAAAAATTTTGCTAATATCTTTTTTTTTATATTGAGCTAAAAATAGTTCTAAAAGATTATTGTAACTGTCTAATTTCATAAATATTGGTGGGCGAAGAGAGAATCGAACTCTCACTTCTTGCGAAACACGATTTTGAGTCGTGCGCGTCTACCAGTTCCGCCATTCGCCCTAAATTAAAAATAAATTTCATTTTAAATAGTATAAGAACTAAAATTATATTAAAACTAAAATAATGTTTACTAAACTTTATAATAAATGCCTAAAGTTAGCAGCTCATAAAAGTTCTAAATATTATTTAGCAATTATCTCATTCATAGAGAGTTCTTTTTTTCCGATTCCACCAGATGTTATGATTGTGCCAATGGTTATTGCAAAAAAGAATGATTTTATAAAAATTTTTATAAATGCAACAATTTTTTCAGTTTTAGGGGGTGTTCTTGGGTATGTAATTGGAGGATATTTTTTTGAGCTAGCATTTGTTATTGTTGAATTTTATGGTTATGAAAATAAAGTAATAAACCTCAAAGAGGCATTATCCAAAGGAGAGGGATTCTATACCTGGCTAACAATACTATTTCTAGCTGGATTTACACCACTTCCATATAAGGTTTTTACCATTGTGAGTGGCATAATTAGTTTTAATCTTCCAATTTTTATTCTAATTAGTTTAATTTCAAGAGGTCTTAGATTTTTTATTGTTTCATACTTATCTTTCAAGTTTGGTGAAATGTTTTCTAAATTTATTAATCAACATGGTCATAAATGGTTTACAATACTAGGTATAATTATTGTAATTATTGTTACTATATTTTATCTATCAATAAAATTTTATGGTTAATAAAAATAAAGAAATATACTTAAAAATATTATTCTTAGTTAGTTTTGTTACTTTGTTTTTGGCATATGTGATTCAGTATATTTTAGGATTTCAACCATGTAATCTTTGCATAATTGAACGTATACCTTATGCTTTATCGTTAATTATTTTAATTCTTATTTATATATTTAAAAAAGACCAAGTGTTTTACAGTGTTCTTTTGCTGTTAATTTTTGCATTTTCATTATTAATATCATTCTATCATTTTGGAATTGAACAAGGATTTATTAGTGAGTCTAGTATTTGTGCGTCAAATGCTACAGATTTAACAACAAAAGATCAGATATTAAAGTCTCTTGAGGAGATTAGAATTAGTTGCAAAGATGTAGCATTTAGAATTTTTGGTTTGTCTCTTACAACTTATAATATTATAATTAGTTTATTAATGTTTTTTATATCAACCAAAGTTTATTTAATTTGTAATGAAATCAAAAAATAAAGTAGAAGAGTTTATACGTGTTGATCATGCAGGAGAACGAGGTGCAGTAAAAATTTATGAAGGTCAACTCCTAGCATTAAATACTTTAGTTAAAAATGATAATTTAAAAAAAACTATTGAAGAAATGAAAGTTCATGAAAAGGAACACTGTGAATTTTTTGAAAAAGAAATTAAAAAAAGAAAGATTGAGCCTACTAAGCTTCTTCCATTATGGGACTTATTAGGTGTAGGTTTAGGTTTTGGATCAACTTTACTTGGAAAAAAAGCTGCCATGTTGTGTACCGCATCAGTCGAGGAAGTGATAGATAAGCATTATTTAGATCAAATAAATCAATTAGGAGATGATGAAAAAGAACTTAAAAATAAAATTATAAAATTTAGAGAAGATGAATTACATCATAAAGATATAGCTTATGAAAAAGGAGCTACTAAAAAAGGTATTTATTCAGTTCTTGATAGAATTATTAAGACAGGATCAAAAATTGCGATTAATATTTCTGAAAAAATTTAAAAAATTATCGAGCCTCTAATTCTACATCCCAGTACAGATAATCCATCCAGCTTTTATGCAGATAATTAGGTGGAAAATGTTTACCATTTCTATGTAGATCTTCAGTTGATGGTTGAAATGGGTGTTGGTATAATTTCATTCCTGAAAATTTTAACAATTTACCTCCCTTTTTAACATTACATTCAGAACAAGCAGTAACAACATTATTCCAATTAGTTTCTCCTCCTTTTGATCTTGGCAATAAATGATCAAAAGTTAGTTCTTCTCCACTTCCACAATATTGACATGAGAATCTATCTCTTAAAAAAACATTAAATCTTGTAAAACTTGGTTTCGATTGAGGAACAATATAGCTTTTTAATGCAATAACACTTGGTAATTTCATTTCAAATGACGGACTTCTTATTTGTCTGTCATAATTGCTAACAATAACAACTCTGTCTAAAAAAACAGACTTAACCGCATCTTGCCACGACCATAATGATAGTGGATAATAACTTAAAGGCCTGTAATCAGCATTAAGGACAAGTGCTGGACATTTTTCAAGAGAAACTTTTTGATCTACAAAATCATTCATAAAAATAATTCTATCTTAAAAAAATATTGATATCAATAATATCTAAATATTAAATTTTTTTAAAATATAATTTAAAGCTATACTTGAGGCTTCGATAGGAATATGATGATCACAATTTTTTATTAGATGAGTTTCAATCCTAATATTCTCCCTTAAAAGAAAGTCTTTAGCCTCCAATAAACATGTAGGCGACACTATTTCATCTTGATCACCATGTATTAAAAGTGTGTCTGTAGAATTCTTTTTCCTAACTCTTAAGTTATCTGGATTAATTATTTTTCCAGAAAAACCAACAATACAACTATATTTTTCTTTAGAAGTTAATCCAACATTTAATGCCATCATACACCCTTGACTAAATCCAGATAAACAAATTTTATCATTGTTAATTTTATATTCATTTTTAATTTCATCTAAAAATTTATTTAGTTTTTTTTCAGCTTTCAGAGATTGTTCTAAAATATAAGAAGGATCATCTCTAGTAAGATCAAACCATTGATAGCCTGATTGATTAATTTCGCAAGTTTCATGTGCATTTGGACATAAAATAATTGTGTTTGGTATGTGTCTTTTCCAGTTTAATGCAAGCATGCTTATATCCCTTCCGTCACCGCCATATCCATGAAGTAATACTATTATGCTATTTATATCTGAACTTTTTGAAGGCTCTATAACTGTTGTATCAAGACAAAATGTCATAATAAGTTAAATTTGTTTTTTATTTTAAAAAACACTCTACAATATAAAAATGTTTACAGGAATATTTGTTAAAATTTTATCTATAGTATTTTTAATTGCGGTAGGAATTGTATTAATTCTTGGGATAGGGACTTTATTCAAAGGAGGAGATACAAGTAAAAAATACTCTAATAAATTAATGCAACTCAGAGTTCTTCTACAATTTATTGCAATTATATTTCTAGTATTATTTGCATATTTTTTTAAAAACTAATTATAGTTTGATAGCCACTTAATAAACTCGTTATCATTAAAATCAATAGACCCAACTATTCTTGCAAATTCTTTTCCTTCTTTGTTAATTAAAATTGTTGTTGGTATTCCTCTTAATAATAGGGTTTTAGCTAAAGTAATATTGTTATCAAAATAAATATCTAAATTTTTAATATTTAAATCAGAGAAAAATTTTTTTGATTTTTTCAAATTTTCTTTGCCAATGTTAATTGGAAATATTTCCAAATTGTCTAAACTCGAATTTCCTTTTAAAATATCAAGAGATGGCATCTCTTTCTTACAAGGAGCACACCAAGTAGCCCAAAAATTAATCATAACTAAATTACCCCTATAATTGCTTAATTTTATTACTTTTTTCTCCGAGTCTAAAAAAGAAATACCTGCATGAGCTTTTAACTCTTTATTAATAACTAAATTTTTAATATTTGGCACTTCACTAGCTAAAGAATTAGAAATAAAAAATATAAATATTATTAAAAATCTCATATTAAATAGGTATAATTAATTATCATGACTAAAAATAAAAACAACCAGGCAATATGGAACACCAGAATTAAAAAGAAAACATCATCTCTTTTTCAAAAAATTGGTAGTTCTATTGATATCGATAAAAGATTATACAAGGAGGATATAGCTGGATCAATAATACATGTTGAAATGCTTTTTAAACAGAAAATTATTTCTTTTAAAGTAAAAAATAAGATTGTCTTCGGATTACAAAAAATTGAAAAAGAAATATTAAAAAATAATTTTGAGTTTAATAAAAAATATGAGGATATTCATATGAATATTGAAAAAAAACTTTTTCAAATTATTGGTGAAGAAGCTGGATATATTCATACAGCTAGATCTAGAAATGATCAGGTCATAACTGACTTAAAAATGTGGATGAAAAAAGCAAATAAAGAAATTAATAATAATTTAAATAATGTAATAAAATCTACTCTCATTATTGCAGAAAAAAATATTTTAACAATTATGCCTGGTTTTACTCATTTGAAAAATGCTCAAGCTATATCGTTAGCTCATTACCTAATGGCATATGTAGAAATGTTTACAAGAGACAAAAAAAGATTTGAAAATAATCTTGAAAGTTTAAATGAGAACCCACTTGGTGTAGCAGCTTTAACAGGAACATCTTTTAACATTGATAGAAATTATACTACTAAAAAATTAGGATTTAAAAATCCAACTAACAATTCTATCGACACAGTTTCAGATAGAGATTTTGTTCTAGATTTTCTTTATAGTGTTTCTATATGCTCAATGCATATTTCCAGAATTGCAGAAGAACTTATAATTTGGAACTCTGACGGATTTAATTTAATCAATCTTTCAGATAAAATAGTTACTGGCTCGTCTATAATGCCTCAAAAAAAAAATCCTGACCTGCTCGAATATATAAGAGGTAAGTCTGGTTTTACATTTGGAAACTTATTCTCAATGCTAACAATTTTAAAAGGATTACCACTATCATATTTTAAAGACCTGCAAGATGATAAAGAAATTGTTTTTAAATCTTATGACATTCTTATCAATTGTTTAAAAATATTCGATGAAATTTTAAAAAATATTACTCCTAATAAAAAAAAGATGTATGAGTTGGCTGACTCAGGTTTTATAACTGCGACGGATCTTGCTGACTATCTAGTTAAAAATCATTCAATGTCTTTTAGAAAAGCTTATCTTAAAACATCTGAAATTGTAAATTTAGCAGAGAAAAAGAAAAAAAGATTAAAAGAACTTAAAATCGATGAACTTAAAAAAATTGAGCCAAAATTAACTGCTGATGTATTAAAAGTTTTTGATTTAAAAAATTCAATTAATTCAAAAAAATCTTATGGAGGAACATCTTTTGAAAACATCAAAAGAATGATAATGAAATATAAAAAGAAAAAATGATGAAAAAAATTACTATAATTTTATTTGTTGCTATTCTGTTTTCTTCGTGTGGTAAAAAAAGTGATCCAATTTTTAATGAAGAAAATCAAAATTCAAGAATATTGGGAATACAACAAAAAACAATTTCATGACCTATAAAAAAGATAAACTTAATGTTGATGGTTTTAATATAGACTTTTTAGCGAAAAAATTTAGCACACCCATTTACTGCTATTCCTCAAATAAAATAAAAGAAAATATCTTAAATTTTAAAAAAAATTTTAAAAAAATTAATCCTTTAATATGTTTTGCAGTTAAAGCAAACTCGAACGTAAATATTCTTAAAGAAATAAAAAAATTTGATCTTGGAGCAGATGTTGTTTCAATTGGAGAACTAATGAAAGCTATCAAAGCAGGTATTAATCCTAAAAAAATTGTTTTTTCAGGAGTCGGAAAAACTAACACTGAACTGAATTACGCTATAAACAAAAAAATATTATTAATAAATACAGAATCAAAAAGTGAAATTCTAGAGATAGAAAAGATAGCTAAACAAAAAAAAAGGGTTGTTAATATTGGTTTAAGATTAAATCCTAATACCGATGCTAAAACTATCAGTCAAATTTCAACTGGAAAGAAAGAAAATAAATTTGGTGTAGATGAAAAGACATTTTTACAGTTGGTAAAACAATTAAAAAAATCTAAATATTTAAATTTAAAATGTCTGAGTGTTCATATCGGAAGTCAAATACTTGATCATAAACCCTATCAAAAGATGCTTAATATTTTAAGCAAGATAATAAAAAAATCGAATTACAAGTTTGAATATATAGATCTAGGTGGTGGAATGGGTATTGATTATTCACATACAAATAAAAAAATAAATTTAATTAAATATTCAAAAAGTATTCAAAAATTTTTAAAATATAATAATTCTAAAATTATTTTTGAACCTGGTCGATCTATAATTGGCAATGCAGCGATATTAATAACTAAAATAATTTATATTAAAGAAGGTTATAAAAAAGATTTTATTATTTTAGATGCAGCTATGAATGATTTAATGAGACCCGCACTTTATGGAGTGCAACACCAGATAATTCCCTCTAAAAAAACTAGAAAAATTTCAAAGAAAAGTTACGAATTTGTAGGGCCTATTTGTGAAAGTACAGATAAATTTGCAACGATTAAAAAATTTCAAAAGTTAAATGAAAAAGATTTGCTAGCTATATGTGATGTTGGAGCATATGGCATTTCTTTAGCTTCAAATTATAATGTACGACCTAAACCTATTGAAATACTAATAAAAGGATCAAAAATTCAGATTATAAATAAAAAACAAAAGCTATCTGAATTAATATAACATTTTATACAATGTTAAGAAATATCATATTCTCATCTATTTTTTTTTTAGGAATAATTCTTATTTCAATAATATTTTTACCTACTTTAATTTTGCCACGTAGTTTTGTTTTAGTAGGAGGTAAAATAATGGGGTACTGGACTGGATTTTGTTTAAAAACAATTTTGTCTATAAAGATTGATGTTTTAGGTAAAGAAAATATCATTAAAAATAAAAAGTTTTTTATTGCATCTTCTCATCAATCAATGTTTGAAACTTTCTATCTTCAAACAATATTCAATTCACCAATTTTCATTTTAAAAAAAGAGCTTATGTTAATACCTATTTTTGGTTGGTATTTAAAAAAAATTGGATCTATATCTATAAAAAGAAACAAAATTACTAAAGAAAATTTAAGTTTTTTTGATGATATTCATAGAATAATTAAAACCTCTAATAGACCTTTAATTATTTTTCCACAAGGCACAAGAGTAAGACCAGAAGAACGACCTCCTTTCAAAAAGGGTGTTGCGAGGATATATGAAGAATTAAAAATTTCATGCCAACCTGTTGCTATCAATTCTGGATTTGTCTGGCCAAAAAAAGGACCTAAAAAATCAAATAAAAGGATTATAATATCAATTTTACCCTTACTAAATTATGATTTAGATAAAGATAAATTTTTGAAAAATTTAGAAGATAAAATTTACTCTGAATTAAATAAAATTAACTAGCCTTTCATTGGCATAACAACATAAATACTATCAAAGTCACTTGGGTCCTTAATCAACGCTGGAGAACCTGTGTCATTGAAATAAATCTCTATTTTTTCTCCATCTAGCTGGGAAGCCACATCTATCAAATATCTAGAATTAAAACTTATCTCTAATTCATGATCAAATTTAACACTTAAAGTTTCATTCCCATCACCACTGTTGGCATTATTTACAGATAGATTTAATGCCTCTTTTGTTAAGTTAAATTTAACACCATCTTTTTTATCTAAAGATACAGAGGCAACACGATCTACTGAACCTAAAAAAAGTTTAAGATCTATTTCAAGTTTTTTTTTATTATTTTTAGGAATCACTTGAATATAATTAGGAAATTTACCGTCTATTAATTTAGAAATCAAAATATTGTTATTAAAAGTAAACTTAATTTTAGATTTAACGTTAGAAATCTTTACATCTCCATCATAAGAATCTAATAATGAAACTAATTGAAAGATAGTTTTTTTTGGCAAAATAATAGGTTCAAAATTAATTTTTTGATCTAGTCTAATTTTTGAAACAGACATTCTATGACTATCAGTTGCTACTGCTGTAAGATAATTCTTATCCTCTACTTCTGATTGATGAAAATATATTCCACTTAAATAGTGCCTTGTTTCATCATTAGAAACCGAAAACTTACATTTATTTAAAAGTTTTAAAAGATATTTAGAATTAATAATAAATTCATTATCATTAAAATTTTCGTCAGTTAATGGAAATTCTGAGGGACTGATACAATTTAAATTAAAAATAGATTTTTCAGACTCAAGCTGAAGTTTACTAACATCTGATAATGATAAATTTATTTTCTTTCCTGAAGAAAACTTTCTAACAATATCATAAAAAATAGATGAAGTAGTTGTAGTTTTTCCCTCTTCAATAACTTCTATATTATTTATTTGATGTACAAAAATTAAATCCAAATCTGTCGCAGTAATTGTTAATTTCGAATTACTTGCATCCAACAAAACATTAGAAAGAATAGGTAGTGTACTTCTTTTTTCAATTACTCCCTGGCAATAACTTAGTGCCTGTTGTAAATCTTGCTGGTTTAGTTTAAATTTCATTATCTTTATTATTGTAAAGTATTTGATTTTTTAATTTTTTAATATTTTCTACCATTTCAGGATCTTTTTCTTTTAATTTTTCTATTGTTTTTACAGAATGAATAATCGTTGTATGATCTCTATTTGAAAACTCTCTACCTATTTCTGGCAATGATTTAGATGTTAGAATTTTAGTTAAATATATCGCAGTCTGTCGTGGTCTTACGAGATATCTTGATCTTCTTGAAGATAGCATTTCATTTTTGCTAATTTTAAAAAATTTACATACTAAAGTTTGTATTAGATCAATTGTTACTTTATTTTCTGCGAGATTTAGTAGATCTTTTAAAACAACTTTTGTTTCTGCTAAATTAGGTGTCTTATTATAAATTCTTGTGAATGAAACTATTCTATTTATTGCTCCAACTAATTCTCTTATACTAGCAGTGACTTCTGTGCTTATATAATCTTGAATTTCTTTAGAAATTTTTATCTCATCAGAATAAACTTTGTTTAATTCTTGAGTTTTATGTTCGACAATTTTTTTTCTTAATTCATAATCAGGTTTTTGTACATCAACAACTAATCCACCAGAAAATCTGGATTTAATTCTTTCTTGAATTCTTGATAGTTTGTTTGGTGCTCTATCAGCAGATACTATAATTTGTGAACCTTTATCTAAAAGTGCATTAAATGTATGAAAAAACTCTTCCTGCATTGCCTCTTTTCCATTCATAAACTGTATGTCATCTATCAACAATATATCTGTATTTCTAAAATACTCTTTAAACTTGACCATATCATTTGATTTTATTGATTTTACAAATTGGTACATAAACCGTTCTGCTGAAATAAACATAACTTTATTATTTTTTCTTAGTTCAAGACCAATTGCATTTAACAAGTGAGTTTTGCCCATACCAACTCCACCATAGATATATAGCGGATTATAATCAGAAATATTCTCTGAAACCTTTACTGAAGCTTCATAAGCAAGCTTATTGCCTGATCCTGTTATAAAATTATCAAATCTTTTATTTGGGTCAATTCTATTATATTGAAGATACGAGTCTTTAATAAATGATATATTTTCTTGGCTTTCAAAATTTTGAGATGTCTCATTTTTTTCATCTTTTTTAGATAACTCTTGATCCATAATTTTGAATTCAATTCTTATTATATCTTCTTTATAGCCTTTTATTATTTGTAGAATTTGATCTAGATATCTAGAAGTAATCCAATCTCTAATAAACCTTGTTGGAACAGCAAGTAAAATATAGTTTTTAAATTCATCTAAGAAATTTATCTTTTTTAACCAACTTTCATAAATTTCAGGTCCTAATTTATTTTTCATCTGAGTTTGAATAGCTTTCCAATCCAAAGATTCTGAATTAAAATTATCCAAGTTTTTGTTTATAAAGCTTTTGTTCATTTCTTTTTTAATAGAATTATTTTTAGCCAGGGGAAATCAGTTAGAACCATCTACAGATATTTGCAAGAAATAAATATTTAAAATAAAAAAAAAATAAAATCTATGATTGAGTAATTCATCATAATAATAAATTTTTTATTTGACAGAGAATTTTTATTTTATCTATTTAAAATAAATTTTTAGTTGAATATAAATTGAATATTTATTTACTAAATCTAAATATAGATATATTTTAAAACTGTTGGATATATGATGCGTGTCTTTAGAGTTGAATCAACTATAAGTGTTAAAATTAAATAGACGAAATTTTTTTTGTTATTCTCGAAACATTCCTTGAGGCATTTTGTTTTTTTATAATCCCGGATTTAGCAATTTTCATTAATTCAGAGTTCAATTTAGGCAAGAATTTAAGGGCTTCATTTTTTTTTTGGGCATTAATTAGGGTATTCATTTTTTTAAGAGCATTTCTATATCTGCTTTTTCTAGCTTTATTAACTTTTGTTTGATTGGAAATTCTTCTTATTCTCTTAATTGCTGATTTAGTATTAGCCATATGCGCAGGGGTATAACTTGAGAATTTATATCGGTCAATCAAATAATTGTTTAATTTTGACAAGAATTACAAAAGAAAGTTGATCTATTAGTAATTCTTTTTTTTATAATTTTACCATTGCAGCCTATTTCTTTGCAATTGAGATGTTCTCTTTGATAAACTTTAAAACTATTCTGAAAGCTTCCTTTGTGACCATCAGTATTTTTAAAATCTCTAATACTTGATCCTCCTTGCTTTATTGCCTTTAATAGTACTTTTTTTGAAGTTAAAATAATTTTAATACATTGATTTTTGTTCAATAATTTTATTTTTTTGTTTGGATTAATTTTACAATTAAATAATATCTCACTAGCATATATATTACCTATTCCTGATACAAATTTTTGGTCAATTAAAAGGTCTTTTATTTTTCTATTTTTTTTTTTAATATATTTTTCAAAGTATTTAAGATTAAATTTCTTATCAAATGGTTCTGGCCCTAAGTGTGAAAATCTTTGCTTTAAATTATTGACTGATTTTATAATCTGGAAAAAACCAAATCTTCTTGGGTCATTATAGATTATTCTAAATTTATCAAAAATTATTTCTATATGATTATGTTTGTTTGGCAAGAAAGGTGAGTTATAAAAACTTAAATTTGTAAGATTTTTTTTTTTCTTATTTTTAACTAAATGAATAGTCCCTGACATGCCTAAATGAATTATACAAAACTCATTTTTAGAGAGATCAAAAATTAAATATTTTGAAAATCTAGATACTTTCTGTATCTTTTTGTTTTCTAATATATCTTTAAAATTTTTTTGTAATTTAATTCTAAGATTTCTGTTTCTAACGATTACCTTTTTAACCTTTTTTTGTTTAATATTTTTATCTAAAGAGTGTCTTATTATCTCTACTTCTGGTAATTCTGGCATTTGATACTATATTGATTATATAAAATTAATTATGCAACAATATCTTCAAAATAAAAAGGGGCTAGTTCAAAGTGTGTTTGATCGAGTTTACAACAAATATGATCTAATGAATGATTTTATGTCCTTGGGAATTCACAGAATTTGGAAAAAAAATTTAGTAAATATGATGAACCCATCCATAAAAAGTAACTTAATTGATGTTGCTTGCGGCACAGGTGACATTGGAAAATTATTTTTAGACAATACTAAAATAGATTTGGCGATAACATGTGTTGACCCTAACAAAGGCATGATCACTAAGGGAAAAGAAAAATTAAATAAATATAAAAAAATAAATTGGATAGTTTCTTCAGCAGAAAAACTTCCTGTGCTAGATAATACTTTTGATTTTTATACTATAAGCTTTGGCATCAGAAATACTAAGAATATTAGTAAAGCTTTGTCAGAAGCTTATAGAGTTTTAAAACCCGGTGGTCGATTTTTATGTTTAGAATTTTCCAAAATACAAAATACTAATTTAGATTTCGTTTATAAAAATTACTCAAAATTGATTCCTTTAATAGGAAATTTTGTTGTTGGAGAAAGAGAACCCTATGAATATTTAATCAAAAGTATTGACGGCTTTGTTAATCAAGAGGAAATGCTTTATTTAATGAAGGAAAATAACTTTAAAAAATGCTTTTATCGTAATTTATCTGGTGGAATTGTATCAATTCAT
>MDSV01152027.1_pt1 | contig 13909 bp, 13 predicted proteins | sample 810851 | NCBI WGS metagenome assembly MDSV01 (sample SAMN05326640, study PRJNA326480) | marine metagenome | isolation source: seawater | place: Atlantic Ocean: North East | collected 2012 | reverse complement strand
TCATATGTTGTTTGGAACACATAAAAGAATTCCAAAACATCAAAGAGATTATGTTGATAAAGCTTAGTTAGAATAGGGAGTACGACCAAATATTTTTTTGACGTACGGCTCAAAGTCTTTAAGATTTAATGATTTAAAATTGGGATCAAATGATTTTTGGTCCCAATTTTCACAAAAACTAATAGTGTCATTAAAATATTTATGGCCCTTAAATTTTTCTCTTTGATTTTTATCACCACCTAAATGATGTGCGAAATAATACATTTGAAAAATTGAATGTTTTTCTATTATCCAATGGGTTTTTTCACTTACATATGGCTTTAAGATAGCAGCAGCATATTCGGCATGATTTAAAGGAGCCAACTCATCTCCTATATCATGAAGTAATGAAGCAACAATCATTTCATCATCAGCTTTGTCATTTAAAGCACGAGTAGCAGTTTGTAAAGAATGTTCTAATCTAGTTACTTGATACCCTTCAAGCGTTTTATTTAATCCATTCATAAATTTTAACAGTCTATCTGCAGTACCATCTATATATTTTTTTTCATGCTTATCTAACAAAAGATATTCTTCTTTTGTACCATCCTTCATCTGAGTAAATTTTACTTTTTCCATTTTAATTTAAATTTTCTTTCTAGATGTCTTAATTTACCTTCTGTTGAGTCATGATCAATATAACATCCTTTTAAATATCTTTTTCCTTCATTAACATCATAAGAAGTTCTACCATGTAATAATCGATGATTATCCATCATAAGCAAATCACCTTCTTCCAGCCTAAATTTAATTTCAAATTTTGAAGATGTATATAAATCAGAAATTAATTTTCGAGCTTTATAAAACTTCTCTAATTCTTTTTTATTTAAAGCTGGTACATAGTCTACTCTTGTACTATATCTAACTTGTTTTACTTTTTTGTTTTGATCTAATTCAATTAATTCACCCCAATTTTCAAGAATAATATTTTTGTCAACAAATCTAAATCTAACTTTTGTTTTTGTAAGAATATCGAATAAATCAGGATATTTTTTTCTTAAGTGTTCAGCTACAGCAAAACCATCTACTAAAGTAGAAAGTCCACCTTTAACTTCATTTTCAATACAATGCAAAAGTTGTATACAGGGAATTGGTTTTCTATAAGGATTATCAGTATGAGGTAATAATGCTATAGAAGTATAAGCTAAGTCATTAGGCTTTGGTACAGACTTTACGCTAAACGATTCACCAAAGTTAGTTGGTCTAATTGTACCAATAGAATTTGCAAATTTTATAATATAATTATCTTTTATTGGAACATTTTTAAAAATTACAAAACCATATTTATAAAAATCTTGTAATAAATCATACATAACTTTTTTTTCATAAATATTTTTTTCATAAATAATAGATGGTTTTTTAATAAGACCAGAATCCCAAAAAAACAATTTTTCGATAGGTTCTTTCTTATCTATTTCATATAGCAAATTGTTAACTTCATAGTCAAATTTTATTCCATCTGTAAATTCTATATTAAGATGACCATTGCTCATTGAGGCATTTTTTATTTTAAGATTTTGATCAAGTTGAGATGGATCATACAACCTTTGGTCATTATGTTTATCTACTAATTCTTTTGTTTTTGCTCTTTCTCTTAACCAAAGAGGGTGTATTTCAAAATTTTCATTTGATAGGTTTGTTAAAACTACGTTGTTATCAACAATTTCTATTTTCACTTAAGCCATTTCTTTTTTTTATATTCAGAATATACAATATGATAAGTAGATCAAAAAGTAAGAAATGAAAACAAAAGATATATTTATTGCATTACTAGTGCCTGTAATTTTAGGATTTGGCTTTGTTATTGCAAAACCAGCTATGCAGTATTTTCCAACATACTTGTTAATGGGTATGCGTTTTACTATACCAGCCTTACTACTTGTTTGGTGGTTTCCATTACCAAAAGGTTTATATTTAGATTTATTTAAAGTTTCATTAATTGGAAGCACTTTACAGTATGGATTAACATATACAGGATTAAATATTATAGATGCCTCATCAGCTATTCTTCTTGTACAACTAGAAGTTCCTTTTGGAATAATAATTGCATATTTTTTATTAAAAGAAATACCAACTATAAAAAATATAGTTGGTTTAATAATTGCTTTTATAGGGGTTTTTATTTTAACAGGTGCACCAAATCTTGAAGGTAAATCTGTTGGAGTTTTACTGACATTGTCAGGGGCATTTACATGGGCACTAGGAGCTGTAATGGCAAAACCGCTTAGCAAAAAAATTGGTGCCTTCGCTTTGATGACTTGGCTTTGTGTATTTTCTGGTCCAATGTTAATATTTATATCAATAATTTTTGATGGAAATCCAATTCAGTATATTTTATCTGCAAACTTTAATAGTTGGTTAGTTGTAATTTTTCTTGGATTTATTATGCAACCGGTTGGGTATGCTGCATGGTATTATGTTCTAAAAAAATATCCAGTAAATAAAGTAATGCCTGTTTTGCTCATTCTTCCTGTTACTGGTTTATTGACATCTATTTTTTTATTAGGAGAACACCCTCCAACACAAGTTTTTCTTGGTGGTTCAGTCATTATTTTTGGGGTAGGTTTAATAATATTTACAAAAAAAAATAAATAATATGAATAAACCAATACCAAAAAATGCAAAGGCTGTAATTATTGGTGGTGGTGTTGCAGGATGTTCTGTGGCCTACCATTTGGGAAAATATGGTTGGAAAGATTTAGTTTTACTTGAAAGAGATCAATTAACATCAGGAACAACTTGGCATGCAGCGGGTTTAGTTAGCCAATTAGGCCCTACTGCATCAATTACAAAAATTAGAAAATATTCTTTAGAGCTTTATAAAAAATTGGAAAAAGAAGTTGATTTTTCGAGTGGTTTAAAATTGAATGGAGCTCTTTCAATTGCCACAACAAAAGGAAGGTGGCAAGAACTATTAAGACAAGCAACTACTGCTCAGTTATATGATGTTAATGTTGAAGTTTTAAACATTGAGAAAATAAAAAAAATTTACCCTATAATTAATGATAAAGGAATATATGGTGGAATTTTCATGCCAGGAGATGGCCAGGCAGATCCTGTTGGTGTAACTAATTTATTAGCAAAGGCTGCAAGAAATGAAGGTGTGCAGATATTTCAAAATTCACCTGTTGAAAAAATTCTTACAAAAAATGGAAGAATTCATGGTGTTAAAGTGAAAGGCCAGATAATCGAGTGCGAATATGTAGTTCTTGCAACAGGTATGTGGTCAAGACAGATAGGAGAAGATATAGATGTAAGCATTCCTTTATATCCAGCTGAACATTTTTATGTAATTACTGAGCCAATTAACAATTTACCCAAAAATATACCTGTATTAAGAGATTTTGATGATAGTTTATATTTAAAAGAAGATGCAGGAAAAATGTTAATTGGAATTTTTGAGGGTAAATCAATTCCAGCATTTAATAAAGAAAATAGAGTTCCAGAAAATTTTTCATTCGGTGAATTTCCAGAGAATTTTGAACACTTTGAACCATATTTGGAGGCATCTTTAAAGAGAGTTCCCATATTACAAAAGGCTGGAATAAGAAAATTTTTTGCTGGACCAGAATCTTTTACTCCTGACACAAATACTTTATTAGGTGAAGTACCTGAAATTAAAAACCTGTTTGCTTGTTGCGGTTTTAATAGCATTGGAATTGGAAGTGGAGGAGGAGCAGGAAAAGTGACAGCTGAGTGGATGATGAGAGGTCATATTAATGAAGACTTATTTATATATGATATAAAAAGATTTCAAAAATTTCATTCAAAAATTAATTTTATAAAAGAAAGAGTAACAGAAACTTTGGGAGACTTATATGGAATGCATTGGCCATATAAACAGCACAAAACTTCAAGAAACCAAAAATTACTTCCATATCATGAAGAATTAAAAAAAGCAGGAGCTTGTTTTGGAGTTTCAGCTGGATTTGAAAGACCGATGTGGTTTGCTTTAAATGATGAAAAACCAGAATTTAAATACAGCTATAACTATCAAAATTGGTATCCATCAGCTGAGTTTGAAACTAAAAATGCTAGAAAAAATGTTGGATTATTTGATCTTACTACTTTTTCTAAATATGACCTAAAAGGAGATGAAGTTCATAGTGAGCTACAAAAAATTTGTACTGCTAATATTAAAAGTATAGTTGGGAAAACGACTTATACACAAATGCTAAATGAAGATGGAGGAATAGAAGCAGACTTAACGGTCGTTTGTATAGAGAAAAATTTTTTCAGAATTATTACTTCAGCAGCAAATCGAGAACATGATAAATTTCATATACTAAAACACTTATCTAAAAATATAGAATTTAAAGATGTTACTGAAGAGATAGCTTGTTTTGGAATATTTGGACCCAAAAGCCGAAGTTTAATGTCCAAGCTATCAACGGATGATTTTTCAAATGAAAGCTTTAAATTTGGGACAAGCAAAAATATAAAAATAAATGATAAAGAAATTTGGGCACAAAGATTGTCATATGTAGGTGAACTAGGATTTGAACTCTATGTCAAAATAAGTGAAGCAAGAGAAATATATAATTTAATAGTTGAAAAAGGAAAGGAATATAAACTTAGTCACTGTGGAATGCTTTCTATGGACATAATGAGAATGGAAAAAGGATATTTACACTGGGGACATGATATTTCTCCAGAAGAAAATCAATTCGAAGCTGGTTTAAGTTTTGCAATTAGTTTTAAAAAAAACATAAACTTTATTGGAAAAAAAGCAATTAGTAAAATTCGAAATCAAAAAGTTAAGAAAAGGATGGTTATGTTAACTTTAAAAGACAGTCAACCAGGCTCTCCCTTATTACTACATGATGAACCTATTTATTGTGGAAATAAAATTATAGGAAGAACCACTTCATGTAATTATTCTTTTAATTTTAAAAAAAATATGTCTTTTGGGTATATTAAATCTGAATCTACAATCGAAGAACTGGAAAAAAATATTTTTTATATTGAAGTAGAAAAAAAAAAATACGAAGCTGTATTAGAAAAAAAAATGCTTCATGATCCAGAAAATAAAATAATCAAAAGTTAAAAAGGAGGTAAAATGAGAATAGGTTTTATAGGTTTAGGAAATGTTGGAGGAAAGTTAGCGGGAAGTTTATTAAGAAATAATTTTAATTTAATTGTAAGAGATCTAGATAATGAAATAACAAAAAAATTTTCAAAACAAGGCGCGTTGGTAGCAAATACTTCAAAAGATTTAGCTGAAAAATCTGATCTTATTATAACTTGTTTACCATCACCTGAAGCGTGTTCTAAGGTAATGGAATCTAAAGATGGAGTTATAAAAGGATTATCAAAAAATAAAATTTGGCTAGAAATGAGCACAACAGATAGCACTGAAGTAAAAAGAATCGGAGATTTAGTTAAATCAGCTGGAGCAATTCCTCTTGATAGTCCTGTTAGTGGTGGATGCCATCGAGCAGCTACAGGTAATATTGCTATTCTGGTTGGTGGTGACAAGAATGCTTTTAACAAAATTTTGCCAGCATTGACCGCAATGGGAAGAAAAATTTTACATACTGGTGAATTAGGTAGTGCTTCAGTATTAAAAGTTATAACCAATTATTTAGCATCAGTAAACTTAGTTTCATTAGGGGAAGCTTTAACAGTAGCAAAAAAAACTGGAATGGATCTTAAAACTACATATGAAGCGATTAAAATATCTTCCGGCAATTCGTTTGTACACGAAACAGAAAGCCAAGTTATTTTAAATGGATCTTATAATATAAGCTTTACAATGGATTTGGTTTTAAAAGATATGGGTTTATTTAATGATCTTTCATTGAATAATAATATTCCACTTGAATTATCACCATTGATTTTAGAGATTTTTAAAGATGGACAAAAAAGATATGGACCAAGAGCATGGTCATCAATGATTGTAAAAAGGTTAGAAGAAGCTTGTAATATAAATTTAAGAGCAGATGGTTTTCCTGCGGAATTATCAGACCTTGAACCAGAGGAAAAGGGTTATCAGATATAATTTTTGTGATAATAATTTGAAATGCTAGATAAAAGAAATTTTTATATAAATGGAAAATGGATAAAGCCTTCAAAAGCAAATGATTTCGAAGTTATAAATCCATCAAATGAGGAATCGTTTGCAACAATCTCTTTAGGTTACAAAGAGGATTTAGATTTAGCTGTGAAAGCGGCAAAAAGTGCTTTTATTGGATGGAAAGAAACATCAAAAGAAGAACGATTAGAACTTTTAAAAAAATTACTTACAATTTATAAAAAAAGATTTAATGAGATGAGTGAGGCAATTACTATGGAAATGGGATCTCCTATAGATTATTCTTCCTCAACACATACCACTTCTGGACAATCTCATTTGGAAGATTTTATCTTAAGATTAAAAAAATTTAATTTCGAAGAGCATTTTGACTCAAGATCAAATAATTATATATGCTATGAACCAATAGGAGTCTGCGGTCTAATTACTCCATGGAATTGGCCAATTAACCAAATAGCTCTAAAAGTTATTCCTGCATTTGCTTCAGGATGTACAATGATACTTAAACCATCAGAGATCGCACCTATCTCAGCAATGCTCTTTACTGAAATGATTCATGAAGCAGGATTCCCACCGGGAGTTTTTAATTTAGTTAATGGAGATGGAGTAGGTGTTGGAACACATATATCTAGTCACAACGATATTGATATGGTTTCTTTTACAGGATCAACAAGAGCTGGAAAATTAATTTTAAAAAATGCAGCTGATACAATTAAAAGAGTATGTTTAGAGTTAGGAGGAAAAGGAGGAAATATTGTTTTTGCAGATTCTTATCCTAACGCAATAAGAGATGGAATCAGAAATGTAATGAGTAATTCTGGACAATCATGTGATGCACCAACAAGAATGTTAGTTGAAAAATCAATATATGAAAGAGCTATTAAGGAGGCAGCAGATGAAGCAAAACTTATTAAAGTTGATTTAGCTTCAAAGAAAGGTGAACACATAGGACCGGTAGTCTCAAAAACGCAATATGATAAAATTATTAATTTAATTAAGAGCGGAATTAATGAAGGTGCTACATTAGCAGCAGGGGGGCCTGATCTTCCAAACAATTTAAATAAAGGTTATTTTATTAAACCAACAATCTTTACAAATGTTACAAATAATATGCAAATTGCAAAAAAAGAAATTTTTGGACCAGTTCTTTCAATAATACCATTTGAAACCGAAGAAGAAGCAATTAATATCACAAATGATACTGAATATGGTCTTGGAAATTATTTACAAACTGAAGATAAGGAAAAAGCAAAGAGAGTAGCAAAAAAATTAAGATCTGGAATTGTTTATATAAATGGAAATAGCGCAGACCCAGGCACTCCTTTCGGAGGATATAAACAATCTGGTAATGGTCGCGAGGGTGGTATTTGGGGATTAGAAGAATTTTTAGAGATAAAAGCAATTACTGGTTGGAAATAATACATAAATGCACAAAATTGAAAAAAAAGATGAATTAAAGTATTTTAAATTTTTGAATTCATTACCCAATAAATTAAATAAATTATACTTTTCTAAATTAAATGGAAAATTTAAATTAAAAAATAAATCAAAAAATAAAAATAAATTTGATCCAGTTACTAATATAGACAGAGCTTTTGAATTATATTTACGGAAAGAGATTTCAAAAAGTTTTCCAAAAGATGGAATTACAGGAGAAGAGTTTAAAAAAAAAGAATCAAAAAGTGGTTTTTCCTGGATATTAGATCCAATTGATGGAACTAGATCTTTTGTTATTGGTAGTCCAACATGGAGTAATTTGATAAGCATCAATTACAACTCTAATCCAATTTTAGGTTTAGTAAATTTTCCTATGTTAAAAAAATACTATATTACTGGAATAAATAACACCTCTTATTTAGTTGAAAATAAAAAATTTAAAAAACTGCATGTTTCAAAAAATTCGTCTTTTAAAAAAATAAAAATAGCTGGAAGCTTTTTTGGCTGGCTGTCCTTAACAAAACAATTAAAAATAATTAAATTAGTTAAGCTTATAAGATTTCCATGTTCTGATGCATTAAGTTACTGTCAACTTTGTGAAGGAAAATTAAATGCTGTTATACAATGTTCAAATAAAATATGGGATATTCATCCAATGATACCTTTAATAAAAAATGCTGGTGGCGTTATAAATACATGGAAAAATAAAGATGCTAAATTTGCTGGAAATATTCTAGCTAGTTCAAATATAAAAATACACAGTAAAATTTTGAAAATGCTTAAACCAGTAGCTTAAAAATTATTTTTTAAAAATTTTAAACGCCCAATAATTTCATCTCTATCCATATAATAACCCTGTAGGTGTCTATGCCCAGAGTTTGGATCAAAAGCTGTTCTTCCATGTAAAAGTCTTCTGTTATTAAATGTAAATATATCTCCAGCCCTTAAGCGAAATTTTATTTGAAATTTATCATCATGCAAAAGGTTTCCAAACTTATGATGCGCTTTATAAACTTTTTCCATTAAATCTGGATGACAATCTAATGCATCCATAGTTGCTACACTAAATCTTATATCGTTATAATCCCCATCTTTAGTTAGAGAAATTGGTGTAGCATGAAAACCTCTAATCAATTTTTGTGTATAATCTTTATCTCTAAATTTAAGAGGAACTTTTGTTAAAATATCAAAAATTTCTTTTTCATTATTTTTTAAATAATCTGCTACAGCAAAACCATCTACTGCAGAAGAATCTCCTCCTTCAGCTGAATTAATTAAACAATGTAGAAATTGGTACCCTGGAGGAGTTTCAAACCAAGGTAAGTCCATATGATTTCTAAGAGAGTGAGCTGTGTATGCTGAGTTATTAGGTTTAGGAATATTTATTACTTCAAAAGGAGTTTTAAAAAAAGTTTCTCTTGTATGACTTATCCTCTCCAAAATAGGAAATGCAGATTCTTTTTCGATAGGTGCATTTTTAACTATTGCAATACCTTTATGATGTAAAAGTTCTAACCATTTTATCAAGCCTTTATCAGATGACATTATTTCATCATGCTCAATACTTATTGATTTAATATTATTTTGTAGTGAATTATTCCAAAGTTGGTATGGTGAAATATATTTTTCTTTATTTTTTAAAGTATAACAATTTTCTCGTAGCCATTTTGGATCATAATAACTAGTATGATCACCTTCACTCCATTCAATTATTAATTTACCATCATTATTAATTTTAAATTTTTCGGCTTTAATATTTTCTGAAACTTTAAGTATATTAAACATTCGATGTCTTGAATCTTGATCATGTGCAGTAGGGCAATTATCTCTTAACCAAAGATAGTTAAAGTTACTTTTTTTTCCGTCACTCCATAAAATATCAAGTGAAGAAATATTTGCAGCAACTTTTGAGATATTTATTGTCATCTGAGTATGATTATTCAAATTTAAAAAATTATCAATTCAATTTATAATTGAATCTTATAATTTTATTTTTAAAAAAGCATTCTTATTCTTAATTTATTATCCCAACTAAAAGGTTGTATTTTGATGAATTTCAAGCTGTATTAAAAGTAAAAAGAAAAAATAATGGCAAAAATAGAACTTCATAACATCTACAAAATTTTTGGAAATAATCCCAAATCAATTCTGCCAATGGTTAAAGATGGGGCAAAAAAAGAGGAAGTGCTTGAACAAACAGGTCATACAGTTGGTCTAGATAATGTATCTTTAAAAATTAATGAAGGTGAAACTTTTGTATGTATGGGTTTATCAGGCTCAGGAAAGTCAACTTTAATCAGACACATTAATAGACTTATTGATCCAACAGATGGTGAAGTAATAGTAGATGGAAAAAATGTAATGAGTTTTGATCCTAAAGGTTTAATAAATTTTAGGCGACACACTATGAGTATGGTATTTCAAAGATTTGGCTTATTTCCTCATAAAACGGTAATTCAAAATGTTGGTTATGGTTTAGAAGTACAGGGTATCTCACATGAAATAAAAAATAAAACATCTATGGAAAAGATAGAAGCTGTTGGTTTAGGTGGATTTGAAAATCAATATCCAAATCAACTTTCAGGAGGTATGCAGCAGAGAGTTGGTTTAGCTAGAGCTTTAGCTACTAATACAGATATAATGTTAATGGATGAAGCATTTAGTGCTTTAGATCCTTTGATTAGAAGCGATATGCAAAAACAGCTTATTGATTTACAATCTGAATTAAAAAAAACTATTGTTTTTATTACCCACGACCTTGATGAATCCTTAAGGTTGGGAGATCATATAGGAATTTTAAATGCTGGTAAGTTAGTTCAGGTTGGTACGCCTGTTGAAATTATTATGAATCCTGCTGATGAATATGTAAAAGCTTTTGTTAAAGACGTAAATAGGGCAAAAGTTGTAAAAGCTAAAGTTATTATGAAGCCAAAAAAACACTTTAAAAAAGAATTCAAAAATACAATTAAAGTAAATGAAGACCAATTTTTAGAAGAATTTTTATCTAAAATTGTTTGTAACGATACAACAGTTGAAGTAGTAGATAAAAAAGGTGATATTAAAGGTTATATCACAAATAGTGAATTACAATCATCATTATAAAAATAAAATTTTATTATTTATCTATTATATTCAGCAAACTTATTTAATGAACCTTTTAAAAAAGTTAGGTAATTATTAATCTTAAATCGAGGCTTACTTTTAATTCCTAACAAAGAAGGATTTAAAGAAAAATCGTAAGAAGGTTCATAAAAAAAAGGAATAGAAACTCTTTTTTTATTATTAAAAATCACTCTATGGTTAGTAGCTTTATATTTTCCATTTGTTAAATATTCTAATGCTAGACCTGTATTTACAATAAAAGATTTTTTGTTGTAAGGTACTTTGTGCCATTTAAGACTATGTCTATTTTGTACTTGTAAACCACCTTCTTTATCTTGATATAAAATTGTCATAATTCCACTATCTACATGCGTTTCACAACCTAATAGCTCTCCGTCCTGATTAGAAATTTCAACTGGTTTATTTTGTTTAGGATAAAAATTAAATCTAAGTGTAGTTAATGTTTTAGGCCTGATAAAAACTTTATTAATAATGCTTGGATTTGCATTAAAGTTTTTTGTTATTGCCTTAAATAATATTTCTCCTAAAGCAAACATGGAATCAAAATATTTTTCAATTATATTTAATGAATTATTATTTAAAACTTTTTTTAAATTTAAATACTCAAATTTATCTTTAGGTAATTTTCTAATCATTTCTTTTTTTAATTTATAATCACCAATATCTAGGCCTTCTTTTCCATTTACAGAGCTAGGAAAATAACCTCTATAAACATTAGAATTTTTTTTATTCCATTTTTTTGCTGCAATTTTCAATTTTTCTTTTTCAGGTAAGTTAAAAAAATTATACGAAGATTTTAAAATAGAATTTATTAGATTCTCTGAAATACCATGACCAATTATAGTAAAAAAACCCCATTCCAAGCAAGCATGTTCTATGTCTTTAATTATTTTTTTTGTTTCAAGTGAGTTAATGTTTCCATTTAACAGTTTCTTTACATCAATAGTTGGAATATTATTATTATACATATTAATAATTTTTTAAATTATTTCTGTTTATTGAGTTTCAATTTATTACGTGTTTCAGATGGTGTCATTATTTTTGAACCTAAATCTTCTATAATTTTTACTGCCTTTTCAACTAATTGGGGATTAGTTGCTAGTTTTCCCTTAGATAAATACAAGTTATCTTCTAATCCAACACGAGGGTTTCCTCCCATTTGTACTGTTTTTTTTACATAAGGCATTTGATTTTTTGAAATAGCAAATCCTGACCAAACAGCTTCTTTGGGCATTATGTCAATCATTGTTTTCATAACTAAAGGTGTAGCAGGAGCTCCCCAAGGAATGCCTAGACACAATTGAAACATAGGAGGATCACTTAATAATCCTTCTTTATAAAGTTGACTTCCAAACCACATATTTCCAGTATCGAAGGCTTCTATTTCTGGTTTTACACCAATTTCTTTTAATTTTTTAGCAGCTTTTCTAAGATCATTTGGAGTATTTACTACGATTAGAGAGCTATCTCCAAAATTTAATGATCCACAATCTAAAGTACAGATTTCAGGAAGAAACTGTTCTGCGTTAGCAATTCTCTCCGATACGTTAACCATATCTGTGAGAGGTCCAAATTCAAGTGGGTTATTACCTTGACCTATATCAAGATCTCCTCCCATACCAGTTGTTAAATTAATTATAATGTCAGTGTCGCTAGAACGAATGCGCTCCACTACCTCTTTATATAATTCAAGTCTTCTGCTTGGCTTACCGTCATTTTCTCTAACATGAATATGAGCAATCGAAGCACCTGCTTTTGCTGACTCAATAGCTGCATGCGCTATTTGTTTTGGTGTTATTGGAAGACCTGGATGTTTTTTTGCAGTATCGCCCGACCCAGTTACTGCACAAGAAACGAAGACTTTGTTGTTCATTTTATTTATACTATATTAAATCATTATGCTTTTAAAAACAGAAAAAGTAATAAAAGAATGGACAGATTATAATGGGCATCTAAATGTTGCATTTTATGTTCACGTTTTTGATATAGCTGCAGATATTATGTTAGATAATTTTAAGATGGGTGGGGTATCAGCAAAACAGGACCAAAAAACTACTTTTGTAGCTGAGATGTATACTGCCTATAAACAAGAAGTAAGGTTAGGTGAAGAAGTAGAAACACACTTAACTTATACAGATCATGATAAAAAAAGAATTCATTATAGGCTTTCAATGTTTAACAAAGAAAAAAAATATTTAGCTGCTACAAATGAAGTTTTATCTTTATATGTAGATTTAAAGGAAAGAAAAGTTGTTGAATTTGATTTAGATAGATTAAAACTTATGGATGAATCAATAAAATTAAATTCATCTAAATTCAATGCTGATAACTTATTTTTTAAACATAAATTGAAAAAATAATTATTTTTTAATTTGATTCTTTTTGAATATAGAAATACCAGTTTTAATTTTGTGTTCGTATGAATCTTTAAAAGATTCTAATTGCCAGCCTGACATTCTTTTAATTAATTTTTTAATATTTTCTTTTTTCCATTGGTTACTTGTTTTTTCATTTTTCCAAATTATTTTTTCCTCGTCAGTTCTGGCACACCCATAGCAGTAGCCAGTGCTGTAATCTTTTTTACAAATACTTATACATGGCGAAATAATATTTTTATCATCCATAGTTAGCTTTTCATTTTTCCACCATTAGCATCATATAAAGGTCTATCAATCACATGAGCTTTATATAACTTTCCATTAATTTCAACATCTAATGATGTTTCATGTTTTGAATATTCAATAGGAACATAACCCAAAGCCATACTTTTTTTAATATTATGAGCATAACCTCCAGAAGTTATATATCCAATACACTTATCATTTTTAAGTATTGCTTCATCATTAGTAACATCAATATCTTTTGTATCTATTATCATAGTAACTAATTTCTTTTTAATTCCTTGTTTTTTTTCATTTAAGCTTGCTTCTTTACCAACAAAATCTTTATTCCAATTTATAAAAATATCTAATCCAGATTCTGCAGCAGTAAAATCTGGTCTAAAATCTAATGTCCAGGCACCCCAATTTTTTTCTAATCTTAAAGACATTAATGCTCTCGATCCATAAAATTTTAAATTTAAATCTTTTCCAGAAGACTCAATTTCTTCAAATAATTTTAATTGAAACTGTGGAGCGGTATAAATTTCGTAACCTAATTCTCCTGAAAAGGATATTCGATTCAATATAACAGGAACCCCTCCAACAAAAGTTTCTTTTGTATCTCTAAATTTTAAGGCCTCATTTGAAACATCATCTCTACAAATTTTAGATAATA
>MDSV01116929.1_pt1 | contig 13916 bp, 12 predicted proteins | sample 810851 | NCBI WGS metagenome assembly MDSV01 (sample SAMN05326640, study PRJNA326480) | marine metagenome | isolation source: seawater | place: Atlantic Ocean: North East | collected 2012 | reverse complement strand
CCACTGTTGCGGCCTTTTAACAGCTCACGCAGGTGGGTGCGGCTTTCGACACTGATCACATGCTGATCGCCGATATAACCCTTAGCACCGGTAAACTGGCCCGAGAGCTGATCATCCAGATCAGTACGGTCAGTAATCAGCACAATGGTCGGGCTTTCAAACTCGACGCTCTTCATCAGCAGCCGGGTTAAAAACATCATGGTGTAGCTTTTGCCGCAGCCGGTAGCCCCAAAGTAGGTGCCGCCTTTACCATCACCCTCAGGTTTACGGTGACGCCGGATATTCTGGTACAGCTTGTTAGCCGCATAAAACTGCGGATAACGGCAGACGATTTTTTCCTGCCGCTTCGAGGTATCGGGGAAATAAATAAAGTGGCGGATCACCTCACGCAGGCGGGTGTGATCAAACAGCCCCTCAATCATGGTATGCAGCGAGTTAATGCCATCCTGCTCAATGGTCTCTTCGCCCGTCACTTTGCGCCAGGTGTAATAGAACTCATACGGGGCAAACAGCGAGCCCATGCGCGAGTTCACACCGTCACTGATCACGCACAAGGCGTTGTACTTCATCAGCTCGGGGATATGGTTAGCGTAGCGAACGGTCAGTTGCTCATACGCCTGAAAAATCGTCGCCTCTTCGCGAATGGCACTCTTAAACTCAAACACCACCAGCGGCAGACCATTGATATACAGAACCGCATCCGGAATACGCAGCTCTTTGCCTTCAATCTCAAGCTGGTTTACCACCTTATAGATATTGGCGGTGCCGTAAGCAGCAGTGTTATTAGCGACCTGATGTTCAGGATCGTTGGCATCAATCGACTCGACTTCACCCTCTTCGGGCAGTCGTTGCTCTGGCAGCCCGGCATAGTCAATGAGTTGAACGTAGAGGTCTTTTTTCGAGCGGTCTTCGCGCTTGAGCAAAAAGCCATCGGCCACCAGCTTATGAATGCTGCGGTTAGAGTCGTACAGGTCAGCGGCAGGCAGACGATCAAGGCGGTTAATCACCGAAACGATTTCGGCCTCGGTAATGCCATCGGCCTGATAGCGCTTGTTCAGGTAGGCACGCAGATCGTCTTTGATCAGCACCTCATGCGGGGCGCGGTCGAGGGTACTACCCAATACATGCGGGTAACCCTGCTCTGCGAGTAAATCAATAATCGCCTGTTCCAGTCTGGCCTCGGTAAAGCTCATTCCTTGCCTCTACTTCTTCGTTGCTGTTACTTCTATAAAGACGTTTCTACTTACTTCGTTTGTCTGAACCGGTCTAACATTACCACATTGTCGGCTATTGGCTCAGACAGCGACCGCTGGTCATCTTTCTGGTTGGTATTCAGGTCGACCTCGTCGCTCAAACGGTCGAGCAACTCAAGAAACGCGTCCTTCGGCCAGATGTAGTCCTTTTGTCCCTTCACACTACAGGGGCGGTCGGCCAACCACGCACTTACAGCATACCCCGCCATGTCTGCCACATTGAGCGAGTCAAAATAGATCACGTGCTCAATGTCCTGCCCAAGCTGGTTAAGCGTACCCAGCACCGAGCGATCCGTACCGCCCACAAACGCCAGTGGCTGCAGCAATGCTGCGGCGGTAATTCTCTGTTTTTCGGTAGCGTTGCATTTCAATAAGGTATTCATCAGAACATCTTCAAAACACCAGTCGATATTGGCCAAATCCGGTTTGGTCAACGCCGGAATAAACACCGGAAAGCGCGTCTGGTCGTGCACAAACAGCAGGCAGTTGCGGCGCTGAATGGTCAGCAGGTTGGCGTGCCAACTGCCCAGCTTGCTTTGCGGAGCTGCCAGAATATCCTCCGCCCCGGGCTTCGTCTGGGCGGGCATTCTGGCGAGTAGTTTTTTGGTGGCGTGTATCTGGATCATGTTTTGATTTACCAACGACAGCTCTGGGTCTTATGTCCGCAGCTTTTGGTCTTATGTCCGGAGCTTGTTACGAAAGCTACGGACATAGCGCGTTCAGCTCCAGACGTTTGCATACCATCAAGAATCACAAGCTCACGCTTCACCTTACAACACCCCAGCCAGTTGTTGCCCGGCATCCGGGATGGTGATCTGGCCGGACAAGAGTTTGGGGAGAAGGGAGTCGCGGAGATCAGCAAGATCACGTTCTTGAAGTCTCAAAGATTCTTTCTTTGAGTTCAAAGAATCTATCAAAGCTCCGTATGATTTCGTTACATTCTCCGTAGGCACAACAACAGAGCATGCGTATACGGTATTTCGATTAACACCAGGTACTGCAGAGTCTGCCCCCATCCCAGCGATATTCAATGTGCCGAGAGTTTGATAAAGCCAATACAGCGGTAATTCCGTTTTATTTTCTACAAAAAAGACCGTGTCAATTGGGAAGAAATCGTCTTCGACCCAGTAGAGAGATCCCACAGTACCCTTTCGCCCAACAATAATTCCGGGGCCATTAACCAAATGCTCATTATGATACCCAGATACGCCTCCGGACCCATATACAGGAACTGTCCCCTCAACACGCTTAGTTGCTGGCAATGACTTACCATAAGAAAGGTCCATCAATTCAGCGACTTTCGTCACCTCCCACCCCTCCGGCACCCAGCCCATGTCTTCGGTGAATACAAACCGATCCGGGAAGAGTTGTTGTATCTCAGACGGCAGGCGCTGGTCTGATAAACCAGTTTCAGGCAGGGCCTGTTCTGAGCTGGCGGCGTCGGTGGCCCCCGTGGTTTTGTTGGTGGTTTCGTTGGTCTGCTGGCGCAGGGCTTCGCGTCTGGCGGCGCGGGCGGCGGCTCTTTTTTGCAAGGCGTCCGGGATTTCATTACCGGCGGCCAGGGCGTTGTCGATCACCGGGTCAAAATCCACAAACCAGCTTTTAAATAGTGCCTGCGCCATGGATTCGAGGGGGGTGTTGATCTGGCGATTTAGGGCGATTTTGTTGTCAAAGCTGCACAATATTGCAGATATATTCTCCTGCACAGATAGAGGAGGTATCGGTAACGGTAGCGACCTAAGAATGCCTAAATTTATTAGCGGAATAGTCGAACCTGTGTCTAGAGCATTTACATATGCAACCATTTTGGGGCTTGAGAACCAATAGTAAGCAAACTGTGAATCTACTATTTCCTTATTAAAACGAGCTCTCATCTGCTTGTTAGAAATGATGTAGTAATCAAATTTTGCTGACCTAGGTATCACACCAACCTGTCCCAGTGTCCCAGCAGCAGTGAAGATCAAATCATCGTGAATTGCTTTATATCCTGATAGCTCTTCAGCTTTCTCGTCTGTTATGTAGACAAATCCGTCATCCACAAACTTTTCTGAGCCTACTTTAAGGTTATTTCCTCGAATTACGGGCACGCCAGACTCAACAAAGAATCTACTACCGATAGAGCTACCAAATGGTCCGGTAATAGTTGCTCTTTTTGTTTCAGCTTGGACATCTTCAACCTTCGCCCAATACCAACCTTCCGGAAGCTCATAGTTAAACATTAAAGCCCAGCCCCTTTAGGTTCTGTTTAATTACCGCATCCAGTTCCTGCGCTTCGGCCATCTGCTGGAACAGGGTTTGGGTCAGTTGCTGCATTTTTTCTTCAAACAGTTCGCCGTCGTCTTCGACTTCAGCCGCGCCGACGTAGCGGCCCGGAGTCAGGACGTAGTCGTTGGCTTTGATGTCGTCTAATGAGGCACTGCGGCAAAAGCCAGGTACATCCTGATAACCTTGCTCCCCATCGTCTGCAACAACAGGCTCACCCCGCCAAGCATGGTAGGTATTGGCGATTTCAGCAATATCGTCAGCCGTCAGTTCTTTATGGATACGACTGATCATGCTGCCCATATTGCGGGCGTCGATAAACAGGGTTTCGCCTTCGCGGTTGCGGTGTTGCTTCCGCCCGTCGCTGAAGGTCTGTGCCTTTTTGTTTTTGGTTAAAAACCACAGACACACGGGGATCTGGGTGGTGTAGAACAGCTGCCCCGGCAGGGCGATCATGCAGTCGACGAGGTCGTTTTCGATGATCTGTCTGCGTATCTCACCCTCACCTTTGGTGTTGGTGCTCATGGAGCCGTTGGCCAGTACAAAGCCCGCGACGCCGTTGTCGCTGAGCTTGCTGATCATGTGCAGTATCCAGCCGTAGTTGGCGTTGCCGGTGGGCGGTGTTTCGTAACCGGCCCAGCGTGGGTCGTTGGTGAGTTCATCCGGGCCGCGCCATTCTTTTAAGTTGAACGGTGGGTTGGCGATGATGAAGTCGGCTTTTAAATCCGGGTGCTGGTCTTTAAAGAAGGTGTCGGCGGGCACGTCGCCGAGATTGGCGCTGATGCCGCGGATCGCGAGGTTCATCTTGGCCAGCTTGTAGGTGGTGCTGGTTTGTTCCTGGCCGTAGATGGAGATGTCTTTTTTGTTGCCCTGATGGTTTTCAACAAATTTGACCGACTGCACGAACATACCGCCGGAGCCACAACACGGGTCGTAGATTTTGCCGTGATAGGGTTCGATCATTTCGGCCAGCAGGTTAACCACGCACTTGGGCGTGTAGAACTCGCCACCGCCTTTGCCCTCAGTCGCAGCAAAGTTACCGAGGAAGTATTCATAAACACGACCGACGATGTCGGTTTCACTTGCTGAGCCTTCTTCACCATCGCTTCCTTCAACTTTTACGATGGTGTCGATGTTGTTGATGGCGTCGATCAGGGCGGCGAGTTTGCTGGCATCCAGCCCTAAGCGTGAAAAGTAGTTATCTGGCAGTGCGCCGCGCAGGGCTTTGTTGTTTTTCTCGACGGTGTGCAGGGCGGTGTCGATCTTAACGGCGATGTCGTCCTGCTTGGCATTTTTGGCAATGTAGTCCCAGCGGGCGTCTTCCGGCAGGTAGAAGGTGTTGGCCATGGTGTAGAACTCGACGATATCGGTGTACGCACCGTTACCTTCGGCTTCGAGCTGCTGTTTGCGCTCGGCAAACTTGTCGCTGATGAACTTTAAGAAGATCAGCGACAGCACCACGTGCTTGTACTCTGAGGATTCTACGCTGCCGCGCAGCTTGTCGGCGGTGGCCCAGAGGGTCTGTTCGAAAGACTTGGCCTTACTATTGGCTTTGCTGGTTGTCTTATTGTCTTTGGCTGGCTTACGTGCCATGAGGCTGTGTTCCTTGCGCTCGGCTGGCAAGCGGTTGCTGGCCAGCTACTTGAATGATTATCTGACGCAAATGTACCAGATGCGCCCCGGTTACTCTATTGACGCGCTTTCTTGAGCTCTCAGGTATTTGTCCATCATCCTCCCGATATGCGCGCCACCGCTGCCGGGTGTAAACGAGCGGGTTCGAAAAGTTCCGTAAAAAAATATAGGAACCTTTAGATAAACACGCGTACAGATGAGTAACCTCATTGATTTTGGAGTATGTATGTTTATTTCTTCTGATTCACTGAAACCATCACTTCTGGCAGTCGCGACGTCGGCTTTAATTCTGACTGGCTGCGGTGGTGACGGTAGCAGTAATGATGATGGCGAGACCGGTAAAGTATCCATGAATGTGACTGATGCGCCGGTAAATTCAGCACTTGGCGTATACGTACAGTTCTCTGGTGTTGTTCTGATTAAAGATGATGAAACACAGGAAGAGCTGACGTTCGATGAGCCAAAGCAGATTAACCTGTTGGATTATCAGGCTGGTAACAGCGTGGAACTGTTCACTGACTTTGAAGTTGAAGCAGGCGAATACTCACAGATCCGCCTGATGGTAGATACCGAAGGAAATAACGATACTTATATTTCATTTGCCGATGGCTCGTTTGAGCTTGAGATCCCAAGCGGTGAGCAGACGGGTCTGAAACTCGTCAGTGGTTTCACTGTGACGGCCGATGAGTCAGTCTCTTTCATGCTGGACTTCGACCTGCGTAAGGCGATTACAGTGACAGGCAATGGCGAATACAAGCTACGCCCGACGATCCGTTTGATTGATCTGGCCGATTACGGTGCGATTACCGGCACCTTATCTTCTGAACTTTGTAACAGCGAAGACACGAAAGCGGTGTATGTCTATGAAGGTGAGGTTACAGAACCAGACGACCTGGGAACCGATGACGAGCCAGTGGCAACAGCGTCAGTCGATGCTGAACTTTCGTACACGGCGTCTTACCTGACACCAGGCGATTATACGGTGGCTGTGACATGTCAGGCTGAGTTGGATGATCCGGAAGTGGATGACGAAGAATTTGGTCAGGGCGAAGGTTTCAGCTTCGTAAGTGCGGTGGTTACTATCGAAACCGACGGTACAGTAACGGTAGATGCTAACCCTGAATAAGCGTTTCGACGCAAGCTATGGCACAAGGAGGTGCCGCTACCCCCCCTTCCCCCTCAGCCCACTAACATCACCAACATGAGTATGCTGGCTGACGCGAACGCACCGATAATATGAACATGTAAAAACGCCGGTTGGCTGAGTTCTGTTTCTTCCATTGCCCGCAACCCTGAAACCATGAACGACTGTTTATAGTAAGAACCATGAGCGCTAATTCTTCCAGAAACCGTCTGTGGCTTTTTGTTGTTTACAGGCCTTACATTAAGTTACATCGTCAAAAAATCGCGCACTGCTGAGATCTCTTCGTCCGACAATAAGGCCGGCGCATGCCCCGCGTTGGGAATAGTGACATGGACGACTCCTCTGAGGACTATGAATTCAATGTTGCACAGCCCGGGGAGCCCGGCAAGGTAAAACCAGCCTGTAATTGACCTCAGTCGCTGACTTTCTGTTTCAGCACCAGAGGGCTGACATTGCGGCTGACGAGAATGTCCTGCGCTTTATTGAGTTTGGAGCGGTCGGTATAAGGTCCAACAAATACACGGTGCCAGGTTGAGCCATTGACCGCACTGCTTTCAAGGTATGCAGGTAAGCCTTCGAGAATCAGCTCTGCACGCATACGGTCCGCATCACGGTCTGAGCGGAACGAGCCTGCCTGAAGACGATACTCATACTTGGCGGCGGCGTCTTTAGGGGTCGATTTGTACTCTTCGACGTCGGGTACTTCAACGGTCTGCTTTTCCAGCAGGCGGTAAAAATCATAAGAAGGTTTCACCTTACTCTCGATTTTCGCCGCATCTTCGCGGGCTTTTGCCGCGCTTTCTTCAAGTACTTTGCGTGCATCACCACGAACGGCTTCGAGTTCGTCGCCCGCCGGAATCGTCGAGAGATAAAAAATAAAACCGACAAAACCAATAGCGATAGCGGGTGTGGTTACCCACACCCAGGCCGGTACTTTAGAGCTGTTATCAGACATCAACTTACCCAGGGAAATACTTTCGCGATCACACTACCATACTCTTCCGGTATTACTGTGACCGATTACATTTCTTCCGGTGCGCTGACGCCCAAAAGATACAGGCCGTTATGCAGAACCTGACGCACAGACTCAGCCAGAGCCAGGCGCGCGTTACGCAGGTCGGCGTCATCGACCAGGGTTTTTTCTGAGTTGTACCAGGTGTGGAAATCACCGGCCAGTTCTCTCAGGAAGTTAGCAATCTGGTGAGGTTCGCTCGCGTCGGCGGCGCGACGTACGACTTCTGGGAAGCGACCGACCTTAACCATCATTTCTTTTTCTGTCTCAAGCGTCAGTGCGCCCAAAGCCGCGAGGCCCGTTTCAGCATCCCAGCTCTGACCTGCTTCGGCCAGTTTGCGGAAAATCGAGCAAACGCGCGCATGCGCATACTGAACGTAGTACACAGGGTTATCTGATGACTGAGAGCGAGCCAGGTCGATATCAAACGTCAGCTGACCATCGGCCTTACGGGCAGCGAGGAAGTAACGGGTGGCATCGCGACCGACTTCGTCGATCAGATCACGCAGAGTAACGTAGCTGCCCGCACGCTTGGAGATCTTAACTTCTTCACCGCCACGCATTACTGTCACCATCTGGTGCAGCACATAACCCGGCCAGCCTTCTGGAATACCGGCGTTCAGCGCCTGTAAACCTGCACGCACACGGGTAATGGTTGAGTGGTGATCGGCACCCTGCTCGTTAATTACGCGAGTAAAACCACGCTGCCATTTGTTCAGGTGGTAGGCCACATCCGGTACGAAGTAGGTGTAACCACCGTCTGTTTTACGCATTACACGGTCTTTGTCGTCACCAAAGTCGGTGGTGCGCAGCCAGAGAGCCCCGCCATCTTCGTAGGTGTAACCATTTTTAATCAGGGTCTGAACGGCTTCTTCAACTTTGCCCTCGGTGTAGAGCGAGGATTCAAGGAAGTAGACATCAAAGTCGACACCGAAAGCTTTCAGATCAAGATCCTGCTCGTTCCGCAGGTAGGCAACGGCAAAGTGGCGGATACCCTCAAGGTCTTCAGCGTCTTTAGTGCCAGTGAAGCTCTGATCTTCAGACGATACGGTATCACCACGCATAAAGCTTTCGGCGAGATCGATGATGTACTCTCCGCGATAGCCGTCTTCCGGCCAACTTGGGTCATCCGGTGTCAGACCTTTGCAGCGCGCCTGTACTGAAAGGGCCAGGTTGTTAATCTGCTGACCTGCATCGTTGTAGTAAAACTCGCGCGTCACATCCCAGCCGGTTGCTTCAAGCAGGCGGCACAGGCAGTCGCCCACTGCGGCTCCACGACCATGACCGATATGCAGCGGCCCGGTTGGGTTGGCCGACACAAATTCGACCTGCACTTTTTTACCCTGGCCAACATCAGAACGACCATAGTCGTTCTTCTGATCCAGAACGGCCTTAACCAGTGATGACGTTGATTCATCACTCAGATAGAAATTGATAAAACCCGGGCCAGCGATTTCAGTTTTTTCGACGAGGCTGCTTTCTGGCAGCGCATCGACCACCAGCTGAGCAAGCTCACGTGGATTCTTACCAGCAGGCTTTGCCAGCATCATCGCCAGGTTGGTTGCCAGATCACCGTGTGCTTTATCGCGGGTGTTATCGACCTGAATTCGCGGTTCAAGGTCTGCTGGAAGTACATTCTGCTCTTTCAGAACGCTGACAGCGGCACTAAGTAACTCGGCAATCTGAGGTTTCATATAGAGATCCGGCCCGGAGAAGTGTGTTATTCAGAAGGGGGCGGATTATCGCAAAATTAGCGCAAAGGTTGAAGCACGCAACTGCGTCGATAATGGCGCCGTTGCCAGAAGTAAAGGCACGGGGTGTTTCGCGATCAGGCATGACTCAGGTCATGACCTCTTTCCAGAATACTCCTGCTGTAAGTGGTATGCTGTAAATTCAATGAAAATGCCACTTTGTCCGGAAGTCAGGGGTCATCGGATTGAATTTTGGTAATACGCTCACGCGCCTCGGTCTGCTCAGGTTTTCGGTCGCTCTGATCTGGCTCGTACTGCTGTTCTGGCTCGCATTCGTGGGTTTTAATCTGCCCCCCATCATCTGGTGGGTGCTCGCAGGTTATATTCCACTGATCGCCCTACCGTTCTGGCAGGCTTCAAGACGAATGGGGCAAGACGCCCTGTTACTGAATATTGTCGCCGAAACCCAGCTGATGACGGCGCTGCTGTTTTTCAGTGGAGGGGCGACAAACCCTGTGATCTCGTACTTTCTGGTGTTGATGGTTGTCTCGGCCTACAGCCTTAACCGCTATCGAGCACTCATAGTGGCCGGCACACTGATTCTGGATTACAGCGTACTGACGCAGTGGTATACACCGCTGGCGATGGGCATGGATGGTAAAGGCTCCTTGTTTGACTGGCACCTTGGGGGCATGTGGCTGACCTTTGTTCTCAGTACACTTATTATCGCCGCGTTCCTGCCAGCACTGGTCCGTGATCGACAACGCCATGTTGTTGAGATTCAGGCTTTGCGGGAGCGACAACTAAAGAACGAGCAACTCATTGGTATCGCTACGCTCGCGGCAGGCACCGCTCATGAAATGGGCACGCCTCTGATGACCCTGGATATGCTGCTCGACGAAGCCACCGAGCATGAGGTTAGCGATGAAGATATTTCGGTGATGCGCCAGCAGGTGGAGCGCTGCCGACATTCACTGCAGCAGCTGGCAATGGCGGGCCGACAAAGCAACGCCCATTCAGAACACGATGCCGAGGAGTGGCTATTACGCCAACTCCACCGCTGGCGGTTGAGTAAACCCCATGCCTTATGGGATGAGCTGGATTGCAAGGCAACCGCTCTCATTCCGGCGTCTCCGCTTCTTGATCAGGCATTATTAAACCTGCTGGATAATGCCGCCGAAGCTGGGCAGAGACCCGTGCAGTTGCGTTCGCGCGTAACCTCTGACTTCTGGGAGCTCGATATTATTCAGCCAGACCCTGAAGCGGCCAGTCATATCAGCGAAGAGGCTGTATTTGCCAGTCAGAAAGAACACGGGATGGGAATCGGCCTTTACCTGAGTAATGCCAGCATTGAGCAGTTTGGTGGCAGTATTCATCTTAAAGCTCTGAACTCGGGCGGCAGCCTGAGTCACTTGAAACTCCCCATCGTGACGCGGAGGGTCAGCGTATGACATTACGTTATCTGATCGTTGATGATGACGAACATTTCGGGCGGGTACTGTGCCGCAGCCTTGAACGAAGTGGCGCTGAAGCGACCTTCATCCGTAGCCCGGACGAGCTTAAGGACGTATCTCATGCTCCACAGCGAATCATTCTTGATTTACGGCTTGAGCACAGCTCTGGTCTTGATCTTATTTCTCCAATGAAACAGCGCTGGCCTGATGCGTCAATTATCGTTCTGACAGGCTACGCAAGTATTCCTACCGCAGTCGAAGCCGTAAAACGTGGCGCCGATAACTACCTGCATAAACCTGCAACATTACAGGACCTTATTTCTACTTTCGAAGGCAGGCCTGTAGGTGATCAGCAAGCAGAGGTGATGAGTGTCGACAGGATGGAGTGGGAGCACATTCAACGAGTTCTGAATGAAAACGACGGTAATATTTCAGCGACCGCCAGAGCCTTGAATATGCATCGCCGGACCCTGCAACGAAAACTCCAGAAATATGCTCCGCGCTGATACTCATTGAGTTTTTAAAGTACTGTTCAGTAATTGAAATACGAGTCTTCGTCGAAGGTACTTAACCAACGAGGATGGAAGCTGACCATCCCGGCGATAAACATCCCGTTCGTTATCCCCTCAGGGAACATCATCAAGGGGAGCATCCTGAGATAATCCCGCCAGATCTGCTCCAGAGTGTAAATACCTTCAAACCAGTACCAACCGGACACGGAGCAGGCGTAGACAACCTGTGTAAATCCAGCATTGAGAAAGCCTGCCACGAGAATATAAATAAACGGATTGTGTGGCATCCGCCGATAAACATTGAGAAAAAACTGATAGGCGGCGAATACCGGAATTGCCGCACCAAGCAGGAAAGATAACGCCCAGGCCTCCGGCTCGATAACACCAAGAAACACCATCACAACCAGTACAACAGCCATATTTAATAACGCCAGGCGCCACCCCATCAGTAGCGTCAGCGCCGTGGCTGCAATAATATGAAAATCCAGCCCCGGACGAACTCCCGCCCGCATAAACCAGAATCCGGACACGACCAACAGGCTCCCGAGAAAGAAATGCTGTACGCCGGAATGATGCGAAAATGCAGCCCAGTTGATGGTTTTGATCGTATAAAAAAGGAGGGGGGCCGATATCAGCCAGGAAAGAATTAACGCAGTATGGCTACTGAGTTCAGAGACCATTAATCACAGAGCTCCAATGAATATATCAAAGCATCTTCCCTACCGTCGGGGTGAGGATAATATCCAGGCCTCCTGCCGACCTCATTGAAGCCAAGCGACTCGTACAGGCCGATGGCACTCTCGTTTGATTCACGAACTTCGAGAAAGAAAGAAATAATACCTTTCTCCTGCAGCCACTGACTCACTCGGGCAAGCAATGCTTTACCGTACCCTCGCCCCTGCATTTCAGGCCTGACACTGATCATCAACAACTCGGCCTCATCGGCCACGACAGAGATCACCGCATGTGCGGAATGCTCACCGTTGACCTCCAATACCCAAACGGAATCTGGCTTGCGCAGGTAGCGCGTCATGATTTTTTCTGACCATGGATACTGATGAGCGGCTTGCTCAATTTCCATAACCGTATCAAGGTCTTCTATCCCACCTACCCGGATGTTACTCATAGCCCCCTACCGTTCTGCCAGAGCATACAATGACAGCCACAGAGCACGCTTGGCCGATGCTGAAGACATCAATGCTTCCAGATCAGGAATATGAAAGTGTTCTTTAACGTCTATTTTGTTCATCCAGCTCTGAGCGTTTTCACCCACGGTAATGACGTACCCGGCGCCCTGACTGCTGAAATACTGCCATTGGGCCCTTAGTGCCTGCACGGCAACAGCTTCACTCTGATCCTGATGGCGGGACTCGATAAAGGGCCAACGAAAAGAGACTGGCTGAGGTACCACGGACGGCTTCATTCCAAACGCGGCCAGCACCCTTCCGGCGAAAGGAGTAACCTGCTCAAGTGGAATATTGGCATCAACAACCCAGATTCCTGACCCGCTCAGTTGCATAAACTCCAGAGCAAACCTCGGCGGTTCGCCAGAAGGTACAGAGGGAAGAGCCGCCGCAACACCTGTCTGCTCAGTTGACTCTGAACTAACAGGCGTCAGAGGCTTAGTGTCTGCAGGCTTTGCTGGCTCTGAAACTGCGTCGTTGGCGATTTCTGCTGCCACCTGAGGATGCGCTGGCATAGGTTGTCCGGCCCGCAACAGATCCGCTGCAGCAACCGGGCGGGCATGATCGTGCGTCGACTCAATGTGAATATGCTCATGACGCTCCGACGGCGAGTCCTCCGCCATCCAGCGGGACGCTGGCGCATGAGGCAACTCACGTCTGGGCAGCCACACTGTAATGCCCATCGACTTGAGATAATCGACCCGACGCTGCTCTAACATAAGCGGTTAAACGCCGTCGTTCTGGGGGTGCGTTCGATCGTTAGTACTGACCAGCAGATTCAGAGCATGAATATAGGCCTTCGCCGATGCCACAACGATATCGGTGTCCGCACCACTGCCATTGACAATGCGCCCCGCTTTCTCAAGACGTACTGTCACCTCACCCTGAGAGTCGGTGCCTTCAGTAATAGCATTCACAGAATACAACAGCAGGTTAGCTCCTGACTTAGCAACTTCCTCGATCGCTCTGAGAGCGGCATCAACAGGGCCACTGCCTTCAGCCTTGCTACGATGCTCGGTGCCCTCTTTGCTGATAACGATTTCGCTAACAGGCGTCTCGCCCGTGGCCGAGTGACTCTCAAGCGATACCAGACTATAAGTATCTGGAAGAGAAGCCGAGCGGCTCTCTGTCACCAGAGCCTGCAGGTCTTCGTCGAAGATCTCGTGTTTTTTGTCTGCAAGGTCTTTGAAGCGTGCGAACGCATCGTTCAGAGCGGCGTCTGTTTCGAACGTGACTCCCAGCTCCTGCAGACGACTGCGGAAGGCAGCACGCCCAGAGTGCTTACCCATAACCATGCGGTTTGCGCCCCAGCCTACGTCTTCAGCTTTCATGATTTCGTAGGTCTCACGGTGCTTAAGTACACCGTCCTGGTGAATACCGGATTCATGGGCGAAAGCATTAGCGCCAACAATCGCTTTATTCGGCTGAACAGGGAAACCTGTAATGCTCGAAACGAGTCGCGACGTCGGCACGATATGAGTTGTATCAATGCCAGTCTCGATGTTGAACAGATCCTGGCGGGTTCGGGTCGCCATGACCACTTCTTCAAGAGACGCATTGCCCGCACGCTCACCCAGACCATTGATCGTACACTCGACCTGACGAGCACCATTGGTTACTGCAGCAAGGGAGTTTGCTACTGCCAGCCCCAGGTCGTTATGGCAATGCACTGAGAAAATCGCTTTGTCAGCGTTCGGAATACGCTCAATCAGAGTGCGGATGGTATTACCAAACTCTTCCGGAATCGCATAACCCACGGTATCAGGAATATT